>Ga0315284_10000062_pt1 | contig 148504 bp, 101 predicted proteins | sample YL17G09_16_MG_FD_203696 | JGI IMG/M metagenome (GOLD analysis project Ga0315284, IMG submission 203696) | Sediment microbial communities from Yellowstone Lake, YNP, Wyoming, USA - YL17G09_16 | ecosystem: Environmental > Aquatic > Freshwater > Lake > Sediment | place: USA: Wyoming | collected... | reverse complement strand
GCATATCGCATTCCAACAGACATTCAGGCCGGTCTGAACGACAGGTAGTTCTTCCCTGACTTGCCTTTCTCGTAGCCAAGGACTAGGGGTATGCCAATCTTGATGGCTTCGGGCTTCAATGGATCGAAACCGACGAGCCTAGCTGTGACCCGACTCTTCTCTGCGAGCTCCACAATAGCCACGATATAGGGAGCCTCAGATGCAAACTCGTCTGGAGCCACATGGATCACTGTGAACGACACGAGCTTTCCCTTTCCACTGACGTCAGTCCATTCCATCTTGTTGCCACCACAACCGTAGCATGTACCCAATGGCGGGGTTATCACGGCCCCGCAGCTGCTACACTTGAGGGCTCTGAACTTGCCCTCCTGTATGTTCTTCTTGTAAGCCTCGACTGTTGGTCGCTCGCTCATGCATCAGCCCTCCTCATGATGTTGACGACACAGGTGGCCCCAGTCCCGCCGAAGTTGTGCATCAAACCGATGTTGTGCTTTGGCACCTGATTCGCGCCGGCAGCACCTATCAGCTCCTTGTAGACCTCGACAGCTTGCTTCACTCCTGTGGCTCCCACAGGGTGACCGACAGCCTTCAGACCTCCAGTGGGGTTGACTGGCTTGGCACCATCCTTCGCAGTTATCCCCTCTCGGACTGCCTTTGCGCCCTCCCCTGGCTTGAAGAACCCAATGTCCTCTGTCGCGATTATCTCTGCTATAGTGAAACAGTCATGCACAACAGCGAAGTCAATGTCCTTGGGTGTGACATTGGCCATCTTGTAAGCAGACCTGCTTGCCGCGACGGAAGCCTCGAATGAGGTCAAGTCCGACCGACCGGAGAGATTCATCGATGCTGAGGCCTGACCGGACCCAACTATCTTCACAGGCGTGTCAGTGTACTGCTTCGCCTTCTTGTCAGATGAGAGTACAAGTGCAGCGGCGCCATCAGAAATGGGAGAACAGTCGAACAGCTTCAGAGGCCAAGCAACGAACTTGGGAGTCATCGCTTTCTCGAGAGTGATCTCTTTCTGGAACTGGGCCAACGGATTCGACGCGGCGTTCTTGTGTGCCTTTACAGCAACAAGAGCCATGTCCTCCTGGGTTGTTCCGAACCTGTTCATGTGTGCTACAGCAGCGATTGCAAAAACACCGGGGAATGTCAGACCCACACCGGACTCAAACTCGTCATCTGCCGCAGCGGCGAGAGCTTCGGTGACTTTGCTCGTCGAAACAGAAGTCATCTTCTCGGCTCCTGCGACCAGAACAGTATCGTAAAGGCCAGACTCAATGGCCATTATTCCTGCGCGCAGAGCTACGGCACCTGATGCGCACGCAGCTTCATGCCGCGTGGCGGGCAGTCCTCTCAAGCCTGCATAGTCAAGAAGCAGCGGTGCTGTATGCCCTTGATGTATCAGCATCTCCGGATTGAACGTCCCAAAGAAGGCGGCTTGGATCTCCTTCTTGGGTATGCCTGCCTGAATTGTGGCCTTGTCAACGGCCTCAGCAAGCATCTCGCGGAGAGTGATCCCCTCAAGTGCTCCGAACTTCGTCTGAGCACCGCTCACTATGAACGTCTTTTTCAGCGGCATGTAGGCAGCTCCACGGTTGATATGTGAGTGCCCGCCAGAGTCTTGGAGGATTTAAGGGAGCTGGTCTTATAGTTTAAAAGGAGACTTCGAAACCGCCAGCATTAGGTCGACAGATAATGGACTTCTCGCTGACAGAAAAAGAACAGAAGCTTGCAGAACGAGCCAGAGAGTTCACGCGCCAGTACATCACTCCGCGTGCACAAGAGCTTGAGAAGCGTGATGAGTTTCCGAAGGAAATAGTGCAGAAGGCCTATGAATCGGGTCTCATGAACCTGCACATTCCAGTCGAGGCTGGCGGGCTAGGCTTGTCTCTTCTGGCGGAAACCTTTGTGTCCGAGGCCACAGGGTATGGCTGCGCGGGAATGGCCACATCCATCATGTGCAACAATCTAGCCTTCGCACCTCTGGTCATCGGGGCCACAATCGACCAGCTCAAGACCTACGTCAAGCCCCTGATAACTGGGAAGGAGGGTAAGCTCGGTGCTTTCTGTCTTACAGAGAGAACAGCGGGGTCAGATGCTGCGTCAGTTGCTACTAAAGCAGTGCGAGACCGAGACGAGTACATCATCAACGGTGTGAAGTGCTTCATCACAAGCGCGCCAGTGGCTTCCCTATTCACGGTGTTCGCGACAACTCAGCCTGAGCTCAAGCACAAGGGCATCTCTGTCTTCATGGTGCCAAAGAGCAAGGGGGTTTCCATGGGTCACATAGAGAACAAGGTGGGACAGCGCAACTCGGTTCAGAGTGAAGTGATCTTCCAGGACGTCAGGGTGCCGGCTGACTGCCTCGTGGGAAAGGAAGGTGATGGATTCAAGATAGCGATGAAGACTCTCGACAAGACGCGAGCTGGGATTGCAGCCATTGCGACGGGCGTTGCCCAGAGAGCGCTTGACGAGGCCGCCAGGTTCGCCAGTGTCCGTCAGCAGTTTGGACGCCCAATCGGCGAGTTCCAAGGGATCGGCTTCACTCTCGCAGACATGGGTGCAAGGGTGGCTGCCGCTAGACAGCTTACACGCTACGCCGCTTGGCTTGCTGACCAAGGAAAAGACAACTCAAAGGATTCTGCCTTCGCCAAGTTCTTCGCATCAGACGCGGCCATGCAGAATGCTGTCGAAGCCGTACAGATCATGGGCGGCTACGGCTACCTCAATGAGTGGCCTGCAGAGAAGCTCCTGCGGGATGCGAAGCTCCTCCAGATCTATGAGGGCACGAACCAGGTGCAGCGCGTGGTTGCCAGTAACGCAATCCTGAAAGAGAGCAAGAGCCTAGACACGGGTTTCCGTGTGAAATATGGGGGCAGGGATGCTCCACTCATCTAGACAGCCAATATGCCACGCCCGGCGTGATGCTTGGCGCGGCACACTTCCTTTTTCTGCTTGCCAGCAATCGAGTAGCTGTTCCCAACCCGACTGCTAAGACTCTTCACTATAGATGATGTGAGAACTGATGGCACGTCCAAGTATCGTCACTAGGCTCGTCAACTTTCTCCTTCGTTACCCTCCTATAGGCAAGGTATTTTCGTCACTGTTTGGCCTTCTCGAAGTACCCATCCTTGATACGATCCGTTTTCTTGACCGCCACACCCGACTCGACTACTTTGAGGACATGATGAGCCTCTTCACTCATATCTATGGAAGCAGGGTCATACCACTCAATGTGAGCCTCACTGCTGTGCCGACTGTATCACCGACTGAGGAGATACTAGGCATTATCAGGAGAGTACCGGCCTTAGGAATCGGTTACTGCTACTGCAGAAGTGCGCACAAGAACTGCAACAACGATGTGTGGACCTGCATCCATACTGGAACAGCCCAGAGCCTCGACGAGCTCTCAAGCAGAATGCCAATCAAGTCAGCCACCGTCGAGGAAGTTGAGGAGCTGTTGCTTCGTGCTGACAGAGCTGGCCTCGTCCATCAGCTGATAACTGCTCCGTCGTCGGACTACTTCTATGTCATCTGCAACTGCTGCCCTTGTTGCTGTGTCATGCTCAGAAGTGCCATCCAGTATGGACTAGGCAATACGGCCCTTGCAAGCAACTTCTCGGTAGAGCACGATTGGGAGAAGTGCAATGACTGCGGCAGATGCGTACCTCGATGCCACTTCAAGGCCAGAACGATTATAGACGGAGCATTGAAGCATGAACCTGAGAGATGCGTCGGATGTGGTCTGTGCGTCACAGTGTGTGAGAATCACGCAATCAAGATGGTGAGAAGGACAACATACAACTCAGTCCGAGCGCCCGCCAACTCTGGCGCATCTTGAGAAGCACCTGAGATACTCACACGCACGGGCGGAATCGCAATGCTTATACGAATGGTTCACAATCGTTAAAACCATGAGAATGCTAATTGTATATTACAGTTCCTATGGTCATATGTACGAGCTTGCGAAGGAGATAGCCGCAGGTGCGAAAGAAGTGGGGGCGGATGTCAGGATAAAGCGCGTTCCCGAACTGGTGCCAGCCTCTGTGATAGACTCAAAACCCAGACTGAAAGCTGGCGCCGACCTTCAGAAGGAGGTACCAATCGCCGAGGTGGCCGAACTTGCGGACTATGACGCTATTGTATTCGGCAGTCCGACTAGATACGGCAACATGGCAGCCCAGATGAAGAACTTCATCGATCAGACTGGTGGACTCTGGGCCAAGGGCAAGCTGGTGAACAAGGTCGGTGGGGTATTCACGGGCTCAAGCTCGATGCATGGAGGCCAAGAAGCCACTCTCATTACGATGATGATTCCTCTGATGCACCATGGGATGATTATTGTGCCCGCAGGGTATGTGTCGCCAGAGGTCGACACAACTCAGGCAGGTGGAACGCCTTATGGCCCGTCTGCGTTGGCTGGGCCCGACAGTTCGCGCCCGTTGGACCAAGTCGAGCGTAAGATAGCCAAAGACTACGGTAGACGTGTTGCAGAGATAACCAAGCTACTGACAAGGCCATAAGACAGCAGTCCAAAGAATATACCTAGCCACTCGAACTGGAAGGAGAGCTGGATGAGCGACCACGGCACCCTGAGAAAGGCCTTCACTGCCTTCATAGACGGGCTCTTGTCATTGCCCAGTGGATCTCTTGGTGACCGCTCATGGTCTGACCGCCACTCAAGCATCTTCCGGCAGATTGGACGGGGGGCTGCTGTAAGGGCTGAGGCCAAGGGTGCTGAAGCCGCAGCACACACTTCCGCTGAAGCCCTTAGAGCCATGGGCTTTGACGTTGAGCAGAGGGGCAAAGAAGTTGTCATCAAGTCAAGTCCAGCATGGGAAAAGATCCTCGACAGGGGTCTCGAATACGCGGCTCATGTTCAAGAGGTCTGCTGGACCCCATTACTCAAAGGAATCAGTGAGAGAGCCGGCGCTAGGGTAAGGGCAGTCACATCGTTGAGCTTAGCGTCCATGGAGAAGACGGAACTTGAGTACAATCTGAAGAGAGCGAAACAGGACCGCGACAATGGAGCCATCTCGATAGCCGAGTACTACAAGCAGAGAGATGCACTCGAACGGAGCATCGCCGGCCTTCCAAAGACAGGTCACTACGAATTCGAATAGGAAGCATCACCGCCAAGGACTAGTAGAGTCTGCGAGTGAAATATCTGAACTATCCCAGAAGGTACTTACTTAAGACGGAAGTTCGCTCGGCAGATGTGCATGAACCCATGGAGTGAGGCCATCTTGGAAGACAACGAGACAATCAGCATGATCAAGTCCCGGCGTGCCATCAGGGATTATGACACTTCGAAGGATGTGCCCGATGAACTCATCTACAAGGTAATCGAGGCCGGTGGCTATGCTCCGAGTGCTGAGAATCAACAGCCTTGGAGAGTCATCGTGATCAGGGACAAGAAGATCCATGAGTTCATTGGTCAGATCGCGGTGGACAGGACCGTCCAGCTCTTTGGTCGTGCGACTCCCCGTCAAGAACTCGAACGTCGGCTCAGCTACATCGAGTCGAAGGTCAGCCTTGAGAGAACAATAGACATGCTCGTGACTGGCCAGAGATTCGAGTACATCAAGGGAAGACCCGAAACCAATGGTGCCCCAGTCCTTCTGGTCCTTGCTGTTGACCAGACTCATGTAGGCAACTCTCAGGCCACACTCAGAGGAACGGGAGGTGTCTTTGGCTGGTCATCGCCAAGACACGCAGTCGTTGCCGGAGGAATGATGATGCAGAACATGGCTCTAGCGGCCACATCACTTGGGCTCGGAAGCTGTGTTTCATCAGTGCAGCTGGATCACTTCGATGACGTCGGAGCAGTGTGCGAGAAGCTCGGCATACCCTATCCACATTGGGTTCCCATTCTGTGTCTCACCTTGGGCTATCCCAAGTTCGAAAGGACTCAAGGACCGCCGAGGCAGACCCCTGAAGAGATTGCGTTCCTGAATCGTTGGGGGCAACCTTTCTCCAAGAAGAGGTGAGTGACATGACAGAACTTGACATAATCAGAAAAGGGTTCATCGCGTTTTTAGATGGACTCTGGTGGTCACTGAGGAACACCGTCGGCGCTCTGTCAATGTACGAAGGGTACATGGGTGGCTTCAAGCAGCTGGGACTGGAGGCCGCTGATAGGGCCGGGGCCAAGGGGCCTGAGGCAGCGGCACGCACGGCTGCCGAAACACTCAGGGCGATTGGCCTCGATGTGGAACAGAAGGGTAAGGAGATCGAGATCAGGTCCTGTCCTCTTTGGAACAGGATCATCCAGCGTGGCTTGGAGTATGCATTCCATATTGAAGAGATCTGCTATACTCCGCTACTGACTGGGATTGGTGAGAAGGCTGGTGCAAAGCCTGTGCTGATCGCGTCCCTTAGGACCGCTCATCTTGAGAAGGCCAAGCTGCAATACAAGCTGGAGAACGCGAAGTCGTCATTGGATAAAGGCCAGATATCGCAAGCGGAGTACAATAAGCAAAGAGATATGCTTGAGCAGAGCATGGCAAAGCTCCCGAAAACAGGTCGCTATCGCTTCGAATAGAGTGTACGTACTCTATTCGGCAGGCAGACAGGCAGGCAGATGCACTATGGAGTCCCTTGTCAAGGCCGGACTGGCCGTAGACTACAACAAGCGAAATGAGACTAAGCCCGATTCCCTCCCGTCCAAGGTGTACATCTGGGATGAAACACTGAGAGATGGGGAGCAGACTCCCGGAGTTGCACTCACTGTCGATGAGAAGATTGAGATCGCCAAGATGCTCGATGACATCGGAGCGGCCATAGTAGTTGTGGGTTTCCCCGCGGTCAGTGAGGGCGAGAAACGTGCTGTTGCAGCAATAGCTCGTGAGGGACTCAAGCAAGCGAGCATAGGAGCGCCTGCACGGGCTGTCATATCAGACATCGATGCCTGCATTGATGCTGACGTCAAAGAGGTGCCCATATTCATAGCCACGTCAGACTTCAGGCTCAAGTATCAGCTTAGGATGACTAGGGAGGAGATGATTGACCGCCTGGTACAGTGCGTTGAGTACGGAAAATCGCATGGCCTCACAATCGACTACATTGCCGAAGACTCCACCAGAAGCGATATGGAGTTCCTATGCAGGGCGTACCGGGCCGCCATCGATGCCGGCGCGGACCGAATCTGTGTTGCTGACACAGTGGGTTTTGTCCGGCCGGAAGTCATGAGGTTCATGATGCGGGAAATCAAAGCCCGACTCTGGACAGAGTCCAAGTACAGAGTTCCGATAGCCGTCCATTGCCATAATGACTTCGGACTAGCCACGGCGAACACACTTGCTGCAATCGAGGAGGGTGCTACCTATCCACATGTGTGTGTGAACGGGTATGGGGAGAGAGCCGGCAACGCGGCGTTCGAAGAAGTCGTGATGGTGCTTGAGGAACTGTACGGGGTCGCCACCGGCATAACGAAGGAGAAGATATACAGTCTGTCCACACTCGTGGAGAAACGGTTTGTCATCCCTCTGCCTCTGCACAAGGCGATCAGTGGTGACAATGCGTTCACACACTCAAGTGGAATCCACTCACACGGACAGCTCACCCACTCCATGACCTACGAACCAATAAGCCCTCTCCTGGTTGGACGAAGGAGGGAGTTCCATTTGGGCAAGTTCACCGGACGACACTTCATTGAGTACCTGCTCAAGATGGGAGGAGTAAGAGCTACTCCGGAGCAGATTCGTGAGATCACGGACCGTGTGAAGATGACCCATGAGGAACTGAAGAAACGTCAGACTCTAGAGTCATTTGACCAGATTAAGGCTAACATGAGGTCTCTACGCACCGGGGTTTCGGAGCGTGAGTTCTGGGCCATTGTGTTTGACGTCGTCTAGGAAGTCTAGTTGCCTTTCTTGACTGACTGCACTCCGGCAGTCTTGATTCGCTTCGCGAGTCTGTAGCGCATAATAGTCCCCGCGTCCATGAACACGATGCCAATGAGGAATGCCAAGCCAAAGAGCGCCAGTACAAGAAGGTCGGTCATCCATATAGCTGTCACGAACCTGTAGAGCAGTTCCACGATGACCAGAAGTGTCGCAATAGCCAACGACAGATGTATTCCCAGCTTAAAGACAGTCGTGGCTCGATTCGAGCTCGCGCAGACCTGTCCAAGACTCAGTTCCTTCTTCTTGGATTTCACGCTGACGAAGTGTCCCCGGACCAGTTGGTCTGTGGTGAATGCGTCCAGTCGATCAGCCCCCGCTTTCTCAAGCGGCAGTGAGACGAATGTGCCTCTCAGGTACTTCAGTGCAGCACCTCCACTGAAAACAGCCAGTACTAGGATGACTACGACGAACACAAAGAGATTCCAGATGAAGAAGAGGGCGAGAATGGCCAGCATCACTGCGAACATCCAAATGATCTCGACGACTCCTCCAGCACTCTCCACTCCGCCACTGAAGAGGAACCCCAACCGCTTCATTGCGGCGACGTTCACCCAAGTATGGTAGATCTCGGTTTCATCCGAGGTCACCAGATGCGCCTTGACGGACTCCTCGACTTCACTAAGGCGTCCGCCATATATTGCTATCTTGACATCTGACTCGGACAAGCGTGATTTCGAAGTGCGCTTCTCCTTGGGTACCGACGCATCGGTCGCATCACTCGACATGGCGGATTGAACCTCCTCTCAGACCAATATTGCCCAATCAGAAACCAGTCATATAAGGCTTCTCACACCTTCGTACCAGTCGCGGCCAGAAAGTGGAGTCGCCCGGCCCACTAACCATCACAGGCATTCTTCGTCATTGGTACAGGGACGAGAACACCTTCTGGATAGAGTCTACAAGCTTCGACTCCTCAGCTTGGTCTGGTTTTGGAGAACTCCCACTGCAGAGCAGGAGCGTCACTTGCACGCGAGGCTCTTTCTGCGAATCCACGGTGACCTCCAGTGTCGTCCTCAGAGAGTGTAGTGCCGGCACTCCGCACAGCACGGGGGTCACAGGGATCATCAGAACAATGGCGATGGCACCGACCAAGTCCAAGCCCACGCCAATCTCCGGGTTCCCTGAAAACGCATTGCCAACCAGAAATCGGACTGCAATGAGCACGAAGGTCAACCCCAGTAGGCTATTGACAAGGATTGCCCAAGATATACCACATCTAGTGAATGAGAAAGCAATAGATCGTTCAGTCCGCACAAGTCCCGCTTTGGTAAAGCGCCTGCTACATGCGAACACTACAGCTACTGCATACACGAGAGCCGTCACAGCCCAGTAGAGGCCCAAGACCAGTCTTGCAGTCCACACCCCGAAAATCGTGATGGCCAAAACAGACACAGACGCGCGCCAGACGGAGTCGGATGGCTGGATAAAGGCCCAAGAGTTACCCAGTTCGGTCCTCAAGGCGTCGACTACAGAGGCAGATTCCTCATTGCTAATGCTGGGCATGAACAAATGCTGAACCATCTATCACATATACGATTCGGCTCATCCCCCAGTTACCTTTTAGAGGAACATGAACACCCCATAACAAGTCCAGTAGCTGAGATTTCAAAATGACAGAGTTCACGTTGAGCTACTTCTGCCACAGCTGCGGCCATAGAAATGAAGCTAAGATTGATGCTCCATTGTCTCCTAAGATGAGCTCTGTGGACGTCGAATGCCAGAAGTGTAAGGACAAGACCCACATCTTGGCAACCATGTGTCCCCGCTGCAAGGAGTCCTTCAGCTACTTCCTCTCGGACCTAGACTTCCTCGCAGAACTGGGTCGCGTGGGGGATGCATACGTCCAACTGATTGACAACATCAGGAAGAGCCTCGCCGGTATCGTACAGGAGTTCAGTATCCCCTTGCCGAAGCGCTGGTCAGCTCGCTTCAAGTGTGAGTGTGGAAAAGAGTACACCTCGGAACTGGCTCTGCCCCAGCTAAAACAACCATAGGCCTGCACATGATGGAGTGTGCTTGATGAATGACGGGGACGGCACACCGTTGGATGACTTCGAATGGTGACGCTTATTAGGAACCTCAATGTAGATATCAGTGGTGGACAGGTGGCTGGCAGGGCCTCGTTTTTCGTACATGCCCTCTTAACTCCCCCTCCTACCTGATGCTCTGCTGGCACTGTCCACCTCTCTTGTCACAAGTGCCAAACTGGATGCGCAGCCGCCTGGTCTTACAACGCTTTGTGGGATGAGCCATATCAGCTTCTGCCGGGTCATCAATTCGATCCGCCAAGACGATAGTTGGCACAGGAAGTACCGAAAGAACTCGTGGTGAAATATGTTGGACGGACAACAGACCAATCCCCAGACCTTCAATGCTTCTTCGTTGAAGGACTTGGTCATTGCGCATCTGCTATTTGCAGCTTCTGCAGTGGCGATTCTCTTAGGTTTCGCAGCGACGCCCATAGGTATCCGAATGCTAGCTGCTGTCCTGCTCTACAACATCATGATACCTTGTCTTGGCCGTGCTCGAGGACATAAGGAGTGGTTCGACATCTGGTCATTTGTCCTGCCGCTCAGCATTCTCCAGCTCTTTCCGGACCTGTTTCTCTCCGCATCTCTCAATGTGCTTGCGTTTTCCGGTGATGGCTTCCTGATAGTCGGTACCGTCCCCGCGTACATGGCAGGGCTATGGGCAATCCCCTTCTTCTTCATCGTATGTGCAGGTCTTTGGTTGGAGAGGACAAAGAGTCGGACGATTACGCTTCTGTTAGTCGGTCTCCTGTCACTGGTCATCTTCATCTTGGCAGAAGAAACGATGTGGATGCTTCCTTCTTGGCACGCGCAGAACGTCACGATGGTTGGACATGTGGCAATCTACATCGTAGTCCCAGAGATAATGTTAGGAGTTTCCACCTATCTTGTGTACAAGCATGTTATGAAGAGGCCGCTCTGGCAGAGAATCGTTTGGATATATGTCGTCATGGCGTTGTATGTTGGAAACGCCGGGCTATCCTACCTTCTGGTGGAGAACCTCCTCTTTGCGGCATGACGAGTCAAGAGAGGCCAGCCATGATTGGGAAGACTTTCAACCGCGGTAGCGGTTGACTATGGGCATTTTCCAGCCTGTGCCAAAGGCCTTCTTCGTGATCTTGATATAGGGAGGAGCCTGGAATCTCTTGTATTCAGCCCTTCTTACACGCCCGTACACATCTTCCACGGTCGACCGCGGATACCCCATTTCTATGAGCTCCTGCTTGCTACGTCGGTTCTCTACAATCTCGTCAACCATTGGGCTCACCACAGCGAAGTCGAATGGATCGAACTGCCCTTCCTTTAGCTCTGGCGACGGCTTCTTCGATATCGTGCTTCTCGGAATCACATCCCGGCCCGCTCTGCGATTGATGTACTCGGCAAGACGATAGACCTGCAGCTTGCTGACATCACCAATCACCCCCACTCCTCCGCTCATGTCACCATAAAGCGTGCAGTATCCCAGCGCCAGTTCCGTCTTGTTGCCTGTATTGAGAACCAGCATCCGCAGTTCCTTCAGCCTATTAGAGAAGTCCATCAGGCAATTACCTCGCGCACGAGGCTGGAGGTTCTCATCTGCAACCGGATCATCCTTGCTCTTGTCAAGTCCGAAAAGAGTCCTCACCTCGCCGAGAGGCCGGTCAAGGGTTCTCCGATAGGAGTCAACAATCCCGTGGATAGAGAACTTGAAGATGAAGATTCCCAAGTTCCGAGCAATCTCTTCAGCGTCTGTCCTACTTTGCCTTGATGAGAACTTCGAAGGCATCGAAAACGCTACGACATTCTTTGCGCCCAGCGCCTCTACGGCCACACATGCTGTGATTGCCGAGTCAATACCTCCGCTGATGCCAAGCACGGCTCTCTCGAAGCCCGTCTTCCTGAAGTAGTCACGTATGCCGAGAACCAGAGCACTAAACACTTCTTCGTCTTTGTCATATGAGGGGTACCTAGTCTCCTTGGCAATTGCTGTGCCGAACTCGAAGTCAACTAACACAAGGTCCTCTTCGAACTGCTGCCCCATCCGAACCGTTTCTCCAGATGCATCTACAACCATACTCTGGCCATCAAAGACTAGCTCATCCTGTCCTCCGACAAGATTGACCATCAGCATCGGGATGCCATTCGCCGTTGCCTTCTCGCGTAGGAGCCCCTCTCGCTCGAACCTCTTTCCCACGTAGAAAGGTGATGCAGAGATGTTGACCACGAACTCAGCGCCACGTTGCACCAGCAGATCTGTCACCTTTGTATCGTAGTCGTGGTCCCACAGGTCTTCGCATATCTCTATCCCGACTTTCGTCTGCCGCCCCTTCAGCTCAGCAGTGACAGGCCTAATCTGTTGAGGGTCGTTTGGCTGGAAGTACCTCGCCTCATCGAAGACATCGTAGGTCGGAAGCAGGGTCTTGTGTATCACAGCGAGTTGCCGACGATGACCCAAGACGGCGGCGGAGTTGTACAGCCGCCAATCCTCGTCGAAGTCCACGAAACCCAAAACGACCAGCATGTCGCCCGCCTTCTTAGCCAGCTCCGCAACGACAGTCTTGTTCGCCCTCACAAACGACCTCTCATACAGTAGATCTTGCGGAGGATATCCTGATACCACCATCTCAGGGAATGCCACGAGGTCCGCCTCTGCATTCTGGGCCCTCTCAATGAAGGCCTCTATCTTTCCCATGTTCCCTTCGAAATCACCCATGGTTGGGTTGACCTGTGCCAGTGCCACCTTCATGCAGGAGTACCCTCTGTGTCAAAGGCTTGCTGCCCATATCCACATTAGTTCTTTGCTGCTAGGAAACGGAATGTCGATTTTAGTCTGCCCCTCGACAGAACGAAACCCATTTGCGGCCCAAGCGGTCATATACAGAGCAGGCGCACAATATCGTGTCGGGTTCGTTGCCTGCTTCTGTCAGAAACTACATATGGCAGACTCCAGACCCTGAAGAACAAGGAATGTAACATTGAGGAAGCCGCGCCTAGTTGCACTCTTTGCCCTAAGCTTCCTTCTGTTTTCATTGAGTCCTGTGATTCTGCAGCCTTCATCCTCACAGGTCGTATCCGCAACCGACTGTGAAGTTGTTTATGCCACCGACTTGGCAAAGGCCGTGTACGAGCAAGTATCGGAGGATTCCTTCAAGAATTTCATCATCAAGCTCACTGAGAACGGATCTCGCCCCTTTGGATCAGAAGCGAATTCTCACGCCGTATCATGGCTGAGGCAAGAACTTGTCGAACTATCAGGCGGCAAGATTCACGTAACTATTCTTGGCAACTTTGACTCCGTTGTTGGCAAGTTGCCCGGCAGCCTTGGACACGATGGCCCCTCCATTATGATTGGTGGACATCTGGACAGTGTCGGAGTATCCCCAGGGGCAAATGATGACGCAACAGGCGTGGCGACAGCCCTCGAACTTGCTCGCGTACTCTCACAGTACGAATGGCCCCTCGACATCTACTTTTGCATGTGGAACGATGAAGAGAGCGGCCTGCATGGGAGCAAGGAGGTGGCGGCGATGTTCATGGAGAATGAGACCGACATCCTCGTGTACTTCAATGTGGACATGCTCCTGGTTGAGAACCCAAATGCGCCGCCTGACCAGAGAGCATGGTTGGTCTATCAGGCGGGCCCGGGGACGATATTTCAAGATGCGAGATACTGGGCAGAGTTGACAAGGTGCATGAGCAACAACTTCGGGAACTCAATCATCAGACCGGTGCCTTCCAACTCGTTCCCATACTGGGGGCAATCTGACCACTATCCCTTCGTTCAAAGAGGGTACAAGAGGAACATATTCGCCCATGAGAGTGGTACTGCTTACGACGACGCCTATCACACAAGCAGTGACACCTGGGACAATCATCTCTACAACTACACCGTGGCCGCATCAACCGTGGCGAGCATTGGCGCCAGTGTCGCGTTTACTATGAGCCGAACACAAGGTCAGATCTCCCAGTCAAGGTTTTCGACAACGCTCTCGCCCGGCGAAACCCGTGAGTACCTCTTAGACATGACACTTCCCACAGAGGTGGTCACAAGAGCGTCATGGTCAGGCGGCGATGGACTACTCTTCACTGCGCTGGGTCCACTTGGCTCCATGATTGCGACCAACAGTACGACTGCATCTGTCGCCAACAGAACAGGAGTCCTGCTCTTCAACACACAAGACCTCAGCCTCCATAGACTCCTTATCAATAATACAGGAGGGCGTCCAGTTACAATCGAAGTTGAGATTGCCTATGAGACCGACCTCGAAGGAGACAGCATCCCAGATAGTCAGGAACCTTGGTTCAACGCGTTCCACGTTGATAGTGATGATGACGGTCTCACCAATGCAGATGAGATGCGGCTGGGCCTTGATAGGTTCAATCCTGACGAGGATGGAGACGGTCTGGACGACGGCGACGAACTGAACACTTACCACACAAACCCTAGGTTGAGTGACAGCGACTTTGACGGGATGCCCGACGGTTGGGAAGTGGAACACCACCTGAATCCAGCGCAACCCGATAGTCAGGAGGACCCTGACCATGACGGCCTAGTCAACCTCTCCGAGTACGGAAATGGCACGCACCCGATGAACAACGATACTGACTCAGATGGGATGCCCGATGGGTGGGAGGTCGAGCACCGCCTCAATCCGTTAGTGGACGACTCGTCGCTCGATCCCGATGGTGACGCGTTGACCAACATCCAAGAGTATCTCAATGGCCGCGATCCCAACGTGCCTGACTCGATTCTAATTCAAGCGGTATACCCTAGCATAGTCGTGGGTGCTGCGATTGGCCTAGTAGTCATAGTAACATACTTCGTTTGGTCGAAGCTGAAATCATAGCCAGCATGCTAGTATGATGCTTTGAAATGGGCAGAGGACATGCTTCAGGGAGGATAGGTTTGGCCGCTAGGAGTCGGCGAGGCTTTGGATTCCGCATCCATGCGCCCGCCGTCTGCCCCTCGCTCGAGCCAAGATTTTGGGGATTCGACTCTGTGTTCTCTGGCTGTACGAATCGCCACACTCACAGGAATCAGACAGAACTCGCCGTGCTAGCCATTACAGATACCCTGCTGGTACTGGGAGGCCGCCAACCTGTTGCGGATGCTAGCAGCACGTTCAGCGAGAACATGACGCGCACTCCAAGAACAATGTTTTTCTCTTCAATTCAAGGCCAAGAGCTCGAGCAAAGAAGGAACATCGAATGTTGACAAGAATCGTCGTGATTGGCATGGGATACGTGGGCATCCCAATCGCAGCTCTTCTGGCAGACGTCGACGGCTTTGATGTGACGGGACTACAGAGACGGTCGAAGAGATCGGGGTGGAAGATCGATAGGCTCAACGCAGGTGAATCGCCCTTCGAGGGAAATGAGCCGGGCCTCGGCGAACTGCTGTCAAGGGTCGTCAAGAAGGGCACTTTCAGAGTGACTGACGACAAGGATGTGCTCCGAACTGCTGATACCATCCTTGTTGATGTCCAGACGCCGACAGACAAGTCACATGTACCTCAATACGAGTCGCTGAAGGAGGTCAGTGCCGACATCGGAGAGAGAATGAAAAAGGGCGCGCTGGTCATTGTGGAGTCGACAGTCGCCCCGGGAACCACCGAGAACTTAGTCAAACCCATCATAGAACATGAATCGGGCTACAAGTGTGGGTGCGACTTCGAATTGGTCTTCTCGTATGAGCGTGTCATGCCGGGCAAGCTGATAAACAACATTGTGAACCTGCCTCGTGTGGTCGGTGGTGTGACACCTAAGGCGGCAGAACGGGCAAGGGAGATGTACTCGAAGATTGTGAAGGCACCACTACGGACAACTAGCGCACTCACGGCAGAACTGGCCAAGACTGTCGAGAACGCCTACCGGGATGTCAACATCGCATTTGCGAACGAGATGGCCCTTGTCTGTGAGAGTCTTGGAGTGGACGTGTATGAGGTCAGGGCCCTTGTGAATGAACTAGATAACCGGCATATGCACATACCTGGCGCCGGTGTTGGCGGACATTGCCTGCCGAAGGACACCTGGCTTCTCAGGTACGGAGTCCGAGAATACGGCTCAACTAGAGTTGAGCCCGAGTTCATCTCATTGGCCAGAAGGATCAACAATCACATGCCGATTCACATGTCAGAGCTTGTTGGGAACGCCTTGGAAACAAGGGGCAGACAACTCCGGGAGTCGATTGTCACCATTCTTGGCATCGCGTATCTAGAGGACTCTGACGATACTCGAAACACACCTGCAGCGACACTGCTCTCAGCCCTTACAAAGAAGGGCGCCACGGTGCGGCTGCACGATCCCTACGTCCGCGACTGGGAATTCAGCAAACACGAGATCATGCACGACATTGTCGAGGCAGCAACGGGCTCCGACTGCCTTGCTCTTGTGACAAAGCACCGGATGTACTCCAGCTTGGACCTTGACTTGTTGAAGAAGATCATGCGGACGCCCGCTATTGTCGATGGCAGGAACGCCCTCGATAGGAAGACCATCGAGGAGAAGGGCTTCGAATACAGGTGTATTGGCAAGGGCGGCATAAGGCCAAACAAGAGATGATGGAAATCGGTGTCACTGTTGGGCCTCAGTGGAGCGCTCCTTGGCAGGCTTCCTGCAAATCTGGGGAACATGAGAATCAGCCGCGCAAGCGACAAGTCCAAGCAGCATCATTCTGTTCTATTGTGATGGCTGCGACTGAGTTACGACTGGGCGGATTCAGACGTCCCTTGGCGAAAAACCATAAGCAGACCCGAGGAGTCTAGGTAAAGAACAATCATTGGTGGAAATCTCAATCATGCCTCAGGATAGAAAGCAGCTTGCCTCTCTCAAATGTGTGCCCTGCCGTGGCGGAACGCCGCCGCTGACGGATTCAAGAATAAACGAGATGATGCCAGCCGTACCTAGCTGGACAAGAATCAAACAAGAGGGAATTGACAAGATCCAGAAGTCATTCAAGTTCAAAGACTTCAAGACCGCAGTGACATTCGTCAACCGTGTCGCGGACATTGCAGAGGAGCAGGGACATCATCCAGACATCCTCATCGAGTGGAACAAGGTCACACTCACACTCTGGACGCATGCCATCAAAGGACTCTTCGACAATGACTTCATCATGGCGGCGAAGATTGACGAGCTGAAGTAGCATATGAAGTGACAACACCGCTTCATGTACACGGACGTATAATGGGAATGGAAACCGTCACGCCCACAGCGTCATTCAGGAGAACTGCGGGATCCCATGTGTTTCCCGGGATTACCTGTTTCGTTGATACCGGCCCAAATGCCGATGCGCCTTGTTGGCGTAGTCACTGACCTCCGGAAGGCTGTCAATCGATTCGGTCCCGTATCCGCTATGGAAGAGGTTATACGGGCTTGTTCACTATCGTTAATCGGTGGTGATAACATGAACGGAGTATTCATTGGAGTCGTGCAATCTGCTCAACTTGCACGCTTCGGCGGCAAAGGACCTTTGTATGGCCTTGTTACGGTGGAAGCAGACGACAAGAGTCTACTGCAGGTTAAGATTGATGCATATACAGAGGGCGATGCTTTCAAAGTGGGCGACAGAGTAGAGCTCGAGATAGCTCCACTTGGACAGACCAAGATACTGGTCGCCAAGAAACTCCATAGAGTGCTCAGTGAAATGGAACCCCTACCGGTAAGCAGCGCAGTGCAGGCAGTACCCGCTTGAACTGGTCCGCCTATGAGGAGAAGATCAAGTTCCTAGCGCTCGTGTCCGTCTGAATTGCCGTCATACAGCTGCCCGTCGCTTCCAATGACTAGAAACCACATCAGCCTAACCATCTTTCGTTTTCGCTCGTGGTAAGACGTTGCAAGCCTTCATCGATACGGAATAACATTGACAAGACCGATTAGAAATCGAACGTTTTAAGTAGAACCTCCGCGAACATAATCTCTCCGTACATGGAGGAGATGGAGGATATGTCGAACGTACTCGGCGCTGCAGTCTGCTTCCTGATTTTCGTGCCGGCCTTCTTGGGATTCCTAATGCTCTTGATGGAGGCCGCCAAATCGAAAGGATTGAAGCGGACTCGCGCGCTAATCGCTAGTCTCGTTGGACTGATGATTGGTAGCGGGTATCTGGTCTGGGGCATACGATCATTGACCGTCGCAGCAGACGCTCCAGTTGGAACAGTCCTGCCTTGGTTCCAAGCCACTTGGTCACTCGGCGGCCTTTCAGCCTTTTTCCTGGTATACTATGTGATCCTACAAACGAACCCGGATTTCTTCAGAAAGAGAATATGGGCGGCAGTGCTCCCGGTAATCGGGACAGGCACTTTCTTGACTCTGTTGTTCGCCTACCTGCCTGCTGTTGCCACAACTGTCCAAGTAGCATTTGTGACAGACATTCAGGTTGATCTTGCCCTGCAGATAGTGGCCGCGCTCCTCGTGCTGCTCTATCTGGCAATAGTACCAACAGCCTTTGTCTACAAGTATGCGAGTTCTGAGAAAGTGAGAGGAACCAAGAGTGCGAGAAGGGCGTACATTCTCTTGCTTGGAGTCCTGATCTGGTTCGTTGCGTGGTTGTTCGAGGGAAATCGCAGTCTGCCTGAGATGAACTACACGATGATCTTTGCGAGAGGAATGATAGTAGTCGCTTTCTTCGTGGTCCTTGTCGGGTATAGGATGAAGACTGAGTGAAACTGCGACAGCGCTCCTAAGAACACCAGGAAGCGTACTCTTGTCTGAAGGAGGAGCTTGATGAACACCTGAAGGATGCTTAGTGGAACCTGCAACGGCATGATCTATGCCAATCTGACATGACCACTCGAAGTCATGATGACAGTAACAGTTGGCCTGTTGCATGTGCTCCTTGACAGTGCTTCAATTCCATTTATCCGTGTGAGCGTCCTTCCTTCGAAACGGGAGTACTCTCTGAAGGATCAGATATCTCTCCTCCCAAATCATCCGAGTGACCCTTCTCGGGAATGGAGCCCTTTCCCCTGTCTGCTGACCCAGTGACGTAGTTTGAGAGGCTGTAGTCTGTGGTCGTCCTTTTCAAGAGATACGAGAGTATGCTCTCGGCGGAGTAGTGTTTACCGGCTCCTGCTTCCAGGGCGAGCAAGTCGTCGTAGATGAAGTCCTTGACCATTTGCTTCATGTCGTCTGCTGTCTTCATCAGGTCGTATCCCTGAGTTGTTCTGCTAAGGAGAGATGTCAGAAAATCACCTGGTGAAAACGACCGATGCAGGTCAAGTTCGTTCACAACACCTCCGGCATATCTGAGTCCTGTTGCATTGCTCAGGAGCGCCTTGACCTTGGTTCCCGTGCTTGCCTGAGGTGAAGACCTGCTGGGGAACAGGAAGCCCCCAACTTCGATCTTCATGTTACTGTAGAACGTTCTCAGCAATGGCCGTAACGTCTTCATGTGACTGTAGGACGTCCTCAACAGTGGCCGTAATGGTGGAATCGAAACCTTAGGCAATCTGATATGAACGTATAGTTCGCCGAGGTATTCGCGTTGGACTCTTGCCAGACCTCCTTTGATGATGATTCCCAACATGTAGAACAGGAACTTGCGCACACGGATCTGAGTCTGGCGTTCGTTCTCTAGATAGACTGCACGAACTGGTACATCCTGGACTCGAAACCCCTTCGAGTGGAACCTCATGAGCCATTCCGCCGGATATCCATAACCCTTGCGAGCCCTGTCCCAGTCGATGAGAGGGAAGACCCTTCTATGCATCGCAGTGTATCCCATTTGGGAATCGTTGACACGGTAGTACCCCGATGCAATCTTGGTCAAAATCGAGAGGGTCACGTTGCCTAGGATTCTACGAGGTGGCATCTCTCGCCACGCGTTGCCCGGACAATCGGGGGACTTCCCGTACATGAATCGGTTGCCCTTTGTGTAGTCCGCATCGCCCCTCCGAATTGGCTCCAGTATGCGATCCAAGTCGTTCCAGTCCATCTGAGCGTCGCCGCCAACAACCACGAATATGTCATGACCGTCCTTGAAGGCCCTCCGATACCCCGTGATTATTGCCGCCCCTGCCCCTCTGTTCTTCTGGTGCCTGATCAAGTGAATTCTGGGGTCCTTCTCGGCACATCTGGACACAACACTGCTGGTGCTGTCCCGACTTCCGTCATCCACAACGTAGACCGCATCAACGACGCTAGGAACCGGGCAAATCGTCTTCTCAATCAAACGCTCTTCGTTATGTGCCGGTACTACTACCGCCACACTCATCCTCCCATACGTATGGCGAATCATCTCCTTGATTCGCGTGAGACACGGAACCCCTCGCAACCAATGACGCAACTAGTGATTCCTAAGACTCACTAAGTCACTCCTCGACACTCTTCCGGGTCCGCACCCCTTCCGCGTTCGTAGACAGCTTCCTAGTCGTGCTCTCTCCCCTGTCTACTGGGTGGCCGCGACTATATGGGCCAACATGGCCGGGAATAAAGGCTTCTAGCAAAACCCTCCGCGAGAAAAATGGACCTTCTTCCTCAAATAGGGGCTAGCGTTTCAGAAAATCGGGTCTCTCGTCAGTTCTGGCGCGCAAACAGATGGCCCAATGCCGCTGCATTCATCCACGTCCCTCCCTCCTGAGTGATTGTGGATTCGGTTTCTACTTGATTAGCTGGATTCCCATACCAAGCCCAGTATGCATAGGACTCCCTGTCCATTCTCCATGGGCTCAGAGAGCAGCTTCAACAGTCTTCCTGAACCTTCTCCGGCCGCGGGCATGATACCAAGACGTTCAGGGAGCTTATCATGGTCATTCTCTAGAATCAGACACGGCATCTCTGATTCTCCAAGGACGATTCGTAAGTCTGCTTGTTGCCCATTCATGGGCAGCAAGGTGTAAACCTGGAGCCCTCCACCCGATTTGAGTAGAATCTCTCTTCTTCGAGTGGCACGAGTTCTCGTGTATCTGCGTGAGCGAGGGATGATCAGAATGGATACTAGAAACAGCACCAAGGGGATCAAGGTGGTTTGAGTGTTCCACTGGGTAAGGAATAGTAATGAAGTTTCTAACACGTTGACGACTGCATTATCGATTCGAAACACGAAGCTTGTTAGGAATGATATCACGGTGCTGAGCCGACTTTGTATCTTGTGCAGTAAATCCACGACTACTTCAGGACTCGTCCTAGAAGCAGAGTCAGAGCCGTGAATATCCCCGCTTGGCACGAATGGAGATTGTGGCTGCCGTAGTGCAGTCAGTCCATGCAGGGTTTCGGTAACAGACATAATGGTGTATGCATTCTCGTTTTCAGCATCGCTCTCGTCGACAAAACTGGTGGAACTCACCACAAGCCATTCCAGACCATTCTTGCCGATTGTCGCAGTGAAATCGGATACCTGCGTGCCGTCGTATGCATAGGTCAAGCTGAGCGCGAAAGACACGGTGGTGTTAGTACTTGATGATTCGTCCTCTGATATTACACCCACAATGCAGTCTGCAATGTAACTACATGCATAGACATGGTCCAAGAGGTCTATTCCAGCGGCACCTTCATCCTTAGACACAACCTTGAACCTGTAGACATCCTGGCCCACTTCATCATCTGCACTTACAACTACTGAAAAGGTTCCACTTGACTCACCATAGTTTCCTGCTCTCCATGGACTATCTGGAACATCTGGCGATATGACATACATATCGATCTCTGATGCAGGAGGATGTAACCTGCTGCCATAATAGACAACCGAACCTGAGGCCATCATGTCACCGTTGATGTCGCCTCTGTCCGGAGTACCGTAGTCGTCTCCGATAATTGGTCCTCCGGGCAGCTCGAGACGAGTTTCCACATCCCAGTTCACCATGTAGTAGTCGCTGTGAGAGTACAGCTCTAGGTCAGTCACGTAGCATAGTATGCCCGCGTCTGTGAGATCCGGGTGTTTCCAGTTTATGCTCACATCGAATGTGACAGTGGTATCGTTTCCTGCGCTGCTTTGCGTACTCGAAATGGTGTTAAGTGAGATGTAGTCAAAGGGATCTGCGCCCTCAGAGAAGATGCCGTTATATCCATCATAGCGGATGGTCCAGAATCGCGTGACCTTATCGCCGGACACCAGAGTCAAGTCCATGTATCTGACATCTGCATAGCCGTCTGGATCAGAAACGTACATCGATATTTGATAGTCCCCCTGCCGGGCGTACATGCGGTTGGAGTCATCAAGATTCAAGCAGCCGGGGGGCTGGACGTTGACAGGGGCGCTTCCTAGACCTCTTGGCGCATTGCCGAATCTGACAGAATAGACTGTACCTGCGTTCGACACCTTGAGCCTAAACCGCGTTATGCACTTCGTGCTTGGTCCTTCAATGATTTGGGCACGATCATAGCCGCTCCACGTATCTGTGTAGTATGCAAAGGACAGACTATGATTTGCTGATGACCTACTAACCTCTATCGAGTTGTATCGGTTGTAATCAAGATTCATGGCTGGGTTGATGTCATACTCAAGTATCATCCAGTTGTTTAGCGATTCACCGCAGACGAGGCTGCCGTTCTCTACATGTAATGACCCACGGATGCCTTGTGAGTTCTTGAAAAGCGTGAAGTTGGCTATGAAGTAGAGTTTCATCGTGTCTATTCTGATTGTTCGACTGCCGCTGAATGAAAAACGGAGGGTCTTCACTGCGTTGGTGTTTGCCTCGCCAATGTTCCACCAAGTATCGACAGCCCAGTTGGTGGCACTTTGGATTCCGGCATCATAGCTATCCGAGTCATAGATTAGTAGGTAGTACCAGTCATCCGAGTCGTCAGGATGAAAATCTATGTGGAGGAACGGGTACAAGGTATCATCAAGCATTGTCTGTGTTGCCGTAGGATCTATGGTGAAATCGAAGTACGCAAAGGATCCACCCGTATTACTTAGGATGAGATAGTCGCCGTCACTCCTCATTGATGCTCCCGAGCCAGATGTTGTGACACCATAGGTCGAACTGCAATCGTGTTGCCATCCTGTTTCATTGGTAAACCGTATCCAGTCTATCTGGAATTCAGTGTCTACGACTGTTGCCTTTGCACCAATCCTTATCGACTCGACTGGATGGTCGATCCTTATACCCATCTTATGGTGAGACCAACTGGTCGTGCAGTAAATCTCGTCAATGAAGGTAGACCTGCCCTGCCCTCCATCTTCTTCAAAGACATCTATACGATAGTAGGAAGTCGCCGCGACACTAGCTCTGTGATAGTATTCTAAGTAGTAGTATCCCGCAGGCATGCTTGCGTCATTGCATATGAAGTAGTCGAATTTGCTATCGCCGAGAACACTAAGACTCACTACATCTCCGTCGGTCTGTGGTGCGCTATCCGTATATGTCCAGTCACTCAGATCTACTCCATCCTCAACGAAGTAATAGCCTTGGCTTTCGTCGTCGGGGAAGAGCATGTAATCATCATGCAGAGTTTCGTAGAATCTTGTCACATCATAGCCGCTGGTAGTATCGATGATAGTGCGGCGTTCAGTGGGGCTCCATGCGCCGTGCTCCACAACCGGCGCCGATGATGTCGCTAGCAGGTCCCCAACACTCCACGCTGAGGGATTGCCGTAGTAGATATACATCGTAATGTCTGTTTCACTCAGGTTCGCAGGGATCTTCACCCATAACTTGGCTCCAACAACTGTTGAATGTCGGACTATGCCCTCCGAACCCCATGCATACATCTTGATGTGATCACCAGCGCTGGAGCTGTACTCCGTCATAATCAGCTGCAATGACTCATCGTGTCCATAGTTCCATGTGTCCTGACTAACTGGGGCTCGAGCACCTATCAGGTAGAGACTTCTGCCCATGGCGGCATTGTAACACCATTCGACGAAACTCCAGCCTCTGCCGTTCCACCTCCAATGCCCAACATCGCCCGTCCCAGTTGTGACGAACGCAGAAACGTTGTCGCGTGCATAGATTATGAAGTCAGCTCCACCGCCCCAATTGGTGGTGGTCTTGGTTATGTTATGCTCTCCATCCCATGAAGACGAGGTGCTGTTCCAAAACACCATCGTACTGTATCGACCACCCTCTTCTGAAACTTGGAACACGAAGTATGGTTCTGAGCTAGTGCTCGGCACTTTCATTGCTGGTCCATATACGTGCGAACCCCTGCTATCCCATGCGAGTGTGTTGTCGTACTCTTGGGAGGTTACTTCATACCCCTGACTATGACCAGTCACATTGTAGACTACGCCTGTTGTGGCATTCAGGTAGACGTATCTGATGTCTTGGTAGTTTCTGGTTGTATCGCTGGAATTGTAGGTGGCCCAGCACATATGTACAATCTCGGGGTTCACATTGTCTAACCCTCCTGCACCCTTATAGGGCCAAGCAAGTGCTGAGTCCATTCTGACGATAGACTGCTCCTTGCTCCATGAAACACCGTTGTCAGTTGAGTTCCTATAAGCGAGTGTGGAGTAGCCTCCTTCAAAGCCTCGAGCCCAGAAGTGCACTACATCATTCAATGCATCGTAGGCGACCACTGGGTAACTATAGGCGTCACCATCGTACGCAGTTCCTATGGTTCCCATGTCAGTCCAAGCATCTATCCTCTCCGGATAAGTCGATTTTACATGAGGGACTGGGTCGTTGTGTGCACCGAAGAACACATGGATATACCCGCCATTGTCAATCCACATAGCAGGCGGACCGTGATCGTCATCAACAAGAGGGCTCTGTGCGATTTCAATCTCTGGGGCCCACGTCCGACTCATATGGTCATAATAAGTGACCATAGGGTTCTTGCCTTCTCCCTGATACGTGATGTAGGTTCGATTGTTGTAGTATACGGCAGAGGGGTAAATGCGCTCATGCATGCCAAAATAGCTCACAGTGTCGGTGTAATAGTCAGTGGAAGGCTCACTGTAGTAGTACCCCTCTAGCCAATAATCCAGTGGAGTATGATTCTCGTCTGTGAACCTAACATCTGTGAACCCTGCCATAGCCTTCCAGTCAAGGTAAGCAGTATTGCCATAGCTATTCCCTGAACCGGAATAGACGTTGAAAGAAACCGTGTGATCTGTCCCTGCACCGGCCGTTTGTCGAATCACATGGGCATTTCGATATACATAATCACCATACCATTTGGCAGGCGGTTCCTGTCCATACGTGATACTCAGATACGCATGATTGGCTCTCTGAGGGTGCTGGTAGTCCTCAAGGAGGTAGATGTAGTTGTGTTGCGCAGTCCAAGTCCATTCAAAGGCCATGTAGAATCCTGACTGCCAATCAGGAAGGTCGACTTGGTCTTGCACTAGATCCTTGACATCAATTGGGTCGGTCCACTCCTCGTCAACGGTGTCCCATCCGCTATAATGGGCAATGACATCATCTGACGGAACAGGCTTCACTGTGTCGTCCTCAAGTGGACCTACGTTCGTTTCGTCAATCCTCTTAATAGTGCTCGTAAATCCGGACTGTTGGTCAGTGCTTTCCCAGGCCGAGAGCGTTGCCGAGATTATGTTGGTACCCTGAGATACATCTATTCGAAAACGAAACTGGCCTACGTACTTGATTATACGCTGATTTGTCAGGCTGATATACCAGCTGGCTGTGACATGGCTCTGCCAGTTTCCGAGAGTTTCATTCCAAGTCCACTGGTCATCGTCTTTGTCGTTTGCTATCTCCACTTCGTAGTGACCTGTCTTGTCCTCAGATCCAGTGTCAGCAACGGCTAAGCCATCGTCGGTAGACACGGAATCCGACAGACTATGAGTCAGTCCTAGCATGTTCACAGTCGGGGAAGAGGAAGCGGTCACCAGCAGAGTGACTGACAGCACGAAGAATGCTGTTCTGAAACTACGATGGTGATACGTTACGCTACGAACATTCATCGCCTATCCCTCGAATGTCCGCGTGGGTTTCCTGACAGCGAGGACTCTTAGCCGCCCTAGGATTGTGGATGGTTGCGGGCTGAAACTGATTCCCGGTGCCAAGCTGCTAACCTCTTGATTTCGATGTATTACCCAGGTATTACATCGACCTTGACTGTGATGCTTACATAGATATCTAGGATTAATGTAATATAAGGACGGGTATGCAATTATAATAGATAATAAGTGCCCTTGGGCACATTTCCTGAGCCACTTGGACACAACAGCTAAATCCGTCAATAGCCGCGTGCCCGGCTCTAGTGCGAGTAAACCTTTCGGTAGGTCCACAGCTTAACAAATGGACAGGCAAGGCTGGTCTGCCTGAAACACCTCCGGGATAGAGTTTACATGCTTGTCATCGATTGTCACTTAGCCCAAACCTGTTGCGGTAAGTGACGAATGAGCACGGAGAAACGATTATGAATCACATCCACGCCAGAAGGGGCTGTTCGTAGAGTGGGTGGTCGAAATCCATGAGAGGCAGTGGCCCGAGAATCGTGGTCTTGGCAGGACTCTCCGATAGGATGCTTGATGACTCGATTTCCCCGATTCTTGCCGTTGAGGACGCAGTGGTCGACGTAATAAGGACGAATCCAGGTATAGAGAAAAGGCGCGTGACATACATCTGCCCGCCTCTGGCATTGCGAAGAAGTCGTTTCCTGTCACTTCTTTGGAAACTTCTGGTTTCGATTCGTTTGAGTATGCAGGTCAAGATGTCATGCGTGTTCGCCATGCTTGTCTTTCCACACCTGTACCTTGCCTTCCTCATTGCGACATTGGCGAGAAGACCTTTCATCTACATGGTTGTAGCGTCAGACTATGAGTTCAAGGGCAAAGGCAGAGTGCTGGATTGGCTGACCATGAAGATCGTCAAGAGAGCGACCAAGATCTTGGTGTCTGACAATGTGACTGCTGATCACTTGGTAGAAAATGGAATACCTGAAAGTAGAATCGAGTGGTATCAGCGACTAGACCTGATTAATCTTGACAGATTTTTCCCGATGGGATTGGAAAGATTCACAGATCTTATCGTCGTTTCTCGGCTTGTGCCTGGCAAGAATGTTGACATCTTCGTCGAAATTGTTGCCCGGCTGAAGGAGGCACGTCCCAACATCAAAGCCGAGATTGTAGGCGATGGAATACTGAGAAGAGACTTAGAACGACTTGTGAGAGATTCAGGGCTCTTGGACAATATTAGGTTCCTTGGTTATGTACCATTGCCTACAACTCTGAACCGTATCCTCAACTCCGCTAAGATATTCGTGCTTAACTCAAGCCATGAGGGGGGTCCCTACACGATCTATGAAGCAATGGCCGCGGGAGTCTGCTGCGTTTCAAGTAGTGTCGGGGAGGTTTCTCACGTAATAGACCATGGATATAATGGGTTCATCGTTCCGAAATACGATGACGTGGATGCTTACGTCAGCATCTTAACAGAACTGCTTAACGACACTAAGCGCCTACAGGAGACCCAAGGAAGGGCTGCAGAGATCAAAGGACGGGCGAAGACTAGTGGCCTGGTTCAATTCTGGAAAGACATCACTCTGAACAAGCGGCGTGCATGAATGCACTAGACCTTTCTCGCGATGATTCTTGATCCATAGTTGGATTAGTCATGGACCTCACGGATCTTCAATGATCTCCGTTCTCTAGAGCAAACCTATCAAACAATTGCCTCACTAGTAAACAGGAAGGACTTCTTTGGTGTCAGTCCTTCGCCGGATCCCATCGCGATATGACTAGCCTGATTATCGATCTCACTCTATGTATGCTTACCACACCAGTCACATTAGCGATCACCAAGTAGGCTACCGATGACGCCAATGCAGACAAGATGTCAGGAATGCCAATGAACCGTAGAGCTTCGAATGTGGCAATCAGGGCAACACTCGAAAAAGTCCATGCGACCCAAAAAGACCTTCTCTGTTGGATTGGGAGTTGTGAATGCCCGAGGATGCACAACACTAGGGTGACGAATCCAGCCTGAACAACCATAGCAGTTCCGACGCCGAACAGCCCAAAAGGTGGGACCAACAGAAGCGATACGACTGCCAAAAGGATTCCAGAAACCAGGTACGTGATTCCTGTAAGATGAGGCTTCTCGACGAGATCTAGTTGGACCTTCCAGAAGTACGAGAACGAGAGTAGCACAGCAGACGCTACCGTGAAAGGCATCAGTGATGCTGCGTCTATGTACAAATCGCTCGAAACCAACCAGATAAGGAGCGTGGACAGTCTGACCATCAGGAATGCGACCGGAGTTGAGAGAAAGAGGAACATCTCAATCACGAGAGTAGCGGTTTTCTTTCCTCCCTCATAGTTGCCCGTTTCGTAGGCATTCACAATGTACGCAAGGTAAGCTGTCTGAGGTGGCCCGACGACGAAGGTGAAGACCCCCGCCAATAGGACGGCGATTGATAGTGTTGCAACTTCTTGCAGACCCAACCATAGTCCGACAAGCAAGCTCGTCAAGAACGGAACAAGTGCCTTGACAGATCCCACCATTATACTTGGGCTCCCGAAACTGAGTGACTTCCGTAAGTCAGATGCTCTGGGAAAAGAGGACACGTACTGTCTTATCTTGACAGCCAGGGATATGATTAGCGGAATAGCGTATCCGATGGCCAGTCCGACAAGCACAAGGTGAGAGTCCATGAATACCCATCCGACCAAGCATGCTGCCAGAGTTGAGGACAAGGAGAATGCCAAGTTGAATATGAGAATCTCGCGCGAGTTCTGCTCAGACCCGGAAACAACAAGAATCAGTTCTCTCAGCGCATATGCAGCCGTCAGTAGCCCTACTACTACCAATGTCATAGGATATAGGGAGTCTTCAACTATTCTCAGACCGCCCGCATCTAGTATTGAAAGCATAACGATGGTTGCAAAGAGAATCGAGAGACTACCAACGATTGCAGTGGCGAAGAGACTTGATGCGCTCTGTCTTTCCCCGGAGCTCCTCCTTTGGGGCATGAATCTCCAGATTGTCGCACTGAAGGCACTCGTGGAGTAGGTAGACACGAGGACGACAAAGGACATCCAAAGCGAATAGACACCATAGTCGTGTTTTGGCAGGACTGTAGTCAGTATCTTGACAAGGACAAGTGCCATGGCCTTTACAAATGTAGCACTCACGAGTGCAGCCACCGTGTGCCTGCCGAACCTAGTCAGCTGCTGGCTGTTTTCCATTTGATTGGATTCCACGCTTTGCGTCCTCACATTATCTGAGTCTGGTCAAGGGTTCTAACCTAGATTCAGACTTAGAAAGAAGCTCACCATTCTGCTTGCCCCGAAACTCATCCAAAGTTATCCATTTGATAAGACTACTGGACATTCCTTTCCAAGCAAGAACAGACAATCAGAGGGGAGCTCCCTTGTCATCTGGCTTTCACCTTGCTCTCAATGAAGGTGACCTTTCCAGTTCTCGACTTGGGTATGGAGTCCACTACTCGGCAATCGAGTTCCCAGTCGTTACAGGTGGCATGCACAAGCGCGCGAATTCGTTCAACTACATGAGGACCGAAGCCCACTCCAGGCACAAGGTAGATCTTTATCCGCTTTTCGTCCTCCTGGATCATCTTGAACTGCTTGACTGATTCGCCGAACTCCCAATTGTGGTACAAGAACCAGCCATGGATGCGTGTGCCATCAGGAGTAACGAGTACTGAAACAGTCCTCCCAATCACTTCTTTTAGCATTGGCAGTCCTCTGCCGCATGTGCACTGCTCGTCAGTGGCGATCACCTCGTCACCGAGATCATAGCGCAGGAAGGGCATTGCGAAGTTCATCAGGCTGGTAGCCAGTACCCGCCCCTTTCCACTGGCAATCTGACAGTTGTCCTCGTTCACGACTTCAAGTATGCTTCTCTCGGTATCCACATGTAGATTACCGCATTCGCGCTCCGATGCGCTCACTCCTCCATCATTTGCTCCATACGTGTCGAAGACTCTGGCATTGAGCACGTCCTCAATTCTGCTTCTCACCTGTGGGTAAAGCTTCTCGGAGGTGGCGAAAACGGCCTTTGGTCTTCTGACCGTAATCCCTTCAGTTTCTATGAAATCTGCAAATTCCTTGAGCGCCGAAGGGTATCCTCGGATGAATGCCGGTTTCCATGAGTTCAGAATCCTCGCATATCTTCTCATATCCTCCGAACCCATCTTGAACGCGGAACACAGCCGAATGTTTCTAGTAAACTCGTTGGCCTTTCGCTTAGTCACCGAACGCGTGTTCTGTATCAATGAAGTGCCACCCAATACCATCATCCGATCGCCCAAGCGGTATCCTCCACCAGACCACGCCCTGTAGAGGAGGGCACCGGAAAGAAAACGATCGTCACGAGGTATCGAATACACTAACCACGTGCCGGTTGTCCCACCTGTATGATATTCGGTCGACTTGACTCTTTGCCCCAAAGGAAGGAAATCGGCCTTGTTTGAAACGATATCTTCCTTATTCACTGGGGGTATCTTTTCAAGATCGGACTGCTTCCGAATGTCTGAAGGTGTCAAACCAGCTTCTTTGAAGCGCCGCCTGTAGAACGGCACTCGTTCAAAACAGAAACTGACCATCCTTCTGAGTAGCACGCTCTGTTCATGGAGGAGTCCTCCTCTTGACTTCCACTGATTCCTCATCATGGACTCATAAACACGGTGAAAGCCCGGCCGTTGAATCTCGTGCGCAGCTGAGAAGATGACCTTCTCAAGAAGGGACATGTGGAAGCATCTGTTCTAACGGCCTTTAAATGTTCACCATGACAATGCGCGTGCGTGCCCTATCTCTCATTTCTGCGTTCCATCTATGTATCAGTAGCCGCCAGAGCCAATATTGCGTTTCCAGTCATCCAGCACAGGTAGCTCCGATAGTCTAGCCCCAGAACTTGTCCTCAAGCCGGCTTTCTGTGCTCGCTCATGTCATCGTCAAGTTTCTGCCAAGTGGAGTACGCATATGTATCTCGGCAACCTTAAGTGTTTGGCCCCACAGGCTACCGCCGGGAACACAGGGATGACGACGGTATTGACATGACGGCTGCTTACAGTCCGCGAGATTTCCTAGAAAGCGAGATTATCTGGAGGAGAAGAACAGCCGCCTTCTTGAACCGCCTAAGAGGCGAGCTATGGAAGAGGTGGGACATCCTTGCTCTCGTGATACTAGGCATCATGGTCAGACTGCCTCGTGTTTCTGGGATAATTGGGGACGACGCATTCGTTGTGCTCTGGATGGGACTAGCACTTAGCGAAGGTCACTGGGAGATTTGGACCATTTCGCCTGTTTCCCCATTCGGACTCCACCCCTATTCTCCCGGTGCTATTGGTGGGCCGTTGCTCATAGCGATCATGATCAGACTTGGGTTCTCGTATGAGGCCATTGTGTTAATCATTTCACTAGCGGCAGGCGTCATCGGAACACTAGGTGCTTATGCTCTTGGCGGAGAGCTCTTCGGAACCAAGCAAGGTTCATTTTTCTTTTCGCTTTTCTACTCCTTCAGTCAAGTGTTTCTTAGGTTCACTTACTATACCATTTCTCTTAGGGGTCCACTCCTTGCACTTTTGCCGTGGTTCCTGTTATACTCTATCAGAACCATCCGAAGCAGAAAGTCTGTTTACTGGTCATTGACACGCGACGGCTTGACACTAGCACCTCACCTGACACGCCGAAATGCGTTTGTTTCGGCACTGCTATTCCTACTACTCATCCTGACTCACGGACTTGCCATCTTCTTGATATTATACATGGCCGTCGTCATTGGCTACTACATCCTGAAACGACTGAAGGACATCACAGGTAGCAGATCGCATGCGGCCAGACATGACGACGGCTTCGATTCCGAGGGAATCATATCTGCTGAAGAGTTGATCCTGTGCCTAAATGCGAGGAAAGAGATACTCACGAGTTACCCAGGTCTGGAAGCATTCCTAGAACGGGTACCAGAGATGGGAAACGCTCTGATAATGGCCGTTATGGAAGAACTCAGCACGACACGCCAATTGTATGGCAAGGCATTCAAAGATGAAGAGATGAATGCCTCGGCGGACGGCGCAGGGATCGAACTAAGGAAGGAACTCTTGGGAAGGATCGACCTTGCACTCAATCGGGTGCAGCAAGAGGCTGAATCTAGATCGCTCGGTGGGCATATCAAACGGGTCGCGGATAGTCCAGGAACTGGCGTTCCCTCCGATTTGAATGGGAGTACCAGCGATGAACCAGGCGCCAGCCATCACTACCTCACACTGAGGCATCTTCGCCGAAGACTTGGTTCCAAGATCTCTCTGTCTGGTGTCGCTTCATGGGCAATGCTTCTTCTGCTCATGGGCGGAGCCTATTTTGTCGGGACGCGAGTCTTGCCAGTTCAAGCTTCAAAGACCGCATCTTTTCTCGGCCTGTCAAACTCATCATTCTTCGGACTGAGCGTCAACCTAGTAGTAGACTACGGACTTCTGCTTGGCCTTATGAGCCTCTTCTTTCCAGTTGGGGTTCTTGGCGCATTTCACAGGGACAGAGGGAGTGACAGGAGAATAATCCATTGCCTGCTGCTTCCGCTAGTCATGTTCACAATTCCCATGAGCACCTATGCTTCAGTTCTCTTTCTTCCAGTCTTTGGATACTACTCAGTAGTAGGCCTGAATGTGATATGGAGTTCTTTCAAGACTAGATGGATGGGTGGCTTTTCCTTGGCTTTTGTATTTGTCTTTGGCTTTTCCTATCAGCTAATCGTAGTGTCGCTCCCCTTCTGGATTCTGGTACTGATAGCATCTATAGTGGTCTTCTCATTTGTGGCTATAGTAGACCAGCTTCGAAGATGGTATTCATATCAGACTCTCGTCGGAAAGACCCTTCGTACATGGAAATCCGCCGTCGGTCAGGCACCAAGGGCGACTCTGGATAGGCTGGCTATTCCGATATTCCTCATGTCTGTCATTATCATTTCTTTGATGACTACTGAAGGGATACTCCTGCAATCGGAAGACACCTACCTTTCTCAAGACGAAAAGAGAATCATTGAGTTCCTGGACACTCAGACCGCACCTGGGATTACTTTCGTTCCAACGCCTGTTATAGGGAGAAGACTGGAGGCGTATGGCTTCCCAGCTGTGTTGTCTTACAATGATGCTGCCGCGTTGTATTTCGGATGGGCAAATGCCACAGATGTCATTTCTAGTTGCCATCTGAGTCTGATAGCCTTCTTTCGAGGAGGGAATCTGTATGTTGAAGACGATCCTGATCGGACACCTGAGAGAATGATTTACAATTCTCTGTTCCATGCCGATCTCACCAATCCCACTATCTACGAGCTCGCGAAGCAGATTGGACTTGAATACGTAGTAGTAGAGAAGAATGCAACGGGCTACAGTAATCTGTTCCACTCAACCTATGGTGAAACTCCCTCGACGCTGCTCTCTTCGGCTCCCTTAGCCTGCGAGTTGGTTGTCGAGGGTCAACGAATGTCTCTTTTCAGGCTACCTTGATGGTAGGAGCATTCCTGTGAATCCTGTTGGGTTCTGGAGGGACTTGTCAGCCGAACACCTCTTCGTGAATCTCTCGATAGACTCTAAGAAGACGCTCTGATTCTTTGCTCCAGTTGAATCTGTTGATAATCAAAGGCGGGCCCTTCTCAGATATCTCCATCATTCTGGCAGGACTGTCACTAAGTGTAAGAATCGCGTTCGCGATGTCTTGAGCTGAAGTGGGATTCTGGAGAATATACGCATTCACCCTTTCAAGAAGTGGCAATGATTGCGTCAGGTTTGAGTAGATGAACGGGACTCCGACCATCATGTATTCGAATATCTTATTCGACAGGCCTGAATTGGTGTTCCATCCCTCTTCATACATAGCTATTGCCATGTCGCACTCAACCATGATTCTCAACACCTCTTCGAAGCTGACACGTCCTGTGAAGGTGAAATAGTCCTCAAGTCCCCTCTCTTCTACCACTCTCCTGAGATATGGAAGAAGCGGGCCATCGCCGACTATCAAGAACTCGAATCGAGCTACATCAGTCGCGTTCAGAATCTCAGCAGCCTCCGGAAGCCTCTCAAACCCTCGTCGAGCCCGAATCACGCTTGGACAAACAATCCTGACCGCCCCATCATTTCGAGGTGGTTTCCAGCGTGGGATATAACCTAGTTGCGATTCGATTCTTCCTAGATCAGGGACGTTCATCAGAAGGAATGGATGGGCTCCGATGCGGTGTGACAGAGTCCTGAGGCAGCAGGGGCTGACAGAAAACAACCAGTCCACACGAGTGGAACACACCAGCTCAAGTCCGAGGAACACTGCATAGTGCAGGTAGGACAGTTCGTCCATGGCAGCCTCGGGGAAGTTCTCGTGCGAGTCATATACCAACCGAATCCGAGGACACAGGACTGATATAGCAAATGCAGGAGGCAGCCCGGTCAAATCATGGGCATGCACTATGTCTATAGATTGACGGTTTTGGACTAGGTACTTCAAGCAGGCCATCCAGAAACGGAACACTCCTCCGACGCTGGTTCTCTTAAGAAAGCTCGTTTTCAACACGGTTCTTCTTGTTACTCCTCGGGGGATCGGGGATTCTCCTAGCTTCAAGTCTACGTCAAGAACGCTGACATCGTACCCAGCCTCGCTAAGAACGTAGGCCTCCTTGAACACTCTGGGATCAAATGGAAGAGAGTTATACAGAATCATGACAATCTGCATCTTCCTTGTTGTCCCGCGTGACTTCATAATGGGTCACTGACCGCTAGGTATGCCAAGAGTCCATTCATTGGATGATTCACCCTCTGGTTGCACATATATGAATGCAAGCATAATCCTAGCTATAGATAATCCTCTTGAGCGGAAATGGATTCCTGACATATGTCCGTGCCTCAAGCCTGCCGTCCGCTCCCCGTGGTCGGCGACTTAACAGACTCAGGTTCTCATTATGTTATAGGACATCTACACATGATGCTTCCGATGTGCCCTCGCTAATCTGAGCATGCTTATCGAAAGGTAGAGTCCACAATTTCAACGGTTGTCGCTCACGTGTGTTCCGAATATTCGTTGTCATGTTGAAAGAAGGGGCAAGATTTGAGGGCACGACTCGAAACAGGGCAGTCCTGCCCAAGGTCATTCTTCTTTCTCGGAGGAGGGTACTCGCCTAAGCCAAGCTTCTCTCCAGAAACAAAAGCATGTTCTATCGCAGCCACCGTGCGCTTCACCGTTACAGACAACGTTTTCAAGGATCACTGTGGGCGTCTTGATAGTCCTCGTTTCTCCAGTCGATTCAAGTATAATCTTCTCAAGCCTCTTGAGAACCCTGAATCTTCGACCGCAATACTGCATCATTTCCTTTGTGAACGCTAGTCCTCTAAGCTTCCCCTCCCCGTTCAGCGTCGCGAAGATTTCGCCGAACTGCTTGACTTCGACCCAGTCACCCGGATGTAGATGCAGCACACCCTTGCCGCTTTCTTCGTCACCATTCTCCCGCTTTCCTGCAGTGAGTGAGCGACTCACTCGCGTTGCCAAAACGACTCTTGACAGATACTCTGACGGGCCAAAGACTCCAAGGCACCATATGTGTTTCTTCAGAGAACGCCAAGGTTCGGTGGAATTCAGTTTCTCTGCCATGAAATCGAGAGGTCGTAGGATTACGGTGTGCCATATCATCCTTCTCAAGTTTCGCCAAAGGACTGGGCCCGTCTCAGACACCGATGCTGCCTTCATGTTGTCGCGTATAAACTGGCAAGAATCCGGCCGCATTTCACGTTCCTCACTACATGCTGGAGCGACTCTAAAGGAATACTCGTACACTCCTAAAATCGGTTCTGGTCCTTCCAGAAACAAGGACGAGAAAGCGACTAAGAGGAGGCTCGCCCGTACGGCACGCATTGAAGAGATTGCGTCACTCTGAGGCACGAGATGTCGGACGCCAGAGATAGACGGTGCAGACTCCTGTAGTGCTTTGCTGAGAGCAGATGGGGTAGCTGCACTTGTATATTGACCTTACGCGCTAGGAAGCCCTCCACGCAGTGTTCCTCGGCGGACTGCTTCGTGCAGCGATAGTTCGGTAGTCCATCGTGATTCAACGCTATCCATATCGCGCGGGAGAGTATCATGAGCCATTATTGCACCATGAGTACTCGTCAATAACTGCCCGATGCATATAAGAACACCAAGAGGCCATACTGCATTCGTATGCTTTACTACTAGGGATCACTCTCACAGTGTCATTGTCATTGACTGGTATACGGGAGGGTTTTCGTTAGGAATCCTGAAACTCACACTGTACTCGGACGTGTTGACTGATACAAGAAACCGGGACTTCAGAAACACCCAAACGCCGTAGACAGACAAGAAGCACTCTGATTCGTTATGCAATCGAAGAGCTGAAGTTCCTGAGATCCTTGAAAGACTTGCGCAATCTCTGTGAAAAGATCAAGATTGTGTTGCCGCGTGTGACTGGAGGCTTCGAAAGGTTCTACGAAGTACCACCTGTTCTGCAGATTGAACCAGCCAATTACTGCAATGTTGACTGCATTTGCTGCCCTTCTTCGAGGAGTTCAAGACCGAAGGGCTTTATGGACATCGACTTGTTCCGCAGAATCATTGATGAAGCATCGAGGATAGGAGTGAAGACAGTATTCCTATTCCTTCATGGTGAACCGATGCTTCATCCTCGGATAGTTGAGATGATACGCTATGTCAAGTCAAAAGGACTCCCGCTTCATCTGACGACGAATGGCATTGCGTTGAATGAGAAGAAGATTAGAGGAATCCTTGGTTCCGGAGCCGACAGTGCCGACCATCTGACCTTCTCGATTCTAGGGGCTTCGAAAGAGGTTCACGAAAGGATTGTCAGAAGAGGGAACTACAACAGGACCGTGAAGAATGTTTCATTGCTTCTAGGGCTGCGGAAGAGCCTGAGGTTGAATGGCCCCGTCATTGAAGTTGTATTCTATACAATGGCTGAGAACGAAAATGAGGAGGGCGAATTCGTCAAGAAATGGCGTGGTTTTGTAGATCACGTGAGAATGAGTGGTGATACGTCACAGTCCTTCGCTGGGTATAAGCGCGATGAAGCATCTCTTGTGGTACGAACTGCTACATGTTTGAACCTCAGGCAGAAGAAGACAATCTTCTGGAACGGCGATGTCACCATGTACTGTCAAGACGTGGACGGCGGCTGGATTCTGGGCAACCTGAATGAACGATCAATCAGCGGAATCTGGAACAGCAGTAAGCTGCTGGCCATCAAGACTATCCATAGGGAAAGGCAGTTCGAGAAGATTCCTTTGTGCCACACCTGTGACATGTGATGGTACATAGACCCAGACAGATAGCGGCTTTGTGGTCGATTCGTCTGACCTGAGAGAACCAAGCTTTGCCTTGGCTCATGGTTCTGTCACGATGAGCAGAACTGGCCAGATTGTCCCCAAGTCATGTAACCCCCTTCTCATCTAATCGGCGAACTATCAGGCCCATTGTATTGCTCTCCACACCCTGTACCCAGCCCTAGCGACCATGGCTTTCAGGTGACTGTGTGTGCAGACTAACCTACCCAACTCTACTTGACGGCCTCCCATACTAGTCTTGAACTCCCTAACACCATACGGCTGCCCGCGTTTCCCTGCACCCCCGAAGTCAAACAGCCTGAAGCCATTCTCCACAGCCCACTCAATGGCAGACCAGAACAAGTGCTCGCCGATGCCAAGAGAGGAGTGTTGTCTGTCAGCCGAGTTGTACCAGAGGTAGATGACGTCCTTGTATGTCAGGAACACTCCGACGCCTACAAGCTCTTCATCGAGCTTGACACCCACGAATCTGGCAAGACCCTTCTCCTGGAGGATTGTCATTACTGAATCGAACAGCGACTTCGGAGGCATGGGGACTCTGATACGTTCATACGTCTGCTTCACAAGAGAGTAGAGGTCGTCGAGGCTGTCCCTCGACAACACGACAGATGCCACCCCCGATTTGATGGCTTTCCTGATCCCTCTCCTTCTGTTCTTGTGGAGTCCTTCCCAGAGACTGTCGATTCCCTGCGTCAAGTCGATGTGGACGTTAAGATGGTCGACATACTCATAATTCGCTGATTCAAACAAAGGGATCAGTCTGGCTGCTGGCCATAGGTTTCTGATCTCGGTGAAGACTGCTCTCCTTCCAGCTTCCTCGTTGTGCTCTTTCAGTATTCTCTCTAACAGTTGACCCTCTTCGCTGTGCTCTGCAACCAACGGGCCGCCATACACTACCACCCTACTCGAGAACTTGCTTACCATGCGACCCGGCTCTTCGATGCAAACACCTAGCATAGTGGCCAAGATTCTCCCATTGTTACCCAAGATTGCCGTGAAGACCGGCTTGTATCGCTCAGTATTGAGATATACTCTGTACATCTCAGGTGTCTGGAAGATGTTCCCTTTCTCATTCTCCAGCACGAATTTGCTCCAAGCACGCTCATCCAATTCGGCAGGACTGCGAACTATGCGAAGGCTTTCCATGGGTATCATAGATGGCGCTCCACCTGCTCCATTGCGTGCCTTACCGAATGGCCCTCCACACTCTGAATCCCTGAGTTGCCAGCTTGTGTTTCAGAGGGTGATGTATGCATTCGTACTTTCCAGTTTCTCTCGTCAATCCACCTAGGCTCTCCTTGAAGGTTCTGATGCCGTCCTCCTCTGTGGGCGGTCCGCCACCACCGAAATCGAATAGCCTGAAACCGTTCTTCACGCCCCATTCGAAGGTGGTCCAGAACCCGTATTCGTTAGAATGGAACCGGGTATACGGCATGCTCCCTGCACAGTACCAAGCGTAGATTACATCCTTGTAGATCAAGTTGACAACGACGAAAACGAGCTTCTCTTCGTGTCGGACTCCGACTACTCTTGCAAGGCCCTTGTTCTGAAGAATAGACAAGATGGAACTGAAAAGCGACTTACGGGGGACCGGGAAAGCGATGCGATGATATGTTTCCTCGAATAGCATATACATATCGTCTAGGTCTTCTGCGGCCAAGACACACGTTGTCAGGCCCGTCTTGATTGCCTTTCTTATCCCCTGCCGTTTCTTCCCGGGGAGCTTGTTCCAGAGACTCTCAATTCCGGACTCCAAGTCTACGTATGTGGTCAGATGGGGGACGTATCTGTATCCCGCAGCCTCAAAGCAGGGTCGAAGTTCCATCGATTGTGACAGGTTCCTTACCTCAGTGAACATTGCACTCTTCTTCACATGCCCAGTGTGCGCCCTCAGTACCTTCTCAAGCAAAGCCCTTCTGTCAACATGGTCAGACAATATCGGTCCTCCTGCCACGAGGACTCTGTTGGAGAACCTTCTGGCGATGGCGCCCGATTCCTCCTTATAGACACCCAACATTGTAGCCACGATCTCGTCATTGCCACGCAAAATCGCTGTGAAGACTGGCTTGTGGCCCTCAGTACTCATGTAGACTCTGTGCATATCAGGTGTCTGGAAGATATTCCCTGTCTCATTCTCTAGCACGAATTTGCTCCAAGCACGCTCATCCAACTCGGCAGGATCGTGTACTACATCGAACCCACCCAAACCCTCCATCTGGTATCGCACCACCTTGATCAGCGAGGCTATTCCTTTGCGAATCTGAAGAGTCTGCCATACCGGGTTCGACCTCTGTCTAGCATGCGCCAGGCAGACCTTCTTCTCTCCACAGTGAGTGATGCCTGTGGGATGATTTAAGCCTTCTCAGAAACACAGTGTCTGGGGGATCATATGCATGAGATAGCGTACTAGGCAGATTGGTTGTGTTGGTTCCAAGACTGCATTAATGACAGTCCCTTTTCTCCGGGCTATATCGTAGGAATCGTGCTGTGACTCTACATGCAGAGTAGGATTATCTGGGGGCATGGGATGAATCATGTGTGAAGAAATCGTAATCTCTCTGAAGTCGAGGAAGTGATTGCCAATTGCGGATGCGCCATGTATCGAGAAAGAGCGGTTCGAGTTGGAACGTCTTGTCGAGAGAACGGAAACCAAGCACTGAGTCCGCTACGCATCTTTCGAACATCTCTCGTTTAGTTCGCAGCCCCGACGTAGCTCCATATGGATAGAGTAGTCATTCGCATGAGTATCAGGCCTGAGGTTGATGGAGTCTTGGATTCAGCAGATAGCAGGAGCAGGATTGCCCCGTTGCATTCAATGAGGCCGGAACAATCGCTCGCAGTGGCGAGAGAAGTGCTCAGCGAGCTAGGGGCAGTCAGGGGCGTGGACTGCTTCTCCTTCCCGAATGCGGGGGTCTGGAGAATCGAAACGTTGTCCTTTCAAGCATCCAAGATCACAGACGTGATTCTCAGGCGGCCCGAAACTGCCATTTTCCCTGTTTTCGCGAGATTCGGCGATCATCATCTCACTGGTGAGGCGATCTGTGAGCTCTCAGACGGAACTCCGGCAATCACTATCGAAGATGAGGTGCTCAAGTTCGGATTCGATCCCTTCTCAATGCACCTTTCGAACCTGAATGAAGGATTTCGAAACTCTAGAACGAGCGGACTGAAACAATCGGCCCTCATCACGTATTGCAGTATGCCACCTCTCCTCAGGAGAGGGTTGAGGTGGATTGCCAGACGCTATAAGATGTCTGGTATCCGCTCGTTGAAGAATCTAGGATTGCTTGGCGTAAGCAGTAACGTGTTGATTCACTTGTTGGAACGGCATCTGCTTCAGAAAGGACTGATAGGGAAGCAGAACAGATCCCCATTGGCGATTATCACCCACGACGTTGACACAGATTTCTGTCAGACCGAAGGAAGGGAGATGGTGCTATCCATTGAGATTGATGAGGAAGTACATGCCACATGGTTCTTTGTGCCTAAATCTGTCCATTATTCCTTGGACAGAAGAGGGGTGCGAAGCCTGATAGAAGAGGGCCATGAAATAGGGATGCACGGTTTTTCTCACGACGGAAGACTTGCACTCGACAATCCTGCAAAGCTCACCAAGCAACTCAGAAAAGGCAAGAGAATCTTGGAGTCCACAGGTGCCAAGGTTGTATCCTTTAGGAGTCCATGGACTCTTCGGTCGGCCCTGCTTCTTCGAACCTTGGCGTCTGAGGGCTTCAAGGTCGACTCAAGCTACCCAGATCTGGATACGCTTGGCATGACGGGCGGACTAAGGGGTCTGTCCTACAATAGACCATTCAGACCACTGTTTGCAGAGAACAAGTCGCTATTGGAGCCATTGCCACTGTGGGAGGTGCCCATGACGTGTCCCCAAGATGTCCAGATGGTTGAAGACTTGAGGTTGGCGGCGAGTGACCTGCTAAGGATATGGAATTACAAAGCCGAGTTCTGCAAAGACTTCGGAGGTGCGTTCGTCCTTGACACGCATCCGGTGCACATGACAAAGCATCTAGACGAGTATGCTGAGATTCTGAAAACCCTCAAGAAACGGGGGTTCATGATGTTGAGAATGGATGGTCTTGCTGATGAGCTACAATCGAGTATCTCGAGCTAACCGAGAAGACCGTTTAAGCCATCTACAAGATAAGACGGACAGATGGGGATGGACTGCGGTGACGAACATGGATCATGCATGGGAAACGGCATTCCGGCTCTCTATCTTGTAGCTGCTATCAGGACCTCGATCCAATCTCAGCGGCCGCTGTTTCAAGTACGAGGCGGAAGCGCATTAGTGTTGCATGCTTGATTTGCTACTAGCAGTCCTCAGGGTTTTCCAAGTGCTCCTGAGTTTGTCATTGGCTGTAGATGAATGGTCCTGGAAACTGCTCGAGCTGTTGACCCTCACATTAGATAGTGCTAAAGCTGGACTTCGGTTCCCTAAACTGATTTGGGATCCGAGAAGACAAGACCGGCAATCGACCGAATGTTAAGGAAACACAGGCTTCGACGTACTATCTACGACTATCAGGTCCGAAAGCTGCGCACCGAAACGGATCAGGAGGCCAAGGCGTCCCTTACGAAAGCAGGAAAAGGCCTTCGGGACTCTGGGTTTGTGAGCAACAACTACTTCTGCTAACTTCCGCAATGCATGTGTGAAGCAGTAGAGCTAACGCTGGAAAAAGTGCGAGAGTGCACCAGATGAGGTTCCTCAGAAATCATGCGAACAGTAATGATTCGAATGGTGACCGTGAGGAGGGTTTAGCACTCGAAATGGAATCGGCTGATGAAAAGAAGCACTCTCTGCCCGGTGATACACCGCCCAACGGCCCCAGAATTGTGGCCGCGGAAGACTCTCATGAAGAATCGACTGAAGATAGTATCGAAACTGGGCGCATCTCCGAAGAAACTGAGGACAAAGGTACGGGACTCGCCGACGGCTCAGCGCAGACAGAGGACGAGGGAGTCCTGCTTGTTGAGGGCCCACATATGCGCGAAGACGAGGAGCTCTGGGTCAAAGGACTGCTTGACAGTCCTAAGCGCGGGCTTTCCGAAGTCCCAGACGCATCGGAGGGGCCTGAGGATGTGGACATCGACATTGAGGTGTTGTCCGAGGAGTCCGGTGGCGAAGATGCTGATGTTGAAGCTGCACCAGAAGAGCCCGAGGATGAGAGTATCTCTACCGAACCAAAGATTGATGGCTCAGAAGCCTATGTTGCTGGAACTGTCAGTCTTTACTACTTGAGAGGGCTCCTGTATCATCAAAGGATGAATCTGGATGACGCAATTCGTTATCTCGGAGAATGTCTGGAAATGGCTGTCGAAACCGACTTATTCGACTATGTCATAAAGTCGCAAATCCAGTTGGCGGCTGTCTGTCTGAAGCGGTATCGGATTCATGGCAACGAGAAAGACTACTACTCTGCCCTCCATTACTCGGAGAACCTAATCCAGATTGCCAAGGAGCAAGAGCTCGATGAACTTTGGACCGAGGCGCTGCTCCTTAGGGCCATCCTCAGGAAGATCGCTCAGGATGTACACGGGGCGCGTGACGACCTGAATCAGGCACGCGCCATGGCTAAGAGCATGGGCCATGAATCTGTTGAGCTTCTCATAGAGCACGAACTTCAGGAAGTGCGAAGACTTGTGGTCCATGCCAGTAAAATGAAGCGCATCGATAAGGCCGAGGGAAGTACAATGATGGACGAGGCAGTCGAAGCAATACCTGCTATCTTCGATGTTTCCTTGAAGCTTGAGTTGTCTCGAGAAACTCTCACGATCCCGGTTGAGCTGAAACGCCTAGTCATCATGAATCTGTCGTCTGGGCTTCCTCTGTACAGCTTCAGCTTTGAAGACCAGATTGACGACAAGGGTGAGCTTCTCTACGGTTTCCTGTCTGCGTTGTCTCACATTGCATCGGAAATCATGGACAGGCCGGGGATGATAAGATCCATTTCTCATGAAGGAAGCACTGTTATGATGGAGCATAGAGGGGCTTACATGGCCGCTCTCTTCGCTAGTCGGGAGGATTTCAGGGCACGTCAGTCTCTTTCCAGATTCCTGAGGGAATTCCTTCGCTCCCTCCCTGAAATGCACCTCGGAGAGGTAGTGACTCAAGAGTATCGCTTGGCGTCTAACGAACTCCTGCGCAGGATATTCCGTGTGCATCTCGAAAAGAGAGCGTGACTCCTAGAAGGGGTCGCTCTAATAGTCGACCATCTTTTGATGCTGTATCCATCTGAACATATTGCGTTGGACTGATTGTCAGGGTTCGAAGAATCACTACGCCCTCGCTTTCAACTCCCTCTCTACAATTTGAATCAAGACATCAACGCGTTTGACTAGGGCCTGTTTCAGTTTGAGTCCAGCGTCAGCAAGACCTTCTTCGTGCAGGATGTCTCCGAATGCCTTGATATACATGTCATGCGCGTTTTGTAGCTCCTCTTTCACGGACAAGAGGATAGAAGCATCTAAACTGGGGATCTGTCCCTGGAGGTCTCTCAGCCATTCAAGACTTGCGAGGATTTCGTTTCGTATCTTCTGAGGGAGTTCAGCCTCATCTATGGACAGCACACGTTCTGGCCCGAGTGCCTTCTCAAGGACAGCAACACGCCGCCTAGTTCGCCTGATGAACAGTGCCGCGCCAACGCCTATCAGTCCTAGCCCTCCGTATATCGCAGCGTTCATTATCAAGCGTACTGGGTACCAATCGATGACCGGATATAACCCTCGGTGGTCCACTTGGGTCAACCCATATGAGTCCCTGATTTCCTGGATTACATACTGTGTGAGCCCAATGCCCGATGATGTGACATTAAGCTCCCATCTCTGTCGTTCTGCTACGAAGAAAGCCCTTTGCCCGTTGACAATCAAAGTCGCATTGGGGTCAGAAAGGGCTAGCCCATCCGACACGTAGTTGAGGTGGAAGTAGACCGTGACAGTCCAGTCTAGCTCGCACTGCAGTACCCGGCCCGCTGGGGACTCAATGTCGGGGACAAAAGCGGGTGCACTGCCCCACACCCCGGCGCGTGACACATAGATCTGATCCCACGTCGTTGTGCAGGTGAACAAGTTCTCTCCATCCATCGCTTCGATGCCTTCAATCAGGTCGATGGATCCTGTAACGGAATAGGTATGTGTGACTACTTCACTTGCGGTCACAGTGATGTACCAGTAGCCTTCCGATGCTAGGAATGCCGCCTCAGACCCATCGATGTATATCAGTCCGTCATCGTCAGTGAATGCTGAACCGCCATAACCTCTTCGCACACGGAACATGACATCGACGGCGTTACCAATATCTGCGCGAGTCCGCTGAGATTCGCTCCAATACACTTCAAGCTGATCCCAGATTAGATAGTCCACATCATTCGTGCTTATCGCCGAGATTCCAAAAGAACCGCCTCCTGCTGAAGAAACTCTGTATGCCCATCGACCGACTGAATTATGGCTGAATACCGTGTCATTCAGTTTCAGAATCCCATCATAACGTGTCCCATCATAGTCGTAAATACCAGTTACCCAGATGGAGGCATTCTCTCTAAGGCTGATGTGATTGTCGCCAATAGTGATGGTCACAGTGATGGAGTCCCAAATCGTGCGTCCTAGGGCATTCCTGCTTATGACAGTGATATTGCATAATGTGTCATTGCAGGCGTAAGCACACGTATAACCCCTCTTCCCAACGTAGTTCTGACGGAAGACTGTATCATTCAGAACAAGAACCCCCCCGTACGGGGCACCATCAAACTTGTAACGTCCATATACTACAAGCGAGGCGTTTCCACCTACGTTGAGGCGGTGGTCGTAGTTTATCATGAACACCTCAACTGAGTCCCAGATTACGTAGTTCATACTACTACTGTCGATTGTGGTTATGCTGTGAGCTCCCCCAATTGCGAAAGCCGCGATGTACCCCCTACGACCCACCGTGCTGTACTGATAGGTCGTATCATTTAATGTAATGACGCCATCATACGGTGTCCCATCGTATGCATATATGGCTGAGACCCAGATGGTTGCATTCTCCCCAATGTTGATACGGTTGTCTGCCACGACAATCGTCACTGTCAGAGCGTCCCATACGATGTAGTCTGCATCATTGGTTTTGATCACTGTAATCCCGAACGTGTCTCCGAACGCAGACACAACAGTGTAGCCTCTCCGACCGACGACGCCCACAAGGAAGGTTGTATCATTCAGGAGAAGAGTGCCGTCATACTTCATGCTGTCAAAGGTATAGTGCGCAGACACATAGACTGAGGCGTTCTCCCCGATGTTGATGCGCTGATCGCCTGTCATGATAGAGATCACAAGTGAGTCCCAGACTATTGATGCTGGGACTCCCGAATCGAATGCCGTGAGGCCTTTGGCGAAGTCGTCTATGTCAGACACGATGAACGAAAGCCGGTTCTCCACTGCGGAGGTCACGTCTAGGAACCACCTTTGGGCTACAGGACTCCACGACATCGGGGTGCCGTTCAGGTACACAAGCCCGCGCGCGCCAGTCAGAACCACTCCGTCGTATTCATAGACCGCAGACAAGCTTACTCGCTGGGTGGTGCCCACATCACAACGACCGTCCGTGACATAGCTGAGCACGAGAATCCGGTCCCAGATAACCAGGGCGACATCGTTTGTACCAATGACTGTAATCCCATAACTGCCTCCGAAAGCTGCTGCCACCGTATAGGCATGTGATGATGTGGCTAGGTACAGGTAGGTCGTGGAGTTGAGTGACAAGACTCCGTCAAATGGTCTTCCGTCCCATTCATATGTCGCTGACAGCCATATTGTTGCGTTCTCACCAACACTAATCCTATCATCAAGGACCGTGATCCTCACTTTGAGAGAATCCCATATCATAGACGGGGAAGCGACACGCTGATCATATAGTGATACCCCGTTCACGTCGACGCCAGTGACCCTCCAGACTAGATGCATAACACTCGCGCTCGACCAGGTGAACTCAACCCAGCCGCTGGCATTGACTGCATGACCGGTCATGTTGACAAAGAGAGTCCCGGAGTCAATAGCGGTTCCATTTGTCGACCACTCACAGTGGAAGAAGATGGTCACAACAGTACCAATGTTCGTTCTTCCATCGATATCACTTACGATGGCCCTATCCACAACGACCACAGGTCGCTCAGTCCATGTGACCTTCAGTGAGTTTGCACTGAAGACTTGCAGTGCATATTGGTCATCCCTAGCTCCGGTCACAGCATAAACCCAGACCGCGTCAACCGGGCCATTCCACACATCGGAGAAATTGCCTACTACAAATGCTGACCCGTTTCTGCTGACTGAAACGGTCAGGAGGTGGACCTGGCTGCCATCATACTCTCTTGTAGCAGTCAATGTGAAGTTCACTCGTGTATGCCAGTTGACCAACAGCGCATCTGCACCCAACACAACTTCAATCGTATCCCAGATAACGGAGGCTGGAGCGGCCTGTTCGTTTATCACAGTCAGTCCATGCAGGGTATCGGTGACACCTGTGACCCGGAAATGCCGCTCTCCTGTTGTCATGTATGTCCGGTCTTGATACCACCGTAGGAACGCCTGGTCCCAGGTCATGCTTGTGTCGTTTAGGTAGACAGCCCCGAGCGCCCCAGTGAACACAGTCGAGTCAAACTCGTAGTCTAGAGTAACGTAGACTGATTGAGTCGTACCTATGTCACAGCGTCCATCTGAAACTGCGTAGGACAGCACACGGAGTCTATCCCAGATTACATAGTCCTCATCATTGGTTCCTATTACAGTGATGCCATAGGAGTCATCTACTGCAGTCGCAACGGTGTAGGCCCAACGGCCAACAGTGCCATGGGCGTATGTCGTATCATTGAGAGTAAGGATTCCACCGTAAGGTGTTCCGTCATAGTTGTAGACGGCCGTCACATGAATTGATGCGTTGTCACCGACGTTGACTCGGTGGTCCGGGATGACGAAACTCACGGTAATGGAGTCCCATATGACACTCAGGGACTTAGAGTCCTGATTCACAACGGTGATGAGGTGTGCATTACCCGCACAAGTGACAGAATCGAAAGTTCTTGCCATGGCGGACATCTCAGTCAGGTTATGCTGCCAGATGCCGTTCTCAAGGTTGTTGAAGACGCGGCCATTGACGCTGAGTGTTCCGTCTGCTAATGGTGAATCATCGTACTCATAGTGCACTGTGACATTGACCCATATGAACGACCCGACGTTATTCCTATCATCACTTGACTCGTATGAAACGACTCTGATTCTGTCCCATATGACATCTACACTCGAGCCATTCAGGTCTAGGGCTGTGATCCCATACGCTGATTCCATTGATGCATTGACGTGGTATCTCCACCTGCCTACCGTGGCCTGTGATTTGCTCGTTTCGAACCATGAGTTCACCGGGTCCCAAGTCAAGATGGTACCATCTACTGTTACTGTGTCGCCTGCACCTAGCAGCGAACTGTCGTATTGCAGCCACAGAGTCACTCGTATCTCTGAGCTGCTGCCGACATTGGTCCTGCCATCGTCAACAGAAATTGTCCTCACAACTATCCTGTCCCAGATGATGCTAACACTCTCCCCACCCGGACGCAAAACAGTGATTGCGTACGTGGCTTCTGAAGACGCATTGACGTTGTAGGTCCACCTGCCCACGGTGGCGTGAGACCTAGTCAACTCAAACCACGAGTTCGCAGAGTCCCATGTCATTGCGGCCCCGTCGAGTACGACTACATCTCCTGCGCCTAGAGGAGTAAGGTCATACTCGAGCCAAAGGGTCGCTCGGATTTCTACGTCGTCGCCAATGTCCACCCTTGTGTCATCAGCAGCGACGGTCTGGACAGCAATCCGGTCCCAGATTATGGCTGCAGTGCGGCCATCCAAATAAACAGAGGTGATGCCATAAGTTGCCTCGTGGGCTCCCGTGCTGTTGACGAAGTAGACTCTTCGTCCCACCGATCCATAGGTGCCAGTGACAATCTCGAAGTGATCCACTATCCACGCCATGAGTGCTCCATTCGAGTACAAGGTATCACCATTCCCAAGGAGATGGCCATCGTATTCCAGCTGCGCAGTGACAAGCACGAGGGTAGCAGTGCCAATATCTATCCGGCTGTCAGCTGCTGTGGTCGTCAAGATTCGAATCCTGTCCCAGACTACTTGCTGACTCTGAGCATTCTGGTTCACCAGACTGATGCCATGGAAGTTGTCCGAGCAACTGACTGTATTGTAGGTGATTGCTGTTACAGACGATTGTGTAACAGTAATCCTCCAGACCCCCATGCCTAGATGACTGCTAAGGACTCCGTTTATCCACACATTCCCATCAACAATGCTGGCCCCATCATATTCGTACTCGATTGTGACATCAACATTCGCATTGCCATATATGTTGACGCGACTATCGTCGGTAGTGTATCCGATCACGACTACCCGGTCCCATGTGACGACTTGTGACTGTAGGTTCTGGTTCACACTGGATATGCCGTGAGCATTACCCGTACAGGCTATGAGGTCGTAGGTGCTGGAAGTAACACTTGATTGAGAGGCGGCTATCCTCCAAAAACCGGATCCAGTGTAGGTGGCGGAAACACCATTGATAGTGACTGTACCGTCACTGACATCTGCATCGTCATACTCGTACTCGAGATTGACATAGATATTGACGACGACGTTTAGATTCACCCGACTGTCTGTCGCAGAGTATCCCCTGACTGTGATCTGGTCCCAAGTCACGGTCAGCGATTGACCGTTCTGACTAACCTGTGATATGCCAAAGGCGTTGCCAGAAACCGCCACGTTGTTGTAGATGCGGCTCGTGACACTGGGCTCGCTATCGGTGAATCTCCAGACGCCTGATCCCTGATGTGTGGCCCCTATTGTGTTCACTGTCACTGTGCCATCTGTCATGGGCGCGTTGTCGTAGTCATAGATGAGGGTCGCTTCGATTGTTACAACATCATCAACATTGATGCGCGAATCCGCTACTGAATAGGACACAACTAGCACTCTGTCCCATACTTGGCCCAGGGACTGGGCATTCTGGTTAACAGAGTTGATGCCGTATGTGTTGCCAGAAGCGAGTACTGTGTCATATGTGACAAGCTGCACACCAGCCCTGACTTCGGCGAAATTCCAAACTCCATTGGCGCCTGAATAGACTGAAGCTACACCTTCTACCGTAACGGATCCATCTGTCACGTACGTGCCATCGTAGCTGTATACCAGAGTAACATGGCATGAGCAGGCCGATCCTATGTTAACACGTTGGTCATCAGACGTGTAGGAAACCACTAGGACCTGGTCCCAGATGCATGCAACATTCATACCATCCAGGTTCAGAGCGCTTATGCCGTATGTGGTTTCGGTCGATGCATTGACGGAGTAGACCCACTTGCCTACGGAGGACTGTGTCCTCGCGAGATCAAACCACAGGCTAACGGAATCCCAAGTCATCAGGACCCCGTCCAGACTGACACTATCGCCAGCTCCCAGACTTGAGTGGTCGTACTCCAACCATAGCCTAACACGCACCTCCACAGAGCTTCCGATGCTCACTCGCCCATCATTCACTGAAATCGTGTAGACCGCAATCCGGTCCCAGATGACGTCGACACTGTTTCCGTTCAGACTCAACGCTGTTATACCATAGGTTGATCCAGTTGAAGCGTTGACATAGTATTTCCATCTCCCCACTCCGGATTGGCTTCTGCTCAAGTCAAACCATGAATTGGCGGCATCCCACGTCATGGCCAGGCCGTCGAGGATCACAGCGTCACCGGGACCAAGGAATGTGTGGTCATACTCCAGCCAGAGAGTGGCTCTCACCTCTACGTCTTCGTCAACACTTACTCTATTATCATCGACTACAGTGGTACGCACAACAATACAATCCCAGAGTATAGAGGGGCTCCCCGCAGTCTGGATCCATGAATTCAGTCCAAATGTGGTTTCGACTGCAGAAGCTACTGCGTAACCCACCTTCCTGACTGAACCTTGGAGCTCTGTGTATGTCCAATAGGTGCCGTTCCAAGACAAGGCTTTGGAACCATTCAGTGAAACGATTAGACCCGATGAGACTACCACGTTATCGTAGTCGTAGCGGGCGCCCCAGTAGACAAGGCCCTGGGTGTTGATGTTTATCCTCGAGTCGTCTACTCCTGAGAGATACAGCTCAATCCTGTCTGTAACGAATGTGTCCGTGGCTGAAGTTGTGTAGTAGAGGTCTGAGCCGCCGGCCCCTGTACCTTCCATCACGACCTTGAACGTATAGGAGTTCAGCCTCACCGAAGTGGATGAACCGATACTGGTTACTGTGAACTGGCCGCTACCATCAACATTAGCAGACCAAGCCCCTGTCAAATCATGCACTACCCACACATCGGTTTCATTAGCAAGAGGATGGAGGCTTGAAGAACCGTAGTAGATCACTGTAGATCTGGCCCACAGGTTCGAGGTTGATACATCGCCACGGTCGTCCGAGAGAGCTGGAACGATAGCGTAGTTGAGCCGCGTTTCCACATCCCAGTTGGCCTCATAGAAGTCCTCGTCACTGTCTGAACCGTCTGTCACGTACTGCCTTATGTCAACGTTCGACAGGTCTGGGTGATCCCAGTCAATCTTAATCACCCAGCTTATGTCGAAACCAAACGACCTACTTGATGCATTAGACCATGTTGCCAAGGCCACATACTCTGTGCCCTGTTCAACAGAGAACGAATCGCTTGAAACCGTGTAGCGGATAGTCCAGACCAAGAGTGACCTGGTGTTGTCGTAGAGAGAGAGTTCCACGAAGTCGATGTCTGCAAAACCGTCAAAGTCAGTCACGCTGGAAACAATCACGTAGAACCGGTACCTTGCGTAAAGGTTGTCAGTATCATCCGCATTTGTGATATCAGGCTCCGAGTCGTTTGTCGGACTGTTATTCGGTGCGATGGACCAAGTGACTTGCAGGGTGTTTGTTGTGAACGCAGTGATTCCATGCAATGACTCAATGGCAATTGAGGTGGCGGCGTACTGATACATGTCGTCTGCATTAGTGTCCACGAACAACGACTTGTTAGTATTAGTGAATGACCTCCAATGAGTCCCATTCCTGCCTATCAAGACCCGATAGGTCGTGCACTGAGTAGAATCATAGGCAAACACTACGCTCAATGTGAAGTTTGCCTGGTGATCATTGTAAGGTGTGGCGTCGTCAACTCCGATGGTGACCAGCAACCTATCGAATATGCAATAGGTTTCATCGTTCGTGCTAATGACCGATATGCCATACACGCCCCCTGATGCAGAAGCCACCTTGTATCCATATCTGCCCACAAAGGAGTGGTCGAACGTGGTATCATTCAACAATAGGACGCCATCGAAGGCCGAGGAGTCATAGTCATACACTGCAGACACGAAAATACCCGACGCATTTGTGTTGATGCTGATCCGTTGGTCTGTGGGATTGCTGATGTAGATTGTGAGAGAGTCCCAAATGCAGTACGTCGCGTCATTGGTTGAGATCACAGTTATGCCAAATGCATCATTGCCGAGGGCAGCACTCACAGTATAGCCCTTCCTCTGTGCAACACTGTATTGGAAGACTGTGTTGTTTAGCACCAGCGTGCCAGTGTAGGACGCGCCATCGTAGTCGTAGGTGGCCGATACTGTCATCCCCGACGCATTCGTATTGATGTTGATCCTCTGGTCTGTCGGGTTTCCGATCCATATGGTCAGGCTGTCCCATATGCAGTAGGCTTCATCGTTTGTACCGATTGCTGTGATGCCAAAGGTGTCATCACCGTTTGCAGTTGACACCGTGTAGCCCTGCTTCTGAGCCACGGCATAAGCAAGTTGTGTGTTGTTCAGACTGAATGTCCCACCGTAGGTGGCACCATCATAGTTGTACACTGCACTCACTTGGATGCTTGCACTCGCACCGACGTTGATCCTACTATCCACAATCGTGACAGTCACTGTGAGGGAGTCCCAGATGATGGTGGGGCCGCTACCGGTAGTGAAAACGTTCAGTCCATGGAAGGTATCTGTGATAGAGGTCACCACGAACACAAGACGACGCACTGTGGGCGAGCTCGATTGCTGCTCCCAACGATAGTCGACCGAATCCCAGGTCATGCTCGTACCGTTCAAGTAGGCCGTGCCCCTCGCGCCCGTGAAGACCACATCATCATACTCATAGATTATCACAGCAGCGATAGTCTGGGTAGTCCCAAGATTGCAGCGAGAATCACTGACGGAGTAACCAGTCACACGCAGTCGGTCCCATATGATGGATTCCACGTCGTTCAAGCGAATAACAGTAATGCCATGAGTGTCTCCAGAGGCAGACACAACCGTGTAGCTGCGGAGTCCGACTGTGCTGTACAAGAACGTCATGTCGTTCAGAGTGAGGGTGCCATCAAAGGTAAGTCCATCATAGTCATACACAGCGCTCACGAAGATGGACGCGTTGCTGCCAACACTGATTCGATTGTCTGACACACTAATCGAGATAGTGAGCGAGTCCCAGATTGCATAGGTCGCATCGTTGGCGCGTATCGCGGTTATTCCGTGTGTGCCCCCGAGAGCATTTGCTACCCTGTAACCCCTCCGTCCAACAGTGGAGAATTGGTACGTGGTTTGGTTCAGCAACAAGACACCATCGAAACTAGTGCTGTCGAAATCGTAGATTGCTGTGACTCTGATTCCGCTAGCGTTCTCGTTGACGTTGATTCTCTGGTCGAATGGATCGGCCACTGAGATAGTCAGGGAGTCCCAGATCTGTTGCAGCGACTTGGCGTTCTGGTTCACCACAGTGATGCCATAGAAATTGCCTGATACAGCAACTGTGCTGTATACAACCGCCTGTGCGGAGGCCTTCACTTCCCCGAAGTTCCAGACTCCGTTGGCGCCAGAGTACCCTGCAACTACCCCGTTGACGGTGACCGCGCCATCTGTAACAAGCGCCAAGTCATATTCATACCGAAGAGAAACGTGGTCGATAGATGCAGTGTTGATGTTGACCCGGGAGTCATCTGATGAATAGGATATGACAATCACTCTGTCCCAGATCACGGTCTGCGTCTGAGAGTTCTGGTTGACACTTGTGATGCCGTGCAGGTTACCCGAACATGCCACTAGGTTGTACAGATTCTGGACAATTGTGGACTCACTGTCTGTGATCCTCCAGACTCCCGCACCCTGATGCGCGGCGCTCATACCATTGATTGTGACTGTCCCATCAGTCACAGAGGTATCATCATATTCAAATTGAAGCGTTACATCGATGTTCACATTGCCATTGACATTGGCGCGGGCATCGCTGGCGGTGTATCCGCGCACAGTGATCTGGTCCCATATCACCTGCTGCGACCGTGAGTTCTGGTCGACAACCGTAATGCCAAGGGAGTTGCCTGTACATGCTACAGAGTTGTAGGGATTCGCAGTCACAGTAGACTCAGAGTCCGTTGTACGCCAGACTCCTCCGCCCCGGTGTGCAGCTGAGATGCCGTTGACGGTAACCGTGCCATCTGTGACTGGGGTGTCGTCATAGTCATAGTATAGAGTCACGTCTATGGACACAACAGTGTTCACATTCACCCTTGCATCCGCAACACTATACGATTGGACTTGAATCCTGTCCCAGATGACTGCCTGGCTCTTACCGTCTTGGTTCACGGATGAAATACCAAGAGTGTTACCCGAACATGCGACAGTGTTGAAGACCACGGACTGCACAGAGCTCCTAGACTGAGCAATGCGCCATACACCACCACCCCGGTGAGCTGCAGCGACGCCGTTGATTGTGACTGTGCCGTCGCCCACTGGTGTATCATCATATTCGTACTCTATTGTGGCATCAATGTCCACACTGTCGGAAATGCTCACTCTGTTGTCAGCGACCGAGTAAGCCCTTACTGTTACCTGATCCCAGATTACACTCTGGGACTTGCCGCTCTGGTCTGACACATCTATGCCGTGAGTCCCACCACTGAATACCACCGTGTTGTAGGTATTTGTAGTCACAGTGGACTCAGAGTCTGTTACACGCCAGACTCCTCCACCCCGGTGTGTAGCTGAGATGCCGTTGACGGTGACCGTGCCATCCGTGACCGGCGTGTTGTCATAGTCATAGTAGAGGGTCACGTCTATGTTCACGTTGTCGCCTACATTGACCCTTGCGTCAAGCACGGAATAGGACTGCACCTGCACCTGATCTGCGATGTAGGTGTCTTGGACTGCGTTCTGGAGCAGATTTGTGCCGCCTGAGCCGCCACCCTCCTCGACGGCCACTACCGTGTACGTATCCTGACCAACCGCATCATCAGCGTAGCAGGTGACACCGAAGGACCCAGATACCAAGAGCAGGTCTGACCATGGACCGACATTCATGCCATACTGCGCTGCAGATACCCACACATCTGTTTCGTTGGACAGGGGATTGAGCGATGATTCAGAGTACCTAACGGTTCCTGATATGGTGAAGCTGCCATCCAGCGGGCCTCTGTCGTTTGTACCGGACCCATCTTCAACCGTTAATCCTGTGATCTCGAGACGGGTTTCAACATCCCAGTTCACTTCATAGAAGTCCTCGTCATTGTCTGTACCATCTGTGACGTATTGCCTGACGTCGACATTGGTTAGATCCGCATGGTCCCAGTCTATCTTGATCTGCCAGACGATACTGATAGTTTGGTCCAGCTTCGAGGCCGAGGACCATGAGGCCAAGGTAACGTACTGTGAACCTAGCTGAACACTAAAGGAATCAGTACTCGCAGTGTACCTCATAACCCAGATGATCTGCGAGCGACCATCGTCATAGAGTGTGAGTTCTACGTAGTCTATGTCCCAGGCACCATCATTGTCGCTCACGCTGGTAACTATCGAGTAGTACTTGTAGCGTGCATACATGTTGTTGGTATCATCGGCGTTGGTCAGCTGAGGGGCAGTGTCATTTGTAGGCACTTCATTTGGCGCTGCAGACCACGATACGCGTTCTGTGTTGGTTACGAATGAGATGATTCCGTAGAGAGACTCTGAGTTCACTCTGGAAGCATTGTAGTCGTTCGTGGTATCGCTTGCTATGTCTACAAAGAGGCTTACATTGGCGGTGGTGAAGGTGTGCCAGTAGATGTTGTTCCGGGCAACCGCAATCCTATATGACGTGCAGACCAGCCCGTCATATCTGAAGGTTACAGCCAGTGTGAAACTCGCCTGGACACCATTGTACGGGTTGGATGCGTCGGCTGAGATCACAACAAGTAGCTGATCCCATATGCAGAATGTTTCGTCATTCACTGAGATAGCGGTTATACCAAAGGCATCATTACCTGCGGCACTGGCAACTTTGTAGCCCCTCCTGGCGACCGTGACATAGAGGTAGCTGGAGTCATTCAGGTTGAGGGTGCCTCCGTACGGGGCTGAGTCATAGTCGTATATTGCAGTGACCACAATACCTGAGGCATTCTCGTTGATGCTTATCCGCTGGTCACTGGGGTCTGTTATGGAGATGGTCAATGAGTCCCAGATGCAATAGGTTTCGTCGTTGGTCGAGATGACGGTGATGCCAAAAGCGTCGTCACCTACTGCAAGTGAAACCCTGTACCCTCGTTTCTGGGCAGTCGGATAGGAGAACACTGTGCTGTTAAGGACCAGTGTTCCCCCATAGCTTGAACCATCATAGTCATAGGTGGCACTCACCAAGATGCCCGAAGCGTTGGTGTTGATGTTGATCCTCTGATCCAGGGGGCCAGCCATCAAGATGGTCAGGCTATCCCAGATGCAGTAGTCTACATCATTGGTTCCGATCACAGTGATACCATAGATGCCATCGCCGGCAGCATTAGATACAGTGTACCACTGCCTTTGGGCAGTTGGGTAGCTGAATTGAGTGTTGTTGAGCGTCAGCGACCCATAGTAGTTCGTCCCGTCGTAGGCATAAGTGGCACTCGCCTGAACTGAGGCGCTTGCACCGACATTGATCCGGCTATCGGCAATTGTGATGGTGATAGTCAGCGCATCCCATATGATGGCAGGACTGGTCGTTGTCTGGAATACACTGAGACCATAGTATGTGTCTGTGATGGACGTCACGCCGAATACGAAACGTCTGACCACTGAAGAGGTCCGTTGTTGGCTCCATCGATATGCAGTCGAGTCCCAGACCATGGCGGAACCATTGAGGTACACAGTCCCTCTGGAGCCCGTAAAGAGGGTGGAGTCATACTCGTACACTACTATCGCTGTGACATTCTGAAGCGAGTTCACATCACAGCGAGTATCAGTAACTGAGTAGCTGATCACTCTCAGCCGATCCCAGATCTGGCTCTGGCTCTGACCGTTCTGATTGACTGATGTTATTCCGTGCGTGTTTCCAGATGCTGAAACACTGTTATAGGTGAAGAGCTGTACGGATGCTTTTATCTCACCAAAATTCCAGACGCCAGCTGAACCCGAATAGACGGCACCTACGCCATTCACAGTTACAGTGCCATCGGTCACAAATGAGCCATCGTACGCGTATTGAATGGTCGCGTGGCAAGAGCAGGCTGTGCCAACGTTGATGCGCGTGTCGTCCGAAGAGTATGAAAGCACAACTATCCGGTCCCATATGACGACGGTAGACTGTGAATTCTGGTCAACAACGGTGATTCCCAAGGTATTCCCGGAAATGGCAACACTGTTGTAGGTATTGTCCCTCACGGATGACTCGGAGTCAGTAATCCTCCAGACTCCAGAACCTCGATTTGTGGCAGAGAATCCGTTGATGGTCACTGTGCCGTCTATCAACGGTGAGTTGTCGAAGTCGTAGACAAGGGTCACGTCAATATTCACATTGTCGCCAATGTTGACACGTGGATCCGATACGGAAAAGGACTGGACCTGGACCCTGTCCCATATGACCGTTACAGACTGCGTGTTCTGGTCCACGGAAGTGATTCCCTGACTGTTCCCAGACACCACCACAGAATCATAGGTTTCGGAGGAAACAGCGGCTTGAACCCTGTTGGCAGACCACTGACCATTGGAGCCTGTGTATGTCAATATCACGCCGTTCACTGTGACTGTGCCATCGGTGACATCAGAGTCATCATACTCGTATTCCAGTATTACATAGACTGTGATGAGGCTCCCCACATTGTTACGTGTGTCCGATGCAGAATAGCCCCTGACGGTCACCCGGTCCCAGATGACAAGCTGCGTCTGCCCGTTCTGGTTCACACCTGTTATACCGTGGAGATTCCCAGAGCACATTACTGTGTTGTATAAGTTGGAAACGACGTTGGCTTCGGTGTCCGTTACTCGCCAGACACCAAATCCCATGTGGGTCGCACCGAGTCCATTCACAGTTACAGTGCCATCGGTCACGTCCGAGTCATCGTACTCGTACTCTAGCGTCACGTCCACAAGGACGTTCGAGTTAATGTCCACCCGGTTGTCAAGGACGGAGTACCCTCGGACTGTCATCTGGTCCCAGATGACAACTTGGGACATGCCGTTCTGGCTAGTGGTAGTAATCCCGTGAGTATTCCCAGATGCAGCAACCGTGTCGTACATGTTCGCGATTACTGAAGCTTCTGAGTCCGAGATCCTCCAGACCCCTGACCCCTGATGCGTGGCAATGGCCCCATTGACCGTGACCAGTCCATTTGTCACCGGTGAGTGATCATAGTCGTAATAGAGGGTCATATCTATGTAGACAAGTTGGCCTATGTTCACCCGACTATCTGCAACTGAGTATCCCTGCACTTGGACTCTGTCCCAGATGACAGTTATGCTCTGCCCGTTCTGGTTGACTGACGAGATCCCATGAGTGTTACCAGAGCAGCTGACTGCATTATACGTGTTGGATGCCACCACTGACTCTACCGGGTAGATTGTCCAGTAACCGCTCCCTGAGTACGTAGCAGGAACCCCGTTGATGGTCACTGTTCCGTTGGTGACATATGTACTGTCATACTCGTACTGGATTCTTGCGGAAACATCTACTGTGTCACCGATATTGTTTCGGAGGTCTGACGCTGTGTAGGTCAGCACTATTATCCGGTCCCAAACCACAGTCTTAGACTGCCCATTCTGATCCACTATCGTGATGCCGAACGTGTTGCCTGTACATGCAACAGAGTTGTAGATATTCGCAGATACAGCAGACTTCGAGTCAGTTATGCGCCAGACTCCAGAGCCTTGGTGCGTTGCCGAGATTCCATTGACAGTGACTGTGCCACCCGTGACAGGCGCGTTGTCGTAGTCATAGAAGAGAGTCATGTCGACATTAACGATGTCATTGACGTTGACACGGGAATCTGATACTGTGTACGATTGCACCTGTACTCTGTCCCAGATCTGACCCAGCGACTGACCGTTCTGATTTACTGCAGTTATGCCGTGCGTGTTGCCTGACACAGCAACACTATTGTAGACGAGCTGCTGTACAGTGTTCTTGGTTTCGCTGAAATCCCAAACACCGCCAGAGCCAGAGTAGACAGCACTCATTGTATTGACCGACACAGTACCATCAACCAAGTACGTGTTGTCATAGCTGTAGCGGAGGGTCACACTGCAGGAGCATGCAGTGCCTATGTCGATCCGCGAGTCATCCGAGGAGTAGGACGCAACAACGATTTGGTCCCATGTACACCATGTATCATCATTGATGCGAATCGCGGAGATTCCGTAAGCATCGTTTCCAGCAGCACTTGACACGGTGTACCATCGTCGACCCACAGTAGAGTAGACAAAGGTCGTGTCATTTAGGTTCAGCGTGCCACTGTATTGGGCAGAGTCGTAGTCATAGACTGCAGAAACCGCGATGCCAGAAGCGTTTGAGTTGATGTCAATGCGTTGGTCTGATGGACCTGTTATTGTGATCGTCAGAGAGTCCCAGATGCAGTAGGTTTGATCATTCAACCTGATGGTCGTGATGCCGTGACTGCCGCCAGAAGCGGAGGCGACTCGATATCCTTGCTTCTGAGCGGTGCCATAGCTGAACTGGGTGTTGTTCAGAGCCAAGGTGCCGTCATAGGCTGTTAGGTCGTAATCATAGACCGCTGTTACGACGATTCCCGTCGCATTAGCATTGATGTTCACTCTTTGGTCTGAAGGATCACTAATCGTGATTGTCAGGGAATCCCAGATGCAGTAGGTCTGATCATTCAGCCTGATGGCACTAATCCCATGCACGCCGCCTGATGCAGACAGCATTCTGTAGCCCTGCTTCTGAGCGGTAGCGTAGTTGAAGTCCGTGTTGTTGAGGGTCAATGTGCCATCAAAGGGGGCGGAGTCGTAGTCGTATACAGCTGTGGCAATGATTCCTGAGGCATTCTGATTGATATTGATACGTTGGTCCGTGGGCCCCGTTATCATGATGGTCAGGCTGTCCCAGATTACCAACTGTAACTGACCGTTCTGGTCCACCGAGCTGATCCCATGGCCATTTCCGCTGCAACCTACGCTGGAGTAGGCAACGCCCTGAGCGACGTCTCTCGACTGCACAATCCTCCAGACACCGGCGCCCTGGTGAACTGCTGAAAGGGCGTTGATCGTTACCGTACCATCTATCATTGGTGCACTATCATACGCGTACTCAAGTGTCACGTCAATGTTGACACTAGTATCGATGTTGACTCGGGCGTCCACTACCGTGTAGCCTTCTACCGTGATCTGATCCCAGATGACAAGTTGTGCCCGACTGTTCTGGTCCACAGCCGTTATTCCGTACGAGTTCCCCGACACAGCAACCGTATCATACGTATTCCCGACCACAGACGACTCACTCACGGATATTCTCCAGACCCCAGACCCCTGATTGGAAGCACCAATCGTGTTTATTGAAACTGTACCATCAGTCACGGGTAGGTTGTCGTAGTCATAATAGAGCGTGACATCGACATACACAGTATCGCCAACATTCACCCGAGAGTCTGCCACATAGTAGGACTGCACTTGCACTCGGTCCCAGATTTGGCCGAAACTCTGACCATTCTGGTTGACTGAAGTTATGCCCTCAGCGTTTCCTGAAACCAACACGCTGTTGTACGTGAACAGCTGGACAGTTGCCCTCGTTTCGCCAAAGTTCCAGATGCCGCCTGCTCCTGAGTAAGTTGCGGCCACCGTGTTGACCGTGACAGTCCCGTCAGTGACATATGAATTGTCATAGTCGTAGTAAAGCGTGACATGGCAAGAGCATGCAGTGCCTATGTTGATTCGCGTATCGTCTGATGAGTATGAAACCACTACTATCTGATCCCAGATGCAATAGGTCTGGTCGTTTACGCGAATTGTTGTGATTCCATGTGAGTCGTTACCCGCCGCACTGAGGACTGTGTATCCATGACGGCCCACCGTCGAATAGGAGAAGATGGTGCTGTTGAGGTTCAAGCTGCCGTCATAGCTACCCGAATTATAGTCATAGACTGCGGAAACTAGGATTCCTGAAGCATTGGCGTTGAGATTGATATGTTGGTCGGACGGGTCAACTATCGTTATTGTCAGACTGTCCCATATGCACCAGGTCGAGTCGAAGGTCGAGATTGCAGTTATCCCGTATGTGTCATCCCCGCTCACGGAGGTGACGTTGTAGCCCTGCCTCTGAGCGGTTGTGTACGTGAAGACAGTGTTGTTCAGAGTGAACGTTCCATCATATGGGGTGGAGTCGTAGTCGTATGTTATGCTCACAAGGATCCCACTGGCGTTTGCGTTGATGTTGATCCACTGGTCCACAGGGTCGGTCAAGCATATTGAAACACTGTCCCAGATGACTTGCTGGGACTGCCCGTTCTGGTCCACTACAGTTATGGCGTGAGCATTCCCTGATACGACAACCGCGTCATACGTGTTTGCCCCCACCAATGGATTCGATACTGTGATTCTCCAGACGCCTCCCCCCTGATGAGAAGCAGCAACTCCATTCACTGTGACTGCGCCGCCTGTCACTGGGGAGTTGTCATAGTCAAACACGACAGTCACATCAACACTGACAATGACATCAACATTCACGCGGGAATCTGTAACAGAGTAGGACTGCACCTGTACCCTGTCCCAGACTTGGTTGACGCTCTGACCGTTCTGATCGACCGCGGTAATGCCAAGAGCGTTTCCAGAAACGACCACGTTGTTGTAGGTGAACGCCTGTACCGTTGCGCGGGTTTCGCCGAAATTCCAGACGCCATTGGTGCCAGAATACACAGCGGTAACTCCATTGACCCCTACGGTGCCGTCTACAACGTAGGTGCTATCGTACTCATAGTACAGAGTCACATGGCACGAACAAGCCGTGCCTATGTCAATACGTGAGTCGTCCGTAGAATATGATACGACCCGGACTTGGTCCCAGATACACCAAGTCAGGTCGTTGAGGGCTATCACTGTGATTCCGTATGAGTCGCCAGAGGCGGAAGCCACTGTATACCAGTGACGACCCACAGAGCTACGTTGGTAGGTAGTGTCGTTGAGCATCAGGGTTCCATCAAAGGGACTAGAGTCGTAGTCGTGCGTGGCTGTAATAATGATCCCCGAGGCGTTAGTGTTGACACTAATCCTCTGGTCCGTTGGGCCGCTAATCGAGATTGTCAGCGAGTCCCAGATACAGTAGGTACTAGCGCTGGACCCAATCACAGAAATCCCGTAGGGGTCGTCACCACCCGCAGATGTGACGGCGTACCATTGCCTTTGAGCAGTACCGTACACGAACTGAGTGTTGTTGATGTTGAGAGTTCCACCATATGGGGTCCCGTCGAAATCGTAGGTAGCACTCAGCAGGATACCGGACGCGTTGGTGTTGATGTTTATCCTTTGGTCTGTGGGACTTGATACTAGGACGGTCAGGCTGTCCCATATACACCAAGTCGCGTCAAAGGTCGAGATGGCCGTGACCCCGAACGTATCATCACCGTTCACCGATGTGACATTGTATCCTTGTTTCTGCGCGGTACTAAAGACGAAGTTCGTGTTGTTGAGGTTAAATGTGCCATCGTAGATGCCGCCGTCGTAGTTGTACACGATTACTATGACAATCCCGCTGCAGTTCTGGTAGATGTCTATGCGCTGATCCGGTGGATCCGTGATCGTTATGCTGACGCTATCCCAGATGACGAGCTGGGACTCAGAATTCTGATTGACCGAGCTGATCCCGTAGAGGTTACTATTACAGGCGACTGTGTCATAGGTTGCGTCTTGGGCCGTGACTCTTGACTGTGTGATTCTCCAGACCCCGGATCCCAAATGCGTGGCGGAGATACCGTTGACTGTGACAATGCCATCGGTCACGGGAGTATCATCATACTCATATTCAATTGTAACATCGATGTTGACGTTTGAGCCAGTGTTCACCCGACTGTCACCGACGGAGTAACCTCTGACCGTGACTTGGTCCCATATCACTTGTTGGGATTGGCCGTTCTGGTCTACCACAGACAGCCCGTATGCATTCCCAGACACCGCAACTGAATCATAGGCGTTCGACGTTACTGACGACTCCGAGTCTGTGATCCTCCAGACACCTGCGCCCTGGTGACTAGCCCCCATTGTGTTGATGGTCACGGTTCCGTCCGAAACAGGGCTATTGTCGAAGTCATAGACTAGAGTCACATTAAGGCTGACAACCACACTCAGGTTCACACGAGTATCGCTCGCGGTATACGACTGCACCTGAACTCTGTCCCAGATCTGATCAACGCTTTTGCCATCTAGGTTCACTACGGTTATCCCAAAGCTGCTTTCACTTGCACCTGTTGCGTTTGCATAGAATCTCCATAGACCGACCTGAGCAAACTGTGGCTGGAATCGGAAGTATGGGCCGACCCAGCTCATCACAACGTTGTTCATGTATAGCGTGTCTGCGCCAACTAGTGAGTGCTGGTAGGCCGCGTTGATGGTCCCATATTCCAGCTCTGCTGTGACCCTGATATCGGCCTCTGTGTCAAAGTCTATTCGACCATCCTGCGTGGTCGTCGTCAGGATGAGGATTCGGTCCCATATCACGTCGACCTCCTTTGAGTTCACGTTAAGGCCTGTGATTCCGTGTCCGTTCTCTGAAGACGAATTCACGAAGTACTTCCACAGACCTACCGAGATTTGACTCCTTGACAAATCCCACCATGAGTTCACGGAGTCCCATGTCATCGCGATACCGTCGAGTGCCACAGAGTCGCCCGAACCTACCACTTCGCCGTCATAGGCAAGCTGAAGTGTGACTCGAATTTCAGAGTTGGTGTTTGTGTCAACTCGAGTATCGTCTGCTACGGTTGTCTGGACAACAACCTGATCCGCTATGTAACTGTCGGTCAAGTCTGTCGTGTAGTATAGACTGGTTCCACTGGAACCAGTACCTTCTTCGACTGGCTTCACTGTATATGTATCTTGGCCAGCCTCGTCATCAGCATAGCATGTGACCTGAAAGGCACCGGAGGTCAGAGTGGCGTCAATCCAGGGACCCACAGTGGACCCATATTCAGACCCGGAAACCCAGACATCTACTTGGTCAGATGGTGGACTGTCATCGACAGAGTTGTAGTAGATGATCGCTCCAGCGATATAGAATGTTTCATCAAGGTCCCCCCGGTCCACCGTTCCAGCGTCATCCATCGAAACATATGGAGTTATGGAGTAATCAAGTCTGGTTTCCACATCGAAGTCCACCTCGTACCAGTCTACGGCATCATTCATCTGCGCATCAATGACATAGCACTTAGCATCTGTTTCGGACACATCAGGATGATCCCAGTCCACTGTGAAATAGAAGGTCGCATTGATGTCGTAGCCGCCCACCACCACAGATGAGCCGATTGTATTCAACACGACAACAGTCCCCGAGTCGTATTCTTCAATGAATGTATCGGTGTCCTCATCGTATCGGAAACGCCAAAACTCGGTTGTCTGACTGTCATCCCATAGACCGACCTCTAAGTAGTCTATGTCGGCATAGCCATTCTGGTCGCTGACATAGACTGTCATTTGGTACTCCCTGTATTGTGCGTACATATTGTCTGTGTCATCTGCGTTGACCAGAATCGGTGCTTGCTCGCTGGTTGGGGGATAGCTTGGAGTCCAAGTGTGAAGTAATGTCGAATCAATCTCCCACCAATCCTGTGTTGTATCGCTCGTTTCAGAACCGCCCTTGAACCTAATAGTGAATGTGGCGGAGTTCAGCCGGGTTGATACAGAGATATTGTTCCAGACATTGGGAGTAAGATCCGTAAACAGGTTGTCCCAATCGGTTCCATTCCAGACATTCACCCTGATGTCTTCTGTGCCAAGAGTGCCCGTGTAGATACATAGATACTCGTATTCCTCAGAGAATGATGCGGCAATCCATTGAACCTCTCTGTCTAGCTCAAAGTTGACTACCTCAGATATGTTGACTCCGACTCTGATGTGGTCAACGAACACATCACTGGCTCCATCAACGTTGTTCATCATGAGATAGACTCTAAAGGCATTGACTTCGGTTGCCGAATGTGCACCCAAATCAATCGTGTCGTAGGAGTAGCCTGTGTGCTGCCCGACGATTCCAACAAGGGAACCCGCACCAGTCCCTGTGTAGTCTACATAGACTCCAGCCGAGTCGTCTGCAGCGCCGTCGACGTTCCTACAGTAGACGGAGATGTTCAAATTGATGGTTCCTGCTAAAACGGTATTCTCAAAGCCGAACCATCCAATCTGATCATTGTCCTGCTTTGAATACACAATGTTCGTTGGCTGATCTTGAGCATCGAGATAGGGTGATGTCCCACTCTTGTTCCATCCGGTCCATGTTGAGTCGTGGCTATCAACATCAAGCCACTCTGATGCGTAGGGATTGCCGGTGTCGCTTTCGGTGAGCGTATCATAGGTGGCATCGGGGGCCGATTGCTGGTCGACGAAGCTGGACTGCACGCCCAAGTTGCTCGAGCCGTCCACATCACTCGTATTAACATCCACGTAGTCCTCAGTGTTTCCTGAGGGGACTGCTTGGTTCTGTGGCGATAGTGGGCTGGCAGTGGAGAGGACTGTCTGAGGACCCCCTGTGTGTGGCGAGAATGTCATGAACATAAGAAAAGCGAACGTCAGGAAGATAATGGTTCTCCGCCGCCTCATTCTCCTGACCCCCAGCTAGTTACCACTTGCAGCCGTGACCGCCCAGTCCTTTCCACTCACAGCTGGGTTTGTCGGCTGATTACACCGACGCTCTCCGATTGACATGGGCCACACCCCTCTGGCTCACCGTTTCAGCATGCAACCATACTGGACTACTGACTCACCCTCCCTGCATATGGAGACTTATTTGGTTATTCATGAGATTACCATTCAATGATTTGAGGAAAGAGGGAGGTAATGCTCTTCGAATGATGACCAGTCCTGTGCTTGAAAGGACGCAAGGGCGAAAAAGCGGAAGAGCAGGACTATTGAAACGATAGATAGTGCCGGGGGCATTGGCTCATTGTTGTTCAGCATCCTCTTCGCCAGGCTTTGTTAGCCATAGGGGAATGGCCAGATTCCGTCCATAGCCAAGTGAAACCAGAATGACGCCAAGAGCGAAAGAAACCAGGAGAAGCACCACTGCGCTGTGGAAAGGCCTGCCATCCCAACCCGTAAGGTTGAGTGGTTCTTCAAAGCCGAAATACTTCCAAGAATGATCCAAGTCAAGCAGAGCACTAGTAACCCCACAAATCCCGAAGACAAGAAATGCACGAAAAAGAAACTCATCTTTGCTCACTCCTCGTGAGGTGTCCTTGGCAGTCAATGCCATCGCCCATTACAGCGGCACTGGATCTTCGTTTGAATGGTCGGCCCCGTCCAATAAGGGGCTGCCATCTCATAGATGTCCAAGCCTTTTGCCTGTCATTCACTATTGCCCTTAAGTCCCTTCTGCTGGCGGGCAAATAGCCTCCGTGCTTCGGACCTCAGTCTTAGGATTCTTAGGAGGTCTAATGATGCTCCAACAAGAAGGAGCAGGGAAAGCCCAAGCAAGACCGAGAGCAGTGGGATATTCGCAGGCCAGTGGCGTCGGACAAGCATGGCATATTGGAAGGCTGTTCCTCCCAACGCGAGGAGGACGAGAAAGCGAAACAGTAGGAGGCAGCGGGCCCGGCTCAGCCTTCTTGGATATGTTGGGCTCCCAGACGGGGGTTGAGAAGCACGATGAGTTCGGGGCTCCAATCTCATCCGAGATTGACTGCGGTCTGGGACTATTGACCCCAGTCCACTACTTGGCAGACGTGTCGTCCTGCATCATGCCCCACACATTACCCTCAGGGTCTCTGAAGTAGGCAAGCCAACCCACGCCCGGAATGACATGCTTGGGTTGCACGATACTCCCTCCGTTCTTCTCCACTAGCTTGACGTACTTATCCACGTCAGGCACGTCTATCGTGTTGATGATCGTGTCCCGTGGGCTCGTTCTCTTCCCGAAACCGCCGTCTATCCCCGGTTTGGCTTTGTCACCAGTTGTTACGAGCCAGTACTCCATGGGGCCTTTCCATTTCTCAATCTTCCAGCCAAACACACCCTGGTAGAACTTCTTTGCTCTCTCAGGGTTGTCTGCAACGAATTCGAAGTGCACTACTCTTGGCAATGGTTTCTGCCTCCTTACTCGAAGCTGAATACTGTTCTCGGTTCTGCAATCGTAATGAAGAACCTTGAGGTGAAACGATAACTGCAGCTCAGAACCCCGACGGACTTCTTTGGGGGTTTGGATTTCCGTCTTGGAAGAACGCTGGATGAAACGCATTGGACATGAATGACGTCGAGTGGGGCATTGATGTCAGAACAAAGACGCTCATTGCATGGTGGCCTATATCCGTTTCCAGTGACAAGCGGGGTTATCCAAGTCTCCATCTTGGGGTCGTGATAGCGAAGAAGCAGTATGTGCCTAGACGGAGGAATGTAGCACTGAGGAACCCCACAATCAAGCGCTACCCACGCACCTTAGATCAGTACGCGAGTCGGAAGGTCTATACGGAACCAAGGCCTGTTTGTTCTCTTGGTAGTCTGTTCAATCAAACGTAGGGAGATGATGCATGGGTGGGGCGCTCGTACTGCATATTCATTGTGTTCTCTCTGTTGCTCTGCCCCTCTCTCACACCATTTGCATGCGATGATAACCTACATGGGTTCGAGGCCCGATACCCTTGTCAATCAGATGAACCGATAGTAATCGACAGCGACGATGACTTCCTGACAGGGGGCTGGCTAGGCAATGGTACCGAAGAAGCCCCATACATCATCTCTGGTCTTGAAATAACTCAGACATCCTTGCCATGTGTTTCAATCTCCAATACGAGTGCGTACTTTGTCATCACCGACTGCGTTCTTCGCGGCCCCAATGCTTCTAGCTTTGTAGGAGGTGAGATTGAACCTTCTCAGTACAGCGGTTGTGTCGAGTTCATGAGTGTGGAGGGGGGAGCAGTGACACGTTGTACACTTTCGGGCTTCGGCAGTGCAGTCCTCATAGAGAGCTGTTTGGGGACAGACCTGTCGTTATGCACTTTTACTGACTGTTTCTATGGAATCCGGATACATGACTCGAGTGACATCATCGTCAGAAACTGCACTTTCGGGAGAGCGGAAGGTCCACCAGAAAAGAACTATCACGGCATTCTTGTCGAGCAGTCGAACAACTGTTGTCTGAAGAACAATGTCGTGACTGGCGGATTCCTTGTGCACAACTACGATTACCTCAACCTCCTGCACGCCGGTGCCACCATCATAGATTCTGAAGAGTGTGCCATGATCCAGAACCGCTTCGTGAGCAGCGGGATCAGGGTTGTTGGATTTCCCAGTGTCACACTCGACAACAACACGGTGAATGGTCTGCCAGTCGCACTTCTAGACTCTCTCGTGGATTGCGAAGTAGATGCTTCGGAGTATGGTCAGCTGCTCTTGACGGATTGCGAGAATGTGACCGTTAGCGGCGGACGCTTCAACAAGACTGCCTGCGGAGTAGCATTCATCAGCTGCGTATCGTGTAGCGTTCGTGCCACGACCGTGGGGGGCTCAACAGGCGGTTTCCTACTAGATGGATGTAGCGACTGCAGGATTGCCAACTCTACCGTCAAAGACAGTGCCATCGCCTGTTCCCTGTGGGGCTCCACCAACTGCTCAGTCGAGGACACTTCCTTCGTCAACAATGTCATTGGTGTCGAGGCTACTGACTCCCCTAGAACGAAAATCGGTTGTTGCACGATGTCTGAAAACTCCCGTTCAGGAGTGTGGCTCTATGGTTGCCGTGATTCGCAGGTCAAGTGCAATACCATTGCACGGTTTTCACTTGCCAAAGCCGGGTTCCAGACTGCTGGTTCCTGCGCTGGTGACAGCAGGTATGCTTCACGCGCACTCGTTCCGGACGCGTACTCATCTCTGTACCTGTCTGAATCGAACAGCAGCCTGATTACGAGTAACGCCTTCTCGGGCTTCCTTTTTGGGTTGACACTGCAATCATCCGGATGCACTGTAGTGAACAACACCATAAGCCATTGCAGCTGGGGAATCGCAGTCAGGGGTTCGGGGAACCGCATTTACTCCAATACTCTAAGAGAAAACGAGCACAATGCCTTTGATGATGTACCCGGAAATCTCTGGGATGATGGTATCAGCGTTGGGAATAGCTGGGACGACTACACAGGAATCGGTTTCTATCAGATAGAAGGATCCGCCGGAGCTGTCGACAGATTCCCGAATGGCATGAACTGGGCCTTGACTCTTTCAATCTCGTGGTTCGTCTTGGTGGTCGGTCTGGCTGGCATAATCATCGTTGTGCGATTGAGGATTCGACGCCAAGCGTGACTAGAGCGTGAGAGAATGCGAAGACCATTGGCAACAACTATCACCAAGATGCCATTCCTACTCTCCTACCCGATACGATCCCTTGCAATTCGCAGGCACAGGTCAGCCATCATGATAGTCGGCATTGCGCTGGCAGTCACGTTGCCTCTAGTCATCAATATATCGTTTGATAGCACTGTCGGGGCAGCCTACAGAAACTTGACTCAGTCCATACCCGACGATGTCCGTCTAATGCTGCCTCCTGCATCGGACGAAACCATCCTGAAGGAACTAGCAGATTTCGTTGCGAACTCAAGTCCGACCCCGATTGACACCACTCTAAGGTTCTACGGCGATAGCATGCCTGTCCGAACCAACTCATCGAGTTACCATCCATCGGACCTTGTGGCTGTCAACGTGCAAAGGGATTGGTTTCAGAGGGCACTTGAGCGTGATTCGGGGGACACCGGCGAACTCGGGGGCAACTGGTGTTTTGTGAGCCATGCCTTAGCTAGTGAATTGCACCTGACGTTGAATTCAAGTGTTGAGGTTTACAGTCGCCACGGAAATCTCAATCTCAGAGTCACGGTTGTGTTCCACCGGTTGGGGTTTGAGGATGAGAAACTGACTGTTGTCGATTTGAGTTGGCTGCATGCTTCGTGGAACACGAGCCTTGTGAATGAAGTCGGGATCATCTTGGCAGCACAGACCATCGATGTAGATGAGTATGCCACTGTTCTGTCTTCGCTAGTTGGTTCGTTGAACAAACAGTTCGACAATCCCAACATGAGGCTTGAGCGTCTGGCGATACTTGAGAGAGCGAAAGCAACCATTGAAGTACACAGACAATCGATGAGCCTAATGTCACTGTTGTCATTAATGGCGGGCGCAGCGGGGACTACCGCGTTCATAGTCCTGGCCTACCACGAACAACTGCGTGAGGCGTCCCTGCTGAAGGTTGTAGGACTGAAGGGACATCAGCTGGTCCTTCCCCCACTCATCATGACCACTGTACTCGTGCTGTGTGGCTCGCTTCTTGCTATACCTATCTCAATCCCTGCAAGCTGGTTTCTGTTGGCTTCTGGCGGGATCTTATCAGTCATGCCAAACACGGCGACTGCAATGTACGCCGCAGAGCCGGCTCTGAGGCTACTGCCTAGGTCTGTGCTCGCGCCAATCGTTGTACTGCTAGCAGTTTCTCTGATGACTGCCGTGTATCCGGCGGCTCACAGCGCTAAGGTACCGTGTGTTGTGGGGCTTCGTCCGAGGGTCAGACAAGGTACCACAAGAGTAAGAAATCGTGCCATACCGATAGTGGGAGGCATTGGTCTTACGATTTCATTCGTGCTCTTCAGATTCTTTTCTGCTATTGCGACATTGACACTCGAAGAGAGGAACATGGCGTTTCCTCTACTCATTGTTCTTCTCATGGTCAGTGCGATGTTACTCTCTCTCGCCCTCATTGGGCCACTGTCCCACATCGCGCGCATCTTCGCCCCCTACCTACATGGTCTTGAGCAGTTGCTCACGAGGAATCTGGTACGAAACGTATACCGTTCGTGGTCAATGTCCTGTCAGTTCGCAGTGGGCGTCTTAGTTGTGATAATGCTATCCAGCATGGTGAATGCTCTTCAGGGGGATGCTGTGGCAAACGCGTACAGTACAAATGGTTCTGACATAGCTTTGTCGGGGTACCACCCGCCGTCAGTAGTAAGCAGTGTCATGCAGCTAGACGACGTGGAATGCGCCAGTTCTTTGATGTATTTCGACACATCTCAAACCAAAGTCAATGGGGTCAGCACCATTGAGTCCGAAGGAGAGATCAGGTCTTGGTTCATTGAGCCTGTGAACTACTCGCGGACCTGCCGCTGGGAGTGGCTTGACAGAATTTCGGAACCTTGGCTGTCAAGCTTGGAGGGTTTTACGACAACACATAATGTGACCATAGTCTCAAAACAGGTGGCCGACCGCTTTCATGTTTCCGCTGGTGACTCTGTTCGCATAGAAATCGGTTATGACGGCGAGTACACCGTGTTCAACCGTTCATGTTTGGTGTTGGCAGTAGTCGCCTCTGTCCCGGGACTCGGAGACCTGTACACTCCGATCGTCGTCCTATCGACGAGAGACTTGGAGAATGGGCTTACAGGACTGATCGGGGAAAGGCTCTTGGTAAGAACTACTGACGAATCTACCGAGATTGAACAAGTAGCAGAGAGGATTCTGGAGGAGCTGCCCGAAGGTTTTGTGATGACGGTGAGTATCACTCGGGTCTTGATTGGTGACTATCTGAAGCAGTGGTCGAGTTTTCTATTGGTGTACGATTCACTGGCATCCTTTTCACTTGTGGTTGCAGGTGTCACTCTCATAGTTGTCATGATGGCATCTGTCGTAGAGAGGCGTTTTGAATTCGGCATATTCCGCAGCATTGGCGTGCCACAGATACAGCGATTCGTGATTGCGGAGTCCCTGATCATAGGCATGATCGGGTTTGGAATGGGAATCATGTTTTCAATCATCCTCCTTTCTGCAGGTGTGCTCCAGCCCGCCTCTTCAACGTCCGCTGCTCCTCCGCTTGCATGGAATGCAGTAATTGTCGTCTTTGTGGTGGTCCTTGGAATAGCTCTCTTAGCCGGGCTAGTATCAAGCCGGTACCTTCGGAGCGAAATGCCAGTAGCAAGTCTTAGGAAACTCTCACAGTAGTCGCGAACAGAAAACAAGATCTATGAAGGAGCAACAGAACAATGGCGCACACGACGTTGATTGAAATCATCGATCTGGAGAAAGAGTATCAAATGGGTTCTGTGGTCGTAAAGGCGCTCAACGGGATCTCACTCCAGATCCAAAGAAGCGAGTTTCTTGCCGTGACCGGTCCGTCAGGTTCTGGAAAAACGACACTGCTTCAGATCATCGGCGGACTTGACCGACCTTCGAGAGGCCGCGTTCTAATCGATGGAACAGATATCACTGCGATGAATGAGAACGAGCTGACAACTCTGCGAAGAAGAAGTGTAGGATTCGTCTTTCAGTTCTTCAACCTTCTCCCCGTTTTGACTGCTTTCGAAAACGTGGAGCTGCCGATGATGGTCAATGGTGTGGACAAGATGACAAGGACGCAAAGAGCGAGGGACCTGCTTGCGGACCTTGGCTTGGCCGATCGGATGAACCATAGGCCAGATGAACTCTCTGGCGGGGAACAGCAACGAGTGGCCATTGCCAGAGCCGTAGCGAACAGGCCTCTCATGGTCCTTGCGGACGAGCCAACTGGAGACCTAGACTGGGAGACCGGCAATCAGGTCATCACAGTGATGAGAAACGCGGTCAAGCGCGAAGGAGGAACTCTCGTCGTCGTCACTCATAATCGTGACATAGCGCAAATCGCAGACAGAAGAGTTGAGCTGAGAAGCGGGGTAGTACATGGAATCAGCTGAACTCTCACACCACGGACCCCGGGTCAGGTGAGTGACTGTTTACCACTCGCCCTCTTACCTTCCCTAATCAAGAATAGTGCCGTCAGGGCATAGCTCGTGCAGGTCAAGCCTATCCAGAGAATCGGTTGAGCCACCCATCCGATCACGGGCACTGCTTGTACACCAGTTGGGCCGCCAACCAGCTCGTAAGATCCAGTTGAGTTTTCAGCTTGCATATCAACGTAGCAGGCGAGGCTGCTTCTCTGGCTTGAGCCAGCCGCCTTAATGAGCATGCCCTCGTGCAAGATTACCTCTCGGACGTTCACAAAACCGAGAGATGGAGAATATATGACAGATGTAGAGGCCAGACTAGATCCAGGATTGCCGTATTCGTCTGTGGCCGTCAAGTCAATCTCAACAAGACTCACTGTCACATTCATCGGCCCCTCCGGGAAGAGGAGGATAACGTCACAAGACATCGGACTGGAAAAGCCCTCATAGAGTGCCGACCATAGAGTGATGTTCACTCTCATGCTGATAACGCCCGAGGGGACAGTGTAGGTCGCGGTCAACCGAGCAGAGGTCGAAGTGTTATAGACGAAGGTCCCGCTCGTCAACACAGCCATCGATGTTAACAGAACCAGTACTCCCACGATTAGTTTCTTGTATCTTAACACAGATAGATGCCCACGTCTATCGATGAACCGATGATTGATAAATCCTCCTTTACAGATCCGCGTGTTCACGTCAACCTAGGCCTGCCAGTAGACGGGTCCGGATCAATCCGACCATACGCCCGTCAATAATCGGCCAATCGATCATCTCTATCTCCTGTCTGTACCAGACTCGAAAAAGAAGATCTCAGCACACGCGTGTGCTCCAGAGAACAGAAAGAAGGTCGACGACCATCTGACTGTCGACCCCACTAGGCAGCTACTTGGGTACGGACCCACACGTAGACAGGTTGACAGAGTTGCTTGATGCGCTCCTTCTCAGGTTTCATCGGTCCCGGCTCCCAGCACTCTGCTGGTCGAAGCAGGAGCCGGTGACTACGGTTGACTACTCTATCCAGTTGTGATCTCGATGCATTGTTACTCGCTAGCTTCTAGGTGCCCTTCACGAGATTCTCCAGTTCCTCTAGAAAGGTGCGCGCCTGAGAAAATCCGATCTCCCAGAACCCTCGACCTGCAAGATCGAATCCGATTTCGCTGAGCAGCTGTTCGGGTGCCTTTGAACCGCCTGAGGACAGAATCCGTTTCATCTTCGGGACGAAGGCTCGCCCTTGTTCCTTGTACAGTCCATAGAGCGCATACACCAAGAGCTTGCCGAACGCATAGGGGTAGTTGTAGAATCGAATGTCGGACATGAAGTGATGAGGAGGAAAAGCCCACCAGCTCTCTGTTCTAGGTGGCCAATCGACTGTATCTCCGTATACCTCCTTTCTTGTGGACGACCACAATGTGTCTAGCTTGTCAGCATCGAGGTTCTCACTGTTTTCTAGAGCTGAGAACGCGTTTGTTTCGAACCTGAATCTTGCTAGCATATCGTAGACCATCCGTCTGAAACCATCCAATATACTGCAGAGTAGCGACATTCGTGTGGAATCATCGGAAGACTCACTGAATTGTCTGTCGACAAGAAGGAGCTCGCCGAATGTGCTGGCAGTTTCGCTTAGACACAGACCGGGGTCGACATTCGTCCATTGATGCTTTTCCGAGGCCAGATAACCATGTATCGCGTGTCCAACTTCATGAGCTAGGGTTTTTGCATCGAGTAGCGACCCCACGTAGTTCATCATAATCCATGATGTCCTAAGGGATGGGACGGCTGCGCAGAAACCGAAACCTGTCTTTCCGGGCCTTGGTCTCGCATCAATCATCTTGTTGTCGAAGAGATGACTGACGAACCGTCCTATGTCTTCATCAAAGGCACGATAGGAGTCAGCAATGAGCTTTCGCGCTTCTTGCCAACTCAATCTCTGTTCTGACTGAAACACAGGCGCGTCAAGGTCAAACTCGGCTAGTCTTGAGAGCCCCATAATCTCTGCTTTTTTGCTGAGGTACTCGCGAATTAGGCCTACATTGTTCTGCATCGCTTCTATTAGACTGTTGAGCACCTTCCGGCTGATGTCGTTGCCCAGAAGACTCGCTGTCAGAACATCAGGCATCTTTCGTAGTCTCACCATGCTGAGGTGGTCTCCAAAAACCGATCTGAGCGCGTACGACCATGTTAGACGATCCTTGGAAAGACCTTCATGAAGGACCTCAGAGGCCCTCTTTCTTGTGGTTCTCCTCGGTTCCGAGAGCACAAGGCCCTGAAGATCCAAGAGCCCGAACTCCTCGCTCTTACCATCAATCTCCATTTCAAAGCGTCTAGAACCCCGAAGAGCCTCATGTAGCAGGGACCATGATTCGATGCCGTATCGATCTTTCCCGAGAATGAGATGTTCATCGGACTCGGATAGCTGGTACCTCATCCCCTCACGCAGCTTCTCTAGGGCATGCTTGAATTCAGATAGAGCGGGATCTTCTGTCAGTCTAGGTCTGTTCCGAAGCGTCTTTGCCAGCTCGAGATCAACGAATTTCAGTTCTGAGCTAAGCCTGGTCCATGCGTTCCTCGCATACTCATAAAGCTCACAGCCTACAGGATTGGTTGCATCAGCAGTGAACAGGAGGCTGGCGTAGCTGTAAGGTCCAAACATGCTGGAGTATGCAGAGTCAATATCTCGATAGAGAGCAAGGATCTGCTTCGGTTCAGCCTGTGCTATGCGCCCTCTATACCGGGCTGCGATTGCCTTCGATTTGTCAAGCATCGCATCGAGGTCCTTCTTCACTTCCACGGGATCTGTGCTCTTGACGAGAGGTGACAAGTCCCACTCGGGTACAGATTCTGTCTCTCCCAATACTCACACCATCGCAGACGGAACGACTCTGATGCTAGCCATAAGTTTTTTGGAGAACCAGAGAGGGTTTCGCGATGGGGGAGGCAAACACACTTAGCAGAAAGAGGAAGAACCGACGAGGAGCAGCAGCCGATGATCCACCAAGGCGGAGCGCCTCCATCTTGAAATCGACAGGGCTCCGCCAGAGGCGCCATTGATAGCAGCCGCATTCATGGATTGTCGAAGGAATGCAGACAAGGGCACTACAGACAGGGACCTCAGCACGAGTATAACAAGAGGAGAGGAGTTGGAGATGCTTGACGCCAACTCCTACAAACCTCGCTAATCACTTGAGCGTGCGCACCCATTCATAAACGGGTTGACAGAGTTGCTTGATGCGCTCCTTCTCAGGATTCATCGGGCCGGGCTTCCACCCCTCTGCTGGCTCAAAGTGGAAGTCTGTGATCGTGCCACGTCTGTCCTTCTTATCGGTCCAGACGACCTTCACTGGCATACCAAACTCAGCGTGCCAGGGCTCCAGACCTCGGAGCTCATTCGCAATGGCGGTCTTGCATTCATCAACCACAACATATGCAAGGACGAAGGGAAGCCGCTTGAGTGAACTCCGTCCGCTCCACCCAGCAACAGTGAAAGTGTGGACAACACCCTTACCCGCAAGTGGAATCCATTTCGTCTTCTCCAAGTTGCAGTCCAAGTTCCAGCAGTTCACCCTTGGCGGGAAGAACTTGTCCCCGCACTTCGGACATTGTGTGCCCCACAGCTCCCCGTCAAGAAAGCCTTTCCCCATTTTCGAGAGTTCCGAGAGCCGCCAATAGTACAATTGATCATAGTGCAGAAAAATCTTAAGCTGCTCCTCACGCGAGTCGTAATCGTAACCGGCAAAGTGGAACCCAACCTCCTTCACATCCCCGCGGAAGTCGTTCGAATGCTTATCGTCGTAGTCGACCTTTAGCGGTATGCGGTGCATGCGAGGATCCACAGCCTTCTTCGCAGCTGATGGGGTAGTCGACTTCTTCGCAGTCGCTCGAGCAGTGGGCTTCTTCGCAGCAACTCGAGCAGTGGGCTTCTTCACTGCTTTCTTCTGTGTCTTCTTCGACATCTCTACGGCCTCCTTAGAATGAAGTTCGATATGCTGGTACCAGTGCCCGCGTGGCTGTTCACCAGGCCTGTGTTCGCATTCTTCACGTAGGTCTTCGAGCTTCTATGTTTCTTCGGGGTCATGTCTGTCAGTTGGTAGTAGCATTCTACAGCAGACATTATGCCAGTCGCACCGACGGGGTGTCCGTACCCCATCAATCCTCCACCGGGGTTCACAGGGAGGTCGCCTTCCATGAACGTCTTCTTTTCACGAACGAACTCCCTGACGTTGTCCTTGTTGCACCAGTGTAGTGCCTTGTAGATCTGAACCTCTGAGCTGCTGAATGCGTCGTGTATCTCAGCTACATCAATCTCCTTGACGGCGCGGTCATACTCGATGCCGGCCATCTGGTATGCGACCTCGCCCGACTTCCGGCATGCCGCAAACTCGGTCATGTCAGGATACCCCTTGCCGTACTGCTCATCCCAACCTGGGAAGTGCAGCCTGTCACCGGCCCTGATAGTGCAGCTGCTCAGACCAGCACCATCGATGATGACATACTTCCCATCGGCATGCTTCTTCGCCCAGTCTTCGCTGGTCACAAGGCAGAAGGCTCCACCACGGCTCATGAGGCAGCAGTCGTATCGCTTGATTGGGTAGCTGATCATCCTGCTGTTCATGACATCATCAACTGTTAGATCCCTCTTGAACTCCTGATACTCGCCGCGGTACCACTGCGACTTCTCATTGTCTACAGCGTTGTTGCGGTTCTTGATTGCAGCCAGTGCAAAGTCCTCTTCAGTCAGTCCGTTCTCTTTCATGAACTTGTACGCCATGGCCGCATAGTAGATGGGGTATATCCCACCGGCGAGTGCCTCATAGCGAGTGTCGGATGCAAGTGCGATGAACTCAGAACCCTGAGACTGAGTCACAGTGTCCATCGTCTCCCAACCAGCCACTCCGACAACGTCGAACAGGCCAGACTTCACAGCGAGGAAAGCACCATAGAGTGCTGAGCCTCCAGTGTTGCCACCGTTTTCAATACGAAAGTGCGGCAGGCCCACGAGACCCAAGTGGTCATGTACGATCCACTCAGGTGCCAATTGCTTACCGAAGTGCACTGAGAAGTGAGAGTAGATCATGAATTGCAGGTCACGCAAGTGGAAGTCAGGTATGTCCTGTTGCGTTTCCACAATGCAGTTTGCTATCATGGACTCGGGTTCGATGTGCATCGGGTAGTCAAAGGGTGTGACCGCGCCGCCAGCCAAACAGACTCGACGACTCATCTTTAATCACGTTTGCCCCTAGTCGACCGTAGGAACTGCTGGTCGATACGACGCGCAGTCGGCGGCAGCTGGTACTTAACAGCTTCGGAACCCAGTGCAAGGCACGCTTCTGGCAGGAAAACTGATAGCAGCCGCAAGACACTGAAACAATCTTGAACACCCAATGATGGGTGCTTACATAGCCAGGTGCATGATACGTGTTGAGGCGGGAGTGAAACAGTATCGCGCTCCGTGGAGTGGCGCCCACTGCCGTTCCTAGGCGGATGAGGCTCCGTTGTCAGACTCTGCCCAACGAACAATGAAGGCCGTGCATCAGGATTCGTTCTCTACACAGGGTCAACGACTGTGATGTCTGGAACCCGCTTGAACGCCTGATCATGTGTCATTATTCGAGTGACTCCGTGTTGTGACATTGTGGCGATTATGGATGCGTCACGTCCGCCGATTCCAAGATGTGTCAGTTCGCAGAGCGTTTTCCTTGTGAGTTCTAGGGAATCGCGGTCCAAGACATATAGCGGCATATCATAGTCAAGGAACGTCCGTCCCTTTTCGCCGCCTGCTAGCGAACCAAGGCGTCGAACTAGGTAGTGAAGCGTTTCGACCACGATCGCGGAGTTGACTGCAGCCTCTCCTCTCTTCAGACTGGACTCAAGGGGCTTTACGACCCGTTCGTGCTCGCTCAATGTGGTGTCAAAGTAGTATGCCCAGATGTTAGCGTCTATGAGGATCACGGTGCAGTTCTCCAGATCTCTTTCAGACGAAGTGGGTCTAGGTCACCCCTCACAGTGATACAACCCCGGAGTTCGGCAATGAATGTTTCCAGATCGACGGCCTTCTCAAGAGTCAAACAGCCCCTGCTCGCCCTCACACGTACCCTGTCACCTGGTTGCAGACCGGCTGCTTCTCGGTCTTCCCTCGGAATGGTGATACGCCCTCTGTCATCTATCTCTGTCTTGCCCATCGTTTTACCCATGCCCATTACTACGCCCATCAAATATAAGCGTGTTCATGAGCTGTCTACGATACAGGTCAGAGTCGCTCTCAAGGGAGAACCTGCTTCCAACCGCTGGGGAATCTCACCGAGCTCGCTCAATCGAGGGAGCCCAAGTCTGAGAGGATGCTTCTTCCTCCGCTCATAGACTAACGTCGAGAGGTCCGGTTCTCCCACCAATCTCCCTTCCAGGACTCCTATCTCCATGACAGTCCTGAACGCCTCGATCCCTCGGAGACCTATCACAAATCAGACCTGCCATCGGCAACAGCCTTCAGAAGGAGAAATGGTTGGTAGACCTAGCTGGAATCGCGATTGAGAGAGAAGCGCCGCGCAATCCACTTCGCGAGGTCACCCTCTTCTCTCGACTCGGGAGCCTGGGGGCCGACCTGTCCCTTCTTTCGACGCTCTTCCATTGTCTCAGAAAGGTCATCTTCTTTTGTTGTGTTTCCATGTAGCACTTCCAGCCGGATGACCGTTCTGAAGGTATCCGGACTCTGGAAGCCCATGTGCACGTACATCGATCGGATGAAGTCTTTGGCGATCATGATGGAACCCATGAACTTGGTCTTGAGGGACAGCCCTTCGTACATATACTTGAAGCAATCCTTCGGATGGGTCGGCAGGACCCCGTTTATCTCGACAGGCTCCTTGTTGTTGACCGACATGCCATCAAGCAGAAGCTCACCATTCTCGCATAAGTACTACATCAGATATCCTCACCAGCATGCAGTGCAGGTGAAGTAAGGGTCCAACCCGAAGTCCCCAGGTGTGTATAGACCCTTACCACTGACTGCAACCAAGGAGTAGGCCTCACCGTTCATTGTAAGTTGGACAAAGTTGGACACAGGAGTCTTTGCCCTCCCAGAAACGGCACTGGGGTCGTACTCCTTGAGGCTGGAATGTGTCGAGTCAGCCTCAAAGAGATGTCTGGTTCGAGCTATTTAAGCCCCTACTCGAAATTGTCCAAGATTATCCAACTTCTACGCAGCTGCTGCATACCCTTGTATAGGACTTGGTCAGACATCTGCCCGGTCATCGCGTGAGCACACTTCCATGTGGTAGGAGGCTCACAAGAGAGATGGCTAGGAAGTTATTCGAGCGCTCTCTGGGGATCATGCTTTGTTTGGTAGTGATAACTCGCGAAGCTCCATAGACTCTAGGTAGCTGTCCATTGCGAACATTGTGAGTGTCCTGTCAACTGCTGGCATCTCCCTCAGGAAGTCAACAATGAAGTGATTGATCTCTTCGATGTCCTTTGCCCTGATCTTCAGCAAAACGTCATACTCACCACTGAGGACATGAACGTCCTGCACCAAGGGATGCTGCGCTATCTCCTTGCAGAATTCTCTCTGGGATAGCACACCCCGTTCCCCAGGAGCACGATATCTGACTCTGATGAGCACGATTGCCAAAGTCGGACGAGACAGCTTTGTGGGGTCGAGTAGTGCTGTGTACTGCTTTATCACTCCTGCATTCTCAAGTGCCTTGATACGTGCGTGAACTGCGGAAATCCCTTTGCCAACTTCCTGAGAGATTTCCTGGATGCTCATCTTGCAGTTTGTCTGAAGAAGCTGCAGTATTGCGATGTCCGTGTCGTCCAATGTCGCCGAATTTCTTTCGGTCATAACGCATGATTAGCCGTAATAACAGAAATACATTCTGTTTTCTGCCGGAAATGCTTATAGTAGGAGGCCTTGGTCTGTAGCGAAACTCCAGATGGATCACAGACGCGAATGACACATCCAAGCGACCAGCCAGAATTCCTTAGACTGCTCTTCACCACACCGCTCGGCACGACTAGGAGTGTTGAGGTCGGCTACGACTCTCTTACCGAAGTGGTCAGAGACGGAGTCTTCATCGACGGCTCTTCTGTGGGATACGCCGCCGTCAACTCAAGCGACCTTCTGTTGCGTCCGTCCACACATGAGCCCATCCGCGAGCCATGGGATCCCAGTGCCGCAGTCCTGTTGTGCGGCGTCCATGATACATCAGGAGCTCCACACATGTGCGACCCGAGAAACGTACTCAACAGAGTGGTAACAGATGCGGCCAAACAAGGAGTCACTCTGCGAGTGGGACCAGAGATTGAGTTCTTCTTGGTGTGGAAAACTCTAGGCAATGGCATTGTGACCGTGGACCAAGGCAGCTACTGCGCAACGCGACCCTCTGATGGCGCTCTGGGACTGAGACGTGAGATCGCTAGGACTCTAAGTGTCATGGGCATCCCAACCACAGCGCATCATCACGAGGTTGCCGCAGGCCAGCAGGAGATTGGTCTAGCCTATGAATCAGCTCCCGAAATAGCAGACAGAATCATGCTCGCGAGACTGGCAATAACTGAACTCGCTTACAGCAAGGGCATGGTTGCGACTTTCATGCCAAAACCATTTGCAGGGAAGAGTGGCAGCGGTATGCATCTTCACCTTAGTCTGTGGGACGAACAAGGCAGCAACCTGTTCGCCAGCGGGCTCGAAGGAACTGTTTCCAATCAGGCCCGACACTATCTGGCAGGCATCATGGAGCATGCCTCTGCTTTGTCAGCGATTGTTGCACCTACTGTCAACTCTTTCAAGAGACTCAGACCCGGTTTCGAAGCCCCGACCCGTATCGCATGGGGGCCAAGAAACAGAACGACCATGATCAGAATCCCACAGTTCAATGGTTGTGACAAGAAAGCAAGGATAGAGTTCAGGTGTCCCGATCCGTCGTGCAGCCCTCACCTAGCGATAGCTGCAGTTCTGGCTGCAGGTCTCGATGGGGTAGCAAAGAATCTGGAACCACCGGCACCCACGTCTGAAGACCTGTACCACGTCGAATCAGAAACTCCGAGTCTTCCGGGTACGCTGATTGAAGCACTGCACTGTCTCCAAGAAGACAGAGTACTCAGACGGGCCCTAGGAGAGGCGGCCGTCGACTACATTGTTAGACTCCGCACAGCCGAATGGCGTGACTATGTGAGTGCAGCAGCTGGTCAGAATCCGCCTGGTATCACAGACTGGGAAATCGAGAAATACCTGTTTCTCAACTAGAGGCGGATCCACAAGGAGGAAGACGATGACCTGATCCCTCAGATAGCTGTGAATCCTCCGTCAACAGGTGCTATCACTCCAGTCATGAAAGAGGACTCGTCAGAAGCGAAGAACAGAGCCAGCTGAGCGACTTCCTCTGGTCTTCCGAATCGGCCGACAGGATACGCCCTGAGCCTCTCTTTGCGAACCTGCTCTGGATCGCCCTGTTTCTGAAGGGTCCTCTGCAACATCGGGGTCTCTATCGCTCCCGGACAGATGCAGTTGACGCGTATATTGTCGCGAGCGAGTTCGACAGCTAACACCCTTGTGAGAGCAATGATGCCACCCTTTGCTGCAGAATAGGCGGCAGAGAAAGAACCTACAAGACCGGCGACAGAGGACGTGTTTATGATGACGCCTCCACCTGCCTTGACCATCTCAGGTATCACCTGTTTGCAGCAGAGATAGACTGACTTCAGGTTGACCTTGATTGCTCTGTCCCATTCCTCTTCTGTGGTGTCCCTGAGCTTCTTCACGACCTCGATGCCTGCGTTGTTGAAGAGTATGTGTATCTTGCCGTAGGCCAGTGCTTTCTCTACGAGTTTCTTGACATCGATGGCTTCAGAAACATCCGTCTTGACGAACACAGCATCCCCTCCAACGCGTCTGATTGCGTCGATGACTTTCTGTCCTTCTTCCTGATTGATGTCAGCGCCAACGACCTTAGCACCTTCTTGTGCAAACAACAGTGCCGACGCTCGGCCGATTCCTGTGCTCATGCCAGTAATCACGGCAACCTTGTCCTTCAATCGTCCTGTCATTTTCTACTGGCACTCTCCTTCCAGAACTGGGTGATCTCAGAAGCCGTGGCGAACCATACCCGTTTCTTGGACTTCATGAGCTCAATCAGCTTCTCAAGCATCCTCGCTCTCGAAGGGACCCCTATAATCTGGGGGTGCGTCAAGAGCATGTAGTACAGCCCCTCATCATAGACCGCTTCGAACTCGTCAGACCATATCTCAAAGACCTTCCTGTGGCTTGAAATGCCGCTCTGGTATTCCAGAGGCGGGAAGTAGTTGAAGCCAAAGTACACCCAATCATCGAGCAGCCAACGGATGGGGAGCTCCACAATCTCCTTTCCCTTTGTTTTGATGAAGTAGGGCAGATCGTCCCCCATCATGCTGCTGTCGTACACAAGACCGTAGTCAGCCAACAGGTCAAGCGTGTTGGTGCTCATGTCAGCGGCAGGCGCCCTGTATCCTACCGGCCTTCTGCCCGTAAGGTCCTCCAAGATTCTGAAACCCTTCTCAAGCTCTTCCTTCTCCTCAGGAAGACTACAGCTGGCAGGATTCCTATGTGAATATCCATGATGTCCGATCTCGTGTCCGTCCTTCGCGATACTCCTTGTCATTTCCGGGTACTTCTCTGCGACCTCTCCTGGAATGAAGAACGTGGCTCTGAGGTTGTGCTTTTTCAGAAGCCTCAGAACGCGCGGCACGCCGGCCTTTGGATCATACAACCCCTGTGACAAGACCACTGGGTTGTCGCGCTCAATCTTGTGGCGTCTCAGAATGTTGCGCCATGAGATGTCTGCATCCACATCGAATGTCAGGCACACGACACACTTGGCTCCATTTGACCAGTCCATTGTTCACTTGCACCTTCCGTTTCTTGTGGCTTCAAGCAACGCCACACCAGTCGACGATAGTAGCTGCTATGACCTCTGCGGACTTCACCATCGAGTCTATCTCGACACACTCGTCTGTTGAGTGAGTTCTATCCCCTTTTGGACCGAACATCGCAGATGCTATTCCATCATGGGCAAAGAACCGAGTGTCTAGGCCTGCGGCTCCTCCGTAGAACACAGGAGAGCGCCCGACAGCTTTGGTGACTTGCTCCTTGAGTAGCTTTACAAAAGGATGGTTCACATCCTGCTCATGGGGCCTAGCGCGCCACCCAAACCACTCGATGCGGGGCGGGTTGTCCCTAAGCCATGAATCTTTCTGTGCCACCGTGTTGATAACGCCTTGGACTTCTGCCATGACTTGCTCACGTGTTTCGCCGGGCGGCCAGCCAATCCGACATTCAATCTCGCACCGGCCAGGAACAGTGGACGGCCAGTCGCCACCTCTTATGACGCCGATGTTGAGCGTAGTCGAACGGCCCTTCATTCTGGGGTCCGACGCCTCCGCGTAAGGATATCTGATTCGCGCCTGCCTCCTCTCGTTAAGTCTGTTGAGCTCGTCTACAATGCGGTTCATCTTCAGAATGGCATTGACACCGATATGTGCCCAAGCAGCATGGGCGGGCACACCGGGCACCACAACCCGGAAGTACATGACGCCAGCGCTTGCTATGCATATACCCAAGCCACTTGGTTCAGGGTTCAACGCGGCGTCGACACGCGGTTGGGTCATTCTCAGGAACAGACTTCCTCCAATCCCTCCATCCTCTTCCTCAATCGTGGTTTCGAGGTGAACATCGCCCTTGAGCTTCAGACCGGACTCCCGAATGGCCTTCACGGCGATGATCATGGAAGCTAAGCCGCCCTTCATGTCAGCCGCACCACGGCCATACACCCTCCCCTCATGGACGTCACCTGACCAAGGGCCATGTGTCCACTTGTCAACTGGCTCAGGAGACACGACGTCCACATGTCCTGCTAGGCAGATGGACCTCCCTCCGCCTGAGCCAAGTAGACGCGCCACCACATTGGGCCGGTTCTCGTAACCATACTTCAGGAAGGAGGTGGTTTCAAAGAAGTCAGGATGCTGCCTTAGTCGACCAACATCAGGGTAGACCATCTGCGGACTAAGGCCCATCGCTCCAAGCCTGCGGGCAATGAGAGTCTGAACATCGTTTTCCTTACCCGATATGCTCGGGATACGGACAAGTTCCTGAGTTAGCAAGACAAGGTCATCCATACTGTCCCGTATCCTATCTCGCACAGCGGTGTGTTGCTCAAGCGACACTCAGGTCTTCCACTCCCTTATACTGCTCTGCACTTTGGTTTCTTTTAGGCCCTTGAAGACCGCGCCACTTCTGAGGTCTTTGTATGGAGGGAATCGACCCTCAAGGGGTGAGTCCCTGAAGGCCTTCCAGACGGCGCATAGGGCGTAAGAGCCATTATCGCGTACCCAAGACACCTTGTCTATGTCAAGTGCGTGAATCATGATCTCCTCATGTGTGCTTGCCTGCTGGATTATGCGACCCTCAGGGTCTGCGAATATCGACTTGCCTCCACCCTGAGGTTCTATTATATTGGCATTGAGAACATAGCACTGGTTCATGATGGCCTGAGCCTGCACCAGCACCAGTTCCGCATCCCGGTCAGGTGTGTAACTCGCTGAAGGCTGCAGTATCACCTCAGCGCCCATCCATGCAAGGGTCCTGTACACCTCAGGAAACCAGACATCATAGCATATCGTGAGCCCGATCTTGGCAACCTCAGGGATTTCGAACATCACAAACTCGGACCCAAAGCTCGTGTCTTCGTATGGGACCCACGGGAACAGCTTTCTGTACTTTGCCACCAACTTCCCGGTCGGATCAAATACGACTGATGTGTTGTAGATCTTGGAGCCGTCTTTCTCAAGGAATGAGCCGGGCACGAGCCAACAATGGTTCTTCTTGGCTAGCTGAGCCAGACGCTCAGTCAGATCGTTGGGCATTGGCTGGGCATGGTCTTTCCAGTTCTTGACACCGTACTTCTGAAGAAGCAGCTCACCCGCGAACACGAGGTCGACCCACGGATATCGAGCCTTCGTCCTTGATACTATCTCTTCGAATCTCGAGATGTTCAGCTCGCTATCAGGATACTTCATCAACTGCAGTCCTGCAACACCGAGTTCTCGGGTCAATCTTCATCTTCCTCCTATGGCTCGATGAGCCGCTCAAGTTCCTTCATCTGCCGCCAGACCGAATCAAGCATCTCTGAGAGCGAGTGGAGCTCATCTTCGATGACTCTGAACAGCCGGGTACGTTCCTCCTCCAGTTTGGCCAGTGGTTCATGTACCCCGACCCAGTTGTACGGGAAGTCGCTTTGCGATTCGTACCGCTTGATGGTATCATAATCCAGTTGGACAATGGGCATCTTTCTCAGAGCACTTATGCTAGCATTCAGATCGATGTACTCAGGGATGAGCTCAAGACGAAACAGGTAGTCAACATCTGGAGGAGCAGGTCTTCGCCAGAGCCAGCCTATGGTCCTGTTGAATCTGTTGGCCGTTTCCAGCAGGAACTGATTGAGCCTTTGAACGAGCACAACCTTTCGCTGCTTTGACACCGACCGAACAACCCGGTCAAACGCTTTCTTTTCCGAGTTGAGCCTCACTAGACCGTTCAGGACAGGCCCGAGATCAAATGGGTTGCCCATCAGTCTACTGTATTCGCTGACCAACGACTCAGCTCTCTGGAAGATGGAGAATACATCGATTGGGAGCAAGTCAGAATCTGCGAAATGCTGAAGCGCACTCTTCATGAAGTCAGCATAGAAATGGATTGCTTCATAGTCCAGATTCTCGGGAACATCCCCTTGGGTATGATACAGTCGACTCGGAAAGGAGACTGCGTATAGGGTGGGCACGCCTGAAGTCTCAAAGAACCAGTGGTCGCTCCCATACCCCGCAGGACTGTAGTACACCAGGTTGGGGGGTATCTTCGCGGAAACCTTCACGGACTTCGCATACTCGCTCAGCTCTACACTTGAAGCGATTATGTTCCTTGCAGGAGCAGGGAACCCCGTTGAGTCAAGACTCAGCATGACCGCCAACTTGCCCAGAGAAGCGACATTGCTCTCAACGTATGCTCTGGATCCATTGAGCCAGTAGTAGTATTTGTCTGGCGATCCAGCTTCCTCTGCACCGAAGAAGAGGAATCTCACTCTTCTCCTGAAACTACCACCGGACCTGACATGAGCCTTTGCAAGATTGGCTAGCTCCAATACGACTGCGACAGGAGCCGCGTTGTCCGCAGCACCTGCGAACCATGCATCATAGTGCGCTCCAATGCACACTTCCAGTCCGTCCTCTTCACCCCCATCCAGCACAGCCTCCAAGTCTGTAGTTTCTGCGTTGGGGTCAATTCCGGCTCTGCATTCTATCTCAATTGTGACATCTGACTTCTCCATGAGGCTATGAAGAAACTCACCATCTTCTTTCGATATGCTGACAACAGGTATGCGAAGAACCCCTCCCTCAATGACGACGACTTTGAGAAGGCTACCATTGTCTGGGCAAGAAATCAGAACGGCAGAGAAATCCTGTTTCAGTGCTTGATAGTATGTTCTGGTCGCAGAGAGATAGAGCTGGGACCCCCAGGCCGCCACACCGATCATCCCATGATTCCTCGATCCGGCTTGGTCGATGCTGGTGAGTACTCCGTTCACCTGTGCAGATTGACAGTAGGGGAACATGGTAGCTGATATGTCGCGAGTGACCGGCGCTGTGACCCGGACTTTGCAGGACACCGGTTCCCAAGAACAGACTCTCGTGGTCGTCTTTGATATCCTGTCAAAGCCCATTTCCATGAGCCGTTCCTCTATCCACCTGCCAGCAAGTTTCTCATTCTTGGATCCTGGGGTCCTGTCCCTTATCTGACACAGACTCTCTATGTCTTTTCGTATTCTGTCAATTGATGGTCTGCCGGTATCCTTGGCGGATCTATCTGACATTCTTACAGCTTCCCGAGCCTATCATTCAGCTTGTCCAAGACACGTGCAGTCTGTTCCTCCGATATGCAGAGTGGAGGCTGCATTCGCAGCACATTCTTCAGCACGCCTCCAGTGCCTATGAGTACACCATCATCTTGGATTGCCGCGGCGACCTTCTCAGCCTGCTCGGCAGCTGGTTGCTTTGACTGCTTGTCCTTGACCAGTTCGACTCCAATCATCAGTCCTCTGCCTCTAACATCGCCAATAATCTTGTGTTTCTTCTGCATCTCTAGGAGTCGTTCCACCATGATTTTACCCATTCTCTCTGAGTTCTTCACCAGACCTTGGTCTTGCAGATAAGCTAAGTTCTCCAGTGCCACGGCGCAGCAGACAGGATTCCCTCCAAACGTCGAGAAATGATCTCCGGACTCCAAGCTTTTCGCTACTTCGTCTGTTGCGATGAATGCGCCAATTGGCAATCCTCCGGCCAGAGCCTTCGCCATCGTCATTATGTCGGCTCGAAGGTTCCAGAGCTCGCTTGCAAACATGCGGCCACATCGACCGAAACCAGTCTGGACTTCGTCTGCGATGAGGAGGACATTGTTTTCGGAGCATATCTTCTGCACCTGCGTGAGATAGCCATCTGGAGGAACGATTATCCCTCCTTCTCCCATCACGGGCTCGACAATCATTGCGGCGACATCTCCAGTGGTATGATACCTGATGACGTCCTCGACCTTGCGAGCACACTCCAGCCCACACTGAGGATAGGACAGAGGGCATCGATAACAGTACGGTGCGGGAGCATGAACGACGCCCGGATAAATCGCGAAAGCACCGAAACCGTGTTTGTACTTGGCTTGCCCGGTCAATGTGAGCGACAGACCTAGTCGCCCATGGAAGGAGCCCTCAAGGGAGATCAGACCTGCTCCTATCCGACCTTTTGAGAGTGCATACTTCTTGCTCAGCTTGACTGCACCTTCCACAGCCTCTGCGCCGCTATTACAAAAGAACGACTTCCTGAGGTGGCTGGGAGCTATTGAGGCGAGCCTCTCGGCCAGCAATGTCTGCGGGACACTGTAGTAGTACCCTGAACAGTGTATGAGCTTCCTCAGCTGTTCTGCGCCGGCCTTGGCCAGTCGCTCTGGAGCATGACCTGCATTAGAAACGGAAATGCCGCTGAAACAGTCAATGTACTCCTTGCCTTCGAGATCCTTGACAACGGCACCCTTTCCTTCAACCAGCACAATCTGCTTCCGCTTGTAGACAGGGGCCAGATACTGTGCATCCTTTTCCATTACTTCCTTTGTCGTAACCAACCGCAAATCCTCCTTGGTGGAAAAGACAGAACCAACTTCATACTGTCTTCTACGGGTCCTATCATGTCGTGAACAATCATAAGAACAGTGTCAACATCGATGTTCAAGATTGAACATAACCGAAGCCGCCTCGGTCGAGTGCGCGGGGCCCTTGCGCTAGGTAAATAACAAGCAGTTGGCTTGCACTTAGACGATGCAGATGAAAGAAGTCGCTGCCAGAGTCCTGACACTCTCACTCGTGCTTCTGCTCGTGGGTATGACAGCGAGTCCGATGTCGTTCACCAACGCCAATGTGACCCGCTCGGACATGACAAACATCAGAGTAGGCGTTTACTACGGGGCTGAAAGCGTCAGCGACAGCAGTAGGACTGCGTTGGTCAGGATGTTCGAGTGGATGAACGCCACCGTTGAGATACTGCATCCGTCTGACGTGAAATCTGGAGAACTCGCTGGCTATCACATGGTCGTGATTCCTGGCGGAAATGCGGGAAACTACATCTCAGATCTTGGAACAACTGGGCTTGAGAAGATCCGGTCGTTTGTAAGGGAGGGAGGGTCTTACTTCGGCGTCTGCGCAGGTGCTTACTTGGCGTGTGACACCTTGATCTGGGAGGGTGTTGGTATTCAGTATCAGCTGGACATTTTCAACGGAACAGGGGTCGGTGCAATCGATGAAATAGCTCCATGGCCGAACTATGGCATGTGTTCGATTGAAGTGAACCGAAGCTCAACCGTGATTGACCTCTCGGACGAGCCAAATGAGCATAGAGTGATGTACTACGGGGGACCCTTCTTCGTACTAGACAATCCAGAAGATGCTCAAACCCTTGCGACATACTCTGTCAACGACGAACCTGCCATGATTGCCCTTGGCTTCCATGAAGGAAGGGCATTTCTCAGCGGGCCACACGCGGAATGGGAGGAGGATTCGGAACGCGATGGCATTGATCAGTTCGACATATATGATGACGAGGGGTCCGAGTGGCCAATGATGCTATCGGTTTCATTGTGGCTCGTGGAAAACGTCGCAGAAACAACGGAAGTGCCTGACCAATCGCCGGCAATGCTTGCCCTTGTGATAGCCGGTGGCGCAGTAGTGGCTGCAGCGGTCCTTGTTCTCTCGCGAATGCGCCGCTCAAGGGCCATGTGATGCCCCACTGAAGGCCCAAACCCGGTTGTTCACGAATGTCCACTTGTGTTCAATGATGTTCGGAGAGTTTTAATTGGTGTACATTGACCGGTGTATTTTGGCCATCAAAAGGATGTGAGACTTGTGAGAGTGAAGAACCTTGTTCTGACGCTGGTTCTTGTGGCAATTGTGGCAAGCCCAGCGGTTGCATTCTTGCCGCAGGCATCAGCTCAGACAACAACTGAAGCTCCCAAGGTATTCAGGCTTGGTATGTTCGATCAGCCGGACAGCCTTAGCCCGGTACTCGGCGGCTCTGTCGCTGCATGGGAGTTCTACAACTGGATTTACGACCCGCTGATCCGCTGGGATGATAACTGGGGCGTAAAGGGAGGACTCGCAGAGAGCTGGGAATGGGCTGCAAACGGATCTCAGCTTACACTGAATCTGGTCCAGAATGCTACTTGGCACGACGGCACACCATTCACGTCTGCCGATGTGAACTGGACACTGTTCACGTGGACTTGGCTGGGCTGGTGGGCGGGTCAGACGTATAGAATCGATCACCGGAACATCAAATGCCCTGACAGCCATACAGTCGTGCTCAACTTCGTTGACTGCGGCTATGAGTCCATCTGGGCTTGGGCACCAGCGCCACAGTACGCATACTATCGAGACAGCTACAATGGCACACCCGTCGTTGTGAACAAGGAGTACGTGCTGACCGGACTAACATACATTCCAATACTGCCGAAGCACCTATGGGATCCAATCACATGGCATGACCCCGTCTACGGATTGAATGGCTCGTACTATGCCTCCTACAACTACACGTTCTGGTCATTTGGTAACTGGGACGGCATATCCTGGAATATCATCTACCCGACTTTCGCCGCTCCCTACGTCGGCACAGGCCCGTTCAAGCTTACCACCTATGAACCCGGAGAGGTGGCAATCTTCGAAGCAAACGCTGACTACCAGTGGGGCAGGCCCATTATCGACAATCTGACAGTGCTGTTCTACACTTCCATCGAAACAATGACACAGGCAGTGAAATCAGGAGAGATTGACTTCTGCGAGACTTCTGCTAACTTCATTGAAACAGGAGTATGGGGTCCGGAGGTCACGAAGAACATAAACAGCTGGCTTGGGTGGGACGCAATACTCATCAACCAAGACTGGGTCTATGCCAACAGCACAGGCAAGTTTCAGCTCCGTGAGCCTGCTGTGAAGGACGCCATAAATCAGGCAGTGAACAAGACAAAGGTGGCGAACATCGCATATCTGGGACACGCGACCGCAGAGGACTCAGTAGTCCACAAGGACCTCAAGTGGCACAATGACAACATGACAAAGAGAACGTCCGGTGCGGCAGCAGCAATGGCCACGCTTGAAGCGGCAGGGTGGGTGAAGAACCTTGATGGCATATACGAGAAGACAATGAATGCTACGACAAAGTCGTTGACCTTCACAATCAAGATAGTGTCTGGTGATCCTATCGATCTCAGTGCCGCCCAGCTTATCAAGGCGGACCTTGAGGCGGCAGGTTTTGCCATCGCAATCCAGGCAGAGGACGTGTCCACCTTCTCTGATGACCTCGGCGCCTACAACTACGACATGATGATCACGTTCTACACCCAGATAGCCGACCCGAACAGCATTGCCCAGTACATGACGTCCGCCAGCTGGCTCAACCCGACCATGTTGAACGTACCGCGTGTCGACGAAATATACAACCTGCAGCAGCTTGTTTCGGACACGGAGAGGGCTCAACTCATTGATGAGCTCCAGCAGCTCGTCTATGATGAGGGTAGCGTCTGCGTGCTTGTGAACTTCGATGACATTGAGATATACCGAAATGACAGGTATAGCTTCACACACGAGGACTGGTTGAGCGGAATACTCTCTATCTGGAACTGGGAGAGTTGGCTTGAGGCCGACGAAGTTGCGCCCCCGGCGCCAATTCCAATAGAACTGATTCTGATTGGAGCAGGTGCGGCGATTGTGGTCGTTGTAGTTCTGCTGGCTTGGAGGGCCAAGCACTAGATTGGCAACCGGTGGAACAGGCGGACATCCCGTCTGTTCCTCCTTTTCTTTTCATCCGATTTGACAGCTACCGAGGAGCGACACCGGGACGACACTAAGAGGAACACTGGCGAAGAGAATCATACAGGCCATATTCACTATCTTGATTGCTCTCTCGATTGACTTCGTTCTGTTTCATCTGCTCCCCGGCGATCCGGCATCATTCCTTTCCAGAAACCCCAACATTGGGGATGTCGTTCAAGAGCGAATCAGACGAGAGTTCGGCCTTGACCAGGGACTGCACATTCAATACGTCCTGTTTCTGATCAACTTTCTCAGTGGCAACCTCGGGGTTTCGTTTCACTTCCAGACTGATGTCCAGAACATCATTTGGCCGAGACTCATGAACACGATTATCCTGATTCTCCCAGCCACGATAGTCTCCATTCTGATAGGCATCTGGATAGGCAAGAAGTCTGCTTGGAAGAGGGGCGAGCGAGCCGACATCACTGGTCTGATCATCTCGTTGATCACGTATTCGATACCTTCGTTCTGGCTCTCGATGTTCTTCATAATGCTGTTTGCAGTGAATCTCAGACTGTTTCCGTTGACGCCCTGGATTCCAAGTGCGGCATCGCCAGACCCCATAATCTTCTTGGGACAACTGCTGGCACATCTAGTCCTGCCTTGGTGTGTTTTGACTATTGCTCTGATCGGTGTGTTTGCTCTCATTATGAGGAATGCCCTACTTGATGTTCTAAGCGAGGACTATATGATTACTGCAAAGGCGAAGGGCAGGAGTGAGCAAGATCAGCTCAACAAGGAAGCAGTCCCCAATGCCATGATTCCCGTCACAACCATCATCGCCCTCAATCTCGGTGCGTCGGTGGCCGGCGCTCTGCAAGTTGAGGTTGTCTTCTCGTTCCCGGGGATTGGCAGACTACTTTGGGACGGCATCATGTACCGAGACTACCCGCTTCTTCAGGCCACATTCTTCATGATCACTGTTGTCATTGTTGTCGCGAATCTGATAGCTGACTTTCTCTATTACGTCCTCGATCCAAGAATAAGGGTTGGCTCGGATTATGTTGTAACTGAGCAGAAGACAGGAGGGTTCCTGCAGACCTTCCGGGACCCGGTCAGACTTCTTACAACCATGCTTGTAGCAGTGGGTTTCGTCGTCTTGGTTTCCAGTCCCCAATTCGTCCCCGTATTCGTCGGGGTATGCGCCCTGCTGTTTGCCGGCCTACGGTGGCGCGGAATCTATGGATTCTTGTATGCAAGAATAGAGGGGTATACCCCAGGCAACCTCTCATACATCTGGAAACACCACAAGTCAAGACTACTGGTTCATCTTTCTCTCCTAGTTCTCACAATCAACCTCTTGGTGGCTATTCCCGTAGTCGTGTTCAATGTTCTTGGGCTTCAATGGACGGTTTCTTGGGCATTGGCGTTCATCGGTACGGGTGTATTTCCACCAGTCGGCGCAAACGCAATCACTGTCATTCTCTCCTCCCTGTGCCATCCTTTGCTGATTGAGCTGATGCTGGTGATGATCATTGTTGGCGGGCTGATAGGACGACGCCACAGGACCAGTGCAATGCTCAAACGGTTCATAGGAACACCTCTAGGTATCGCTGGGACTATCACTGTTTCGGCATTTGTGGGACTCTCAGCATTTGCTGACATTCTCGCGCCCTACAATCCACAGCAACATGAAACAGGACTTCCATACAGGGCGCCAAGCCCGCTGCCCATCGAGCAAGCAGTACCCCTATACACGGGTCTTCTGATGGTTTTCGTTGCCGCGGCTATTTGGTGCTTAGCACATCAGAAGAGATGGCCGACGGCTCCTTCGACTGTGACGTTGGCAGGTCTAGGCGCTCTCATGCTCTATGTCGCATTCCTCTTTGGAAGCCTGTCCATTGCCTTATCACATGTACTTGCCCTGACTGAGTCAGCCGTTCTTGGGATGCTGGGCGGTATTGTCCTATGCCGGAGCATCTCAAGAGGAAGGCTTCTTGTACGCGCAGAGGATCTTGCCAGAGCCCGATTCCACCTGGCTTCCACAGCTCTCTTGTTTCTAGGTCTGGGGATTGTCATGTACTCCTCATTGTCTGTCATCACAGGCAATCCTACAGCATACCCGGGGTTCCACATACTGGGCACGGATCAGCTCGGAAGAGATGTGTTCAGCCAGCTGGTCATAGGCGTACGCATCACTCTGATAATCGGACTTGTGGCGACGCTCATGACAATGGTAATCGGAACACTGATCGGGCTTGTTGCCGGTTACTACGGGGGTCTCGCTGATTCACTGCTGATGCGCTTCACAGACATCTTCTTCGTGATACCTGCACTTGTCATCATGATAACACTGGCGGCAATCCTTCCTCCATCCATATACACGCTTATCTTCGTGATTGGCATCTTCTCTTGGCCCTCTACGGCAAGAATCGTCAGAGGACAGGTGCTCAGCATCAAAGAGCGAACGTACATCGAGAGAGTCAGAGCTGTCGGAGGAAGTGACGTCTACATAATGGGCAGACACGTTCTTCCAGCTGTTGCACCCTTGATAGTTGCAAACACCGTGCTCGTTACAGCCTACGCCATTCTCTCCGAGGTTGTGCTTGACTTCTTCGGTCTTGGAGACCCAACCATGGTGAGCTGGGGCACAATGCTCTATCAAGCGTTCGGAGCAGGCGCGATGTCGGGTAACCTCTGGTGGCTTGTGTTCCCTCCGGGCATCATGGTCATTCTGTTGCTGATGGGCGTTTCATTTGTTGGCTACGCAATGGACGAGATCGCCAACCCCAGGTTGAGGAGGAGATAGAGCAGATGGCAGACCCCGAAACCAGACCAGTGCTTGAGGTGAGGGACCTTAGCATCTCCTACCACACAAAACAGGGCAAAGTGAGGGCTGCCGAGAATGTCAATCTCAACATCTGTTGTGGAGAGTTCGTTGGTCTAAGTGGGGAATCGGGATGTGGCAAGACAACAGTCGCCTTGGCACTGACGCATCTTCTGCCAAAAGAGGGAGTCATTGAGAGAGGAGAGATTCTCTTCAAGGGAAAAGACATACTCGCTTTTTCCAAGGAGGAAAAGCAGCAATACCTCTGGAAGGACGTTTCAATGGTCTTCCAAGGAGCGATGAATGCACTCAACCCAGTCCACAGGATAATCGACCAGATGACCACCGCAATCAGAATTCATGAATATGTGTCAGAAGAAGAAGCTCGAGAAAGATGCCTCGAGCTCATCGAGTCGGTCGGGATAGACAGGTCTAGGGCAAAGGCATACCCTCACGAACTTTCAGGTGGCATGAAGCAACGTCTTATGATTGCGTTGTCCCTCGTGTGCCATCCAACGCTCGTGATAGCTGATGAGCCGACAACAGCGCTGGATGTCATGGTGCAGGCGCAGATACTCGAACTTTTCAAGCAGCTCAGGAAACGAACAAGTCTGTCTGTTCTTCTGATAACCCATGATCTGTCAGTCATAGCAGAAACATGCGACTATGTCGTGATCATGTATGCGGGGAGAATGGTGGAGGCTGCAAAGACGCGTACAGTCTTCGAGAGTCCAGAACACCCCTACACGATGAAACTCATCTCCTCATTCCCGAGCATCCTAACTGACAAGGGCATTGACTACATTCCAGGCAACCCCCCTGACCTGATAAACCCACCAGCGGGTTGTAGGTTCAATCCGAGGTGCGAGTATGCCATCGACAGGTGTCGGCAAGAGGAGCCAGCCCTACAGGACGAAGGCGGTCATCTTGTCGCCTGCTTCAGGAGGCACCAGCTCTGAGTTCAGAATACGTCCTTGAGGCCCGCAACATCAAGAAGTGGTTCACAGTCAGGAGTGGGTTTCTTACTTCTCTGATATTCAACCGCCAGCCCACATTCATACGCGCTGTTGACGGTATCGACCTCGCTATTCGTAAAGGGGAGATATTCGCCATCGCTGGAGAGTCTGGATGTGGAAAAACAACTACGGCGCGTCTGATCGTCGGTCTTGAAACTCTGACGTCAGGCGAAATCTGGTTCAACGGAGAGAGTATCTCGAAACTGACGAGGTCACAGTTCAAGCCATATCGTCGCAGAATACAGATGGTGTTCCAAGATCCATATGGCTCTCTTAGCAACAACATGACGATTGGCGAGATAATCGCAGAGCCACTGGGTATTCACCAAGTCTGTACGAGCGCCCAAGAGGAGGAGGAATTGGTCAGGACGACGCTCGAGGACGTTGGTCTGCGTCCTGCGAGTGACTTCATCGACAGACTCCCCCATGAACTGTCAGGGGGTCAGCGTCAGCGAGTTGCGATTGCGGCAGCCTTGGTCCTCCAGCCGGAGTTGCTGGTTGCAGATGAACCAGTTTCGATGCTGGATGTATCAATGAGGGGACAAATACTCAAACTGCTCCTTGAGCTTCGAGAGAAGAAGGGAATCACGATTGTGATCATCACACACAACTTGGCAGTGGCCAAGCAAATCTCGGACCGGATTGCAATCGCATACCTCGGCAAGATTGTTGAAACCGGGGACACACATTCGATAATCGACAACCCGAAGCACAACTACACGAAGGCGCTGCTATCTGTGGTGCCCGTCCCTGAGGTAGACTCGAAGAGAGAGAAAATCCTCCTCATTGGGGAAACACCGAATCCAATCAATGTGCCTTCGGGATGTCGATTCCACACTCGCTGCCCGTTCTCGAAAGACAGGTGCAAGGACGATGAACCTGAGTTCAGAGAACTTAGCGACGGCCGCAGGGTGGCCTGCCACTCTGCCAAGGACGATTGACAACCTGCACCTGAGAAGCGTCACTTCCGGCCAATATGGCGCACTTCCCCGAAATATGCGACAGCTGTGGCAACGCCCTCTTCTCGCGTTATCTCCTCGATCCCTTCAAGAGCAAGTAGCGACCGGACGAGCTTCAGCGCAAGGTCCTTCAAAGGAGTTGATCTGCATCTCATTTGAACTCGAATGAGTTCACCGTCCTGCATGACACCCGATGACTCCCATATGTTTGATGATCCGACCATAGCAACGATGCGCGCCACCCTTTCATGGACTGACTCGACAGTGCGCGCCTTCTCGAAAGCCTCATCTGACTGTGCAAACTCCCTGATGCTGATGAGCGTCTTCTCACTAATCACATCTTCAAACCTGTGAGTTATGAGCCAGTCCATTAGAGCCGGACTTGCGACTACACCACTTCCCGTTCCCTTCTGCAACATCAGCCGTTCTCTCCGCTCTCTCCAGAGGTCGGCTATTCTCCTGTCCCTCTCCTCCCTGATTGACGCGAACTCACGGTCGGTCAGCCATTTGAGACTGATCTTGTTGTCGCCTACCACTTCTGCGTCAACGGTGAAGCCTGCTTGATCCCAAATACCCAGGAGCATCGCAAGCAGCAGTTCTGGAAAACCGGCTAACATTCCTGTAGTCAGGAGAACAGTGCTACGCTCAGGATGAGTTTCCACGGAAACCAACACCCCGACGCTCTCCAGCAGCTGAGCATTCTTGACTAACGAGTCGTAGCTGTCTGACCATGTGTTCTCGGGAATTGTCCCGATACCCATGAGTAGCTTAGCCTGCTGTGATCCGATTCGCCTCGCACTTGAGAGAATGTCTCTGGCTGAGCTCAGACCTATAGCACAAGAGGCCAGAACGGCGAGAAACTGTGAACTTACCATGACCATGTCTGCTGACTGTATGAGAGAGTCTCTCATGCGGGACATTCTCTTCTCAGAACACTCATCACAGTCAGGGACCCCTCTTCGCTTGCTGTAATAGCGGACGGCCTCTTCCAGACATTCGTTTATCCTGCCGGTATCCCCTGCGAGCTCGTTGAGCAGGCTTTTTGTCGTTGCAGATACTGTCGTGTGGAGATGGACTCTCGGGCCATCCGGTCTCTTTTGTTCCTGCATGAACACGCCTCGTTGTAGTATGTTCAAACAGGGACATGTCAGTTGCGCTCGTGAACATAAGGCTTTCTTCATGTGTTTTCCAAGAGCCCGGGAGTTGCAGGGCTTCCCCGGTTAATCAGTATCCAATCAAACAGAAGAGTAGGCAGTTATAGGTGGAGTTCTATGCAGTTCTCAATTGATTCTGGACACGGAAATGGCAATGGAGAACCCAGCAAGTGGCGAAACTCAGACCCGTGGATCGAATAGAGATTACGACACTGGTCGACAATGTCGTAGACTTAGTACCAGATTCGCCAAGACCAGACGCACTGAAAGCTTGGCAGTGGGTGAGAGGAAAGCGCACTGAACCCACCGACGTATTTGCAGGGCACGGCCTCTCACTTCTGGTCAGCACTCACATCGGAAACGAGTCTCGTCATGTTCTCTATGATACGGGTCCATCCCCAAGGCTACTCGCCCACAATGTCGCTGTGCTAGGAATCCAGCTCCGTAATGTATCTGAGGTCCTGATGTCGCATGGCCATGACGATCATTTTGGAGGGCTCCTTTGGGCGCTGAAGAGAATCGGCCACAGAGATACGCCGGTCTATCTGCACCCCCGTATGTTCCTCAAGAGAGGAAGACTTGTCAAGACAGAACAAGGCGAGCGCATCAAGGAAATGAAACGCATCCCCACGGTTGACGAAGTAATCGGATCTGGCGGAAAACCGCTCATGGACACACAGCCGCGCCTGCTCGCCGGAAACACTCTGCTGGCGAGCGGCGAGATCCCGCGCATGACCACCTTTGAAACAGGAATGCTAGGACATAGGGCCTTCGTGAACGGCACCTGGGAGGACGATGAGAATGTCATCGATGATACATTTCTACTGGCGGTCGTCCGGGACAAAGGTCTTGTCGTGATGACAGGATGCTGCCATGCAGGTATTGTCAATACGGTGAAACATGCCATCAAACTCGCTGGCTCTGACAGGATACACGCGATAGTCGGGGGTATGCATCTCGTAGGAAGAGATGGACAATCGAGGGTGGTCCCATCAGTGGAGTTCCTGACAGGAGTTCATCCTTCGCTCATTGCCCCGGCGCATTGTACTGGCTGGAGAGCCGTTCGACTTCTTGCGCAGAGCATCCCGGACGCTGTTGTCAACAGCGGAGTTGGGGACAGGTATACTATAGCTTGTGACTGATGTGAAAGCTTATTAGGAGAGAATCAGTAGTTCACCATAGTTAAACGGAAGGTGGAACTATGCCTCAGAAAGCAAAGACAACAAAGCAAGTGACCTCGAAGACGATGATCACCAAGGATATGACAATCTCGGAGGTCGCAACGAAGTGGCCCAAGACTGCCGACATCTTCATGGAACGAGGACTGTTCTGCTTTGGATGCGGCGTTGCACGGTTCGAAACAATAGAGCAGGGTGCGATGGCTCACGGCATATCAGTAGATGAGCTCGTCAAGGCTCTGAACGAGATAGCGGCAAAGGCATGATAACAGATGGGTCAGTTGCTCGGCTTTTCACGTCCGTACAAGCGACCTGACTCCTCTTCAGCCATGTCAAAGCTGTGCTCGTGATCAGGAAACTTCCCATCCCTGACTTCGCTAGCGTACTGCGTCACAGCCTGAGTGATGACGCTTCTTATGCTGGCATACTTCTTCACGAACTTCGGCTTGAAGTCTTCAAAGAAACCCAGCATGTCCCACAAGACTAGGACTTGCCCATCGCAGTATGGCCCGGCTCCGATCCCTATGGTCGGAATCTCCACAGATTCCGTGATTGCCTTCGCGGTCTCTTGAGGGACTAGCTCTAGCACCAAAGAGAAGGCACCTGCCTCCTCAAGCCTCTTGGCCTGACTGACGAGCAGCTCTGCAGTCTTCGTTGTGCGTCCCTGAACCCTGTAGCCTCCGAACTCGTAGATTGACTGGGGTGTGAGACCTATGTGTCCCATGACGGGGATGCCTGCGTCCACAATCGCCGCTACAGTGTCAACCACCCTACCTCCGCCCTCGGTCTTGACAGCTTCGGCGCCTCCTTCTTGCAGCACTCTGCCGCAGTTCTCCAAGGCCTGCTCGATGCTCACCTTGTAAGACATGAAAGGCATATCACCGATGATCAGACTGTTCGGTTTGGCCCTTGACACTGCGGCACAATGATGGATTATGTCATCAAGGGTCACCGGGATTGTGCTCTCATAACCGAGAAGGGAATTGCCAACTGAATCACCGACAAGGATTATGTCGATTCCACAGTCACTGAGAATCCGGGCGGTCGGTGCGTCATAGGCCGTAAGCATCACGATCTTCTTTTTCTTGCCCTTCATCTGTCGAATCTTGTGAGTAGTCATGCGACCCAATTCATGTTCCCTGCCCTTTCGTCATTGTCTATCCGTTATTTATGGAGTTCCCATAGCAGACACATCCAGTATATACTATCCATAGGTGCCAAATGACAGCGGCCTGTCAAGGACGTAGATGGGGTACAAACACGTCTTGTCGGGATTTGTATACCCCTCCAACATATCTTCTCAACAGATGAAGAGCGGCCGACTGCCTAAGGCCTCGCTCCTTGGCGAATGACGCTACCTGAATGGACTCCTTCTCCGAAGCATATTCTCTGAGAGCACCGATCCATTTTGAGTTCACTATCACGCCAGCCGGATCCACGACTATCTCACTGGCTCCAAGTTGCTTCTCTACGACATCAGCGAGCTTCGCATACTCGAGCTCCAGCTGTTCAGCTAGAGCAAGCAGGTCGAACATACCTTTCAAAGTGAGTGCCTGCTTCATGCCGTCGACCACCCAAGCCGTGTCAACAATCTTGCCCGATGCCGTTTCCAGTGTCTGAAGCCCCATCGATGTGATGAGTTGCCTCACGTCCGAAACGTCAAGTCCGCGTGCGGCAGCTTCTCTAGACGGCTCAAGCAAACCTCTAGAGGCAAAGGCCCGCAGGAACTCGCTTCGCAGTGCAGCCATTGACACAAGAGAGCCATCCTTGGTTGTCAGTGCATCTCCCTCAATATGTGACATCAAAGCCTCTGCAGTCCCAATGTCGACACCAAGATTCTTAGCCAGCGTGGCTGCATCCACCCGATTCCCTTTCTTGATATCTGAGAGTATACTCCTTCGGGCATGAGCGACGGAGAGATGATCACCCGATCGTGTGGCGACAGTCCTCAGCCCCGACTCTTTCATCAACATCCGGAGTTCAAGTGAGGAGAGCCCCCACAGTCGTTCTGCTGCGTCTAGGCGAACAATGCCATTGTCCTGAAACTCTTGGACCAACCACCGTATGAGAGAGTCGATTGAAACATAGCGCCCGTCCCTGCCCTTCCTCAGTCCGGGTCTGTCCTTCAATAGAGGCTCCACTACTCTGCCATCCACTCCAAGCAAGTCAGCCTCCTGCTCTGGTGACACCCAGCCCGCCAGTTCAATGTCATCAGCCAACCGCTCCCGAATGTAATCTAGCGTCATCACAACCCCTGACCGGTCCTTTGAGGCCGCGAGGCGGTACCCTCGGCTTCGGAGAACGGCAAACACCTTGGATGTCTTGATCTTGAAGCGTGTCGCCTCCGCCTCCAAATCAATGAAACCCTGTGAGTCGATCTTGTCCGAGAGTTCCTGCTCCACCTGATGGTATGGCACAAGCCGTCCATCAAGTGTTTCTAGCATGGTCCATCCCAGTGCCCTCACCGTGTCCATAATGTCCTCCACTGATAGGAGCAGTCTGGCAGCTTCAGCCTTCACTTCCAAGTAGCCTGTCTTCTCCACGGTCCTTTCAAGTACTGACCTCAGCCATCGAGACGAGAACAGGGACCCATCCTGACTCTCAATAAGCCCCCAGCCCCAACTCTGTATCAGACGCCTCAGCTCCTCAGGGTCTACTTTCATCGACTGGGCCTCGGCAGCAACATCAATGCGCCCGTTCAAACCCAGAGTGTCCCTCAGGCGTTCTTTCAGTCCGGGCACGAGGATGTAGTCACCATCGCGTGTCAGTACTACGTCCAGACCCTCCGCCTTGCTGATCTCTTCCACAAGTCGGGAGATGTCCCCCTCTATCAGGCCCCACCTATTACACTCGTCCACCACATGTACAACGCCGCTCTCTGAGAGTGAAGTACGGAGGCGCTTGGAGAGAAGTGGGGATGAAACTACCGTCGTACCTAGATAACTCATGATGGCGTTCTTTGCCCTCTTCACGATTTTGAGAGTCGTTGACTTGTCCATGGGTTTCCTGCCAAGTTCCTGCGCCAACTCGGACAGTTGAACAGTCATCCTTGACTGCAGCACGTTGTCAAGAGCAAGGACCATACGGTTCCTAGTCCGGTTGTTCCATGCAATGATGAAGCTCGCGGTCCCCACTGACAGAACCAGAGCCAGCAACAGGCCCCAGTTGAAACCAAGCAGCTGAGGCAACTGAGAGAACATGCGCCCGCCCCTTATGCTGACGATGGACTAGAGGGTAACGCCCCTCCTCCTCAAGTGAAGTTTGTAGATCTCCATTCCCGCGATGGCTGGTATGGCCAGCAGGAAACATATTAGCCAATCATATGCAGTCAGCGGCATGAAATAGAAATGCAGTCCCACCGAGGACAGTATCTCTTGTGTAACGGGGACGTACATCAGGAGGAGATGGGCCAAGTAGATGAGCCCCAAGAAGAACGTATACCTGATTGTGCCGGGCTCGCGCAAGCTCTCGGTAAGAGGCATGTTCACGCGTCGGATTATCAAGACCAGCGTGCTCTCCACCAGCAGGATGACTGTTAGCATCATGATATTGGCCTTGTAGGCTGGTGCCTCCGGTCCCACCATGAAGGACGCGTATGTGCCTGCAACGTTTTCGGGATAGATGCCCACGATTCCCATCCAGCCAGTTAATGTGAGTGCAAAGGCAAGCCCGACTCCCAAAGCCATCAATGCTACATTCAGGCCTAGGAATCTGGCGAGCGGCTTTGTGATGATCTCCTCACTGTCTCTGGGCCGCTCCTCCATGGCCCGCGGCGAAATCTTGTCAAACACAAGGGCAAGCCCTGGGAACGAGTGCGTTGTCACGACAATGTATAGACTCTGCCATGTGGAGAGCATTATCACATTCTCAGGCAGGAAGAAGAGACTCCCGAAGAAGATCAAGCTCTCAGCGAGGTTGATTGCCACGTAGAAATAGACTACCATCCGAATCTTGGTGAAGAGGCCTCTTCCTTCGTGAACACCCGTGACGATTGAAATGAAACTGTCATCGGTTATGACGAGGTCAGATGCTTCCTTAGCCACATCCGTGCCCGTCATGCCCATAGCAATGCCCGCATCACTCATGGCGAGCGCCAATGCATCATTCACACCATCTCCAGTCATGGCCACAACTTTGCCTTGGTTCTGATAGCGCTCTACGATCACCTGCTTGTGCTGGGGATTCACCCTAGCAAAAACATTGACGCGAGCAAAGTCGGCATCACTCAGATCCGGGATAGCAGAGCCCTCGATGACAAGCGATTCTCCTGACACAATGTCAAGGTCACTGGCGATTGTCCTTGCGGTCGATGCTGAGTCACCGGTTATCATGACCACATTGATGCCAGCCTTGTGGCATCTATCAACAGCTTCCTTGACACCCTCACGTGGTGGGTCTACAATACATGCGAACCCGAGATACACGAGGCCTTGCTCTGTCTGTTCTCTGTCACCTTCGGCCTGAGGAAGACTGTCGGTTTCACGATATGCAAGAGATATGACTCGGTATCCCTTCGAAGCGAATTGGTCTACACGTCCGCGGATCTTGGTCGCGGTTTCAGGCATTATCTTCGAAGCTCGGTCCCCGCTGCTGATCATCGTACACCTCTGCAAGATGACCTCCGTCGCACCTTTGACGAAAGCAATGAACTTCTGGCCATCATAGCATATCTTGGACATTCGCTTGAGCTCTGACTCAAACGGGAATTCCTTGACTACCTTGTACTTCTTCCTAATCTCACCCTCATCTAGCCCGCTCTTGCGGAAGAGAGCAAGGAGAGCGGCGTCGGTCGGATCCCCAATGGGACACCATACGACGCCCTGTCCGGAGATATCTCTCTGGGTGATTTCTGAATCATTGTCTATGACACCACAGACCATGAGCCTGTATAGGCCCTTCGAGCCTTCAACATCCTTGACCATGACAGCACTCGGTGGAATCGTCGAGTCTGTGACAGGCAGGTCTTTGAGCCGATATATCTCACCTAGCGGCTCATACCCATCACCAGTAATTGTGTAGAGGTCCCGGCAGTCCCAGCAGAACTTGACGGTCATCTGGTTCCGAGTCATTGTGCCGGTCTTGTCCGAACATATCACGCTCACCCGGCCAAGACTCTCTATCGCTGACAGATCCCTGATGATGACTGCCTTCTTGGCCATGGCGAGTACTCCAGTCAATAGCACAATCGTCGTGAGCAGAGGGATATTGATGGGCATTATTGTCATTGCCCTTGTTATTCCATCCGTCAGGTCAGCGGCGATTGCGGCCGGAGTAAAATCTGGTGGCAGGCCGGAGAGTATCGGGCGAAGGATGGTCTGCCATAGCATCGATACACCCATGAGCACCAACGCAGCAATGCCCAAGAACTTCGCAAGGAGGTTGACCTTCTTGCGGAGCGGGATGTCACCCGTGTTCAGTTCCTCAAGCTCTCCCTGAATCTTGCCAATCTCAGTAGCTCGGCCTGTCGTAGTCACGGCAACGACTGCAGTTCCGGTCGAAACATATGTGCCAAAGAACACCATGTTCTTCATGTCGGTCAGGGGCGCCTCTGCTTCTACGACCGCTCTGGGGTCCTTCGAGTTCGGAACGCTCTCACCAGTCAATGAAGCTTCGTTGGTGCTGAGGTTAGCAGACGTAACAATTCGCCCGTCTGCAGGTATCTTGTCACCTTGTTCCAGCTTAACGATATCGCCGGGAACAACCAGCGTGGGGTCTATCTTCATTTCCCGGCCACCACGAATGACTCGCGACTCACCTGCAGAGAGCTTCTCGAGGGCCTCCAGCTTCTTTTGGGCCCTGTACTGCTGAAAAATCGCCACCAAACAGTTGACTGCCACAACGCTCAACCAGACTGTGGCTTCGCCCAGCTGGTTCTCCTCTGAGGGAAACAGGAATGCGAGCGCAATCAATGCCACTGAGCTCATGAGATAGATGTTAATCAGCCAGTTGAGAATGGGTGCAAGATAGATTTTCCAGAAGGAACCCTTTACCTTTGGCAATGTATTGGGGCCATACTCCTGAAGACGAGTCCTCGCATCATCGTCTGACAGCCCCACTCTCGAATCGACAGAGAGAGTACTGAGGACATCATCGAGAGGCAATGAATGAAACTTGTGTGTGGTCAGCGAGGTCGTGATGGCGTCCTTCTCCGGCAAGGTATGTCCCTCGGTCAGTTAGGCACTCTGAACGGCGCTCATAGATAAAGGAACTTGTAACAGGTCTAGGAAGTCTTGAGCACTGTGCTAGTAGCGAACGGACCTTTTGAATCTTTTTTGAGCCGGCCGGCTGTTCACTCTGCATAAGCCCATTCCTGTGTGGTTAGACGTGTTGTCACAGTGGGTGCAGATGGACCAGCTCCGACAGATTCTTTTGGCATTGACGGGACGAGTTCGGCTGTGTATAGTTACTGGGAAACCCCTGTTGCAGCCAAGCGAGGATCGTCTACAAGCGTCACAAAGCTGCTTGCTGTGATAGTGATATTGCTGATTGTGGTGTCATCAGGCATGGTGATCCTGCTTGGGTTGCTTCCGACTGGCACATCTGGCCAAGTTGTGAGAGTCGCGATAATTGACTCCGGCATAAACATCGGTCATAGTCTCGAAGGCAGAGTGGTTGCACAGAAGAGCTTCGTCAGTACTGAATACGGCTACGACCTGAATGACGCTTCCACGAGTGACGCTGAGCCTGATGGCGTGCCGCATGGGACACTCGTTTCCACGGTGGTCGTCCAAAACAGCGATAGCGCTTACCTAGTGATTGCGAAGGTGATTGGGCCTCAGGGAGCAGCCACCACGGCCGGGATTGTGGCTGCCATGTACTGGGCCATTGAACAGAACTGCAGTGTGATCAATCTCTCGATGGGTTCGACACCGACCTTTGGGGATCCTGGCAAGCAGGCTGTACAGTATGCGTTCTCCCACGGCGTGGTTGTCGTTGCGTCTGCAGGCAATGAAGGGGACAGCGGGATTGCAGGGACCAGTATCGCATCGCCAGGAGTCTTCCCAGCCTGCCTTTCAGTAGCAGGCATTGACGACAATAACGACCCGTACTACTTCTCAAGCTTGGGACCAACTGAATCGAGGTACATGAAACCCGACATCGCAGCATTGGGATATGTTGAAACTACGACAGCCATATACTATGGTACATCATTCTCATCTCCCAGGGTGGCAGCAGCTGCAGCGAACATTGTGGCCTACTGTCGTGCAAACAACAGATCATGGACACCGGGTCTTGTGATGACGGCTCTACTAAAAGGTGCAGACCCAATTCCTTGGCCAGAATACTTGGTTGGCGCAGGAGCACTCAATGTGAACAACGCTATACAATTGATAGCAGAGAGCACAGAACCTCAAGACCTACCTGCCATGGCATATGTGTCTCCAGTGAGCCTCCCTCTAGACTTCGAGAGACTCTTCTACGGCGACGAGTATGAGTTTGAGTTGACTCTCTTCACAACGAAGCTCGCAGTCTTTGATGTTCAGGTTGTGACTGCCGCCCCAAGCGTGTTTCACCTGCCAGACGCTGTAACTATCAATCAAACAGGTCTGGTTCCCCTCAAGGTGGAAGTGCCAGACAATGGTTCCGCCACATACAGTGCTGACATCCAGTTCGTATCGGAAACCGGCGGAAGCGCGAATGTCAGTGTTGATTTTAGTGTCACAACTCCCGTCGCAAGAGTGGCGTTTGATGTCAGTCACACTGCATGGTCTATGGACACCGTCTATGGGCAGTTCAAGGAGCTCTACAAGAAGCTCACCTCGAACTCGATCTCAGTGACCGAGCTGCGCAACAGGTCTGCAACAACCTTCGAGACCCTGTCGCAGTATGACGCGGTCTTGTTGCTAGACCCTTGCACTTGGGAAGTGAATGAAACAGAACCACTTGCACCCATCGCGTTCTCGATTCCGTTCTCTCAGGCAGAAGAAGAGGCCTACCAGCAGTACTTCGAAGCGGGTCACGGTATCTTTGTAGCCGCTCTTTCGAACGACAGTCTTGACATCAGCTCACTGAACGAGTTCCTCAACTGGACAGGATTCTCGCTAAGTCACACAGGCGTCCCGCCCGGAGACTCGCCAGCGCTCATCACCGACATCACAGAGCACGCGATAACCGCAGGAGTGAGTGGTTTCGACTATCTGGGTTCGACAGTATCCATTCCAGCAGGCGCGACGTCTCTGGCTGGATACTCTTCAGACACAGTCTTGGCCTGCAGACAAGGAAGCGGCGGCGGTCGAATCGTTGTGACCGGGTCAAACTTCTTTGTGGACAACTGGGGCATGGTGGGCCGCTACAATTCACTCGATGATGATGTGCTGGCCCTCAATATTGTCCAATGGTTGACGAGGCTGTGATGAAACTCTGGAAACCAAAGTGTGGATGGGTACACTTCCGTTGCGCAGTCTCGGAAGCTTTTAAGCCGGGAAGCACAGGGCATAGTCGCTAAAACTACCGAGTCGAAGCGGTGCTGGTGACCGGGGCATAGCTCTGGTCGCCAGAAACCAACTCATCGGTTTCATCCCTCCTTCTTTTTGCATGGTACTTTTCAGCTACTTGGAGGTCCGTGCCATGAGATGTGCTCGGACCTTCACATCAGCATGCTTAACTGTGCGACGATTCGAGGTCGGGACACTGTCAGACTGAAGAGGTTACTTGTGTGCCCAGAGCAACGAGAGCGTCACTTGCAGTATTGGCAGCCTGCACGGTCGCCCATTTCTCGAACCATCTGTACACCGGTACCCTCTCACCCTTCATGCCCATCATCAGAGACGAACTCGCCCTGAGTTTCACGGAGGGGGGACTTGTCACGAGTACAGCGGTGTTCACCATGACCGCATCGCATTTGCTTGTGGGATATCTCTCGGACAAGGGGTGGCGAGATGTCCTAATCCCTGCAAGCATTCTCTTCACAGCCCTCGTCGTACTCTTGACAAGCATCGCGACCACGTTAGCATTCCTAATCCTTTGTCAGGTCCTCCTCGGTTTAGCATCGTCTGCATACCATCCCTGCGCATTCCCCGCTCTTACAGAGAGATTCCCAGGAAGTTCTAGGGCCACAGCGGCCGGGATACAGGCGGCCGGAGGGCTTGCAGGCATGGCAGTCGTTCCAGCTCTTGGAATCACACTCTTTGTGCTGCTCGGAGGATGGAAACAGTCCCTTGTCATTCTCGGGATGATAGGCTTTGCCCTGTTCGCTTCTGCCTCGATGCTTATGGTTTGGGGGCGCAGAGAGCCTTCTGTCTGTCACGATACGGTTCAGCGAGAGCCCGATGTTGAAGGCTGGACCCGCAACTATGCACTAATCCTTATTCTTTCGGGTCTCAGGGGCATACCTTTTCGGTGTGTTGCGATGCTGATGCCTGTTTACCTTGTCGACAGATTCGGCTACACGCCCGTCTGGGCTGGATCCTTGACCACAATAATGCTGATGGGAGGGCTTGTCGGCGAGGTTGTGTCGGCGCCTCTCTCAGACAGGCTCCGGCGTCGGGTGCCATTCATAGTGCTCTCCAACGCACTCATAACTCCTGCTTTGCTGTTGCTCAACACATCACTTGACCAAACACTTGTCATTGCAGTGCTAATCTTCTTCGGATTCTTCTACTTCCTCGGAGTTCCTCCGAGCGAGGCCTTCGAAACGGAAGTCAGCCCAGCTAGGTCAAGAGGGCTCGCTTTTGGCATCCTGTTCTCGATAGGAGCACTTCCGGGAGCCGTTGCACCACTCGTATTTGGCTCTCTAGGGGACATCTACGGCCTTTCAGCATCAATCCTGTTTCTGGCCTCAACAACGGCCCTTGCAGGCATCGTCTCTTTGTTTCTCCGAGAGAACAGACTCAAGGTGTCGCCGTCAACACCTGTTGAGGAAGATCCACCTTCGGGAACAGCTGATGAGTGAATCATGTGTGCCGAACACTCTCTTTGTGGCTTCTTGACAAAATCGTTTATATTGGCATGATTCTCTATGCGACGAGCGGGATAGAGCTTCATCAGACTAGACCGATGTCAGGAAGCAACCCACACAAAGTAGCGAGTTGGGAAACAAGTCATGGCACAACCACCAAAACCAGGGTCAGAGCCTCCAAAGCCAGCACCGGCTCCGGCACCGGCTCCTAAGCCGGCTCCAGCACCATGGCCGGCTCCTAGGCCAGCTCCAGCACCAGCACCGGCTCCAGCACCGGCTCCAAAGCCAGCTCCAGCACCAGCGCCTGCTCCAGCACCGGCTCCTAAGCCAGCTCCAGCACCAGCACCGGCTCCAGCACCGGCTCCTAAGCCAGCACCGGCCCCAGCACCAGCGCCTAAGCCAGCACCGGCCCCAGCGCCAGCGCCCAAGCCAGCTGCTAAGAAACCGGCTGCCAAGAAGCCTGCTGCTAAGAAGCCAGCTAAGAAGCCTGCTGCTAAGAAGCCAGCTAAGAAGCCTGCTGCTAAGAAGCCAGCTAAGAAGCCTGCTGCCAAGAAGCCAGCTAAGAAGCCTGCCAAGAAGAAGTAGGAAGCACCTGCTTCTTCATTCCTCTTTTTTTCCACACAAAGTGCCCCCAACGCTGTAATAGGCACCCTATCAACAAGAAGAAATGCGGAAGACGCATTCCAAGCCTGAATAGGGTTGTTTACCTTTGGGAGGCCCGACAATCATTCTGTGATTGATTTCCATGTCCACCCCGGCTACTCAATAGATGCCAAAGGTAGCATAGAGGACTTCTGCCTCAAGGCACTCGAGGTGGGTCTCAGGGAGGTTTGTTTCACGACGCATTTGGACACCGACCCTGACTACGACGACGCATATGTTATCGTCAATGGTAAGAGGATCAGTGTCTTCGATGGCCGCTGGCTTGAGGACTATGAGTCTGCAGTGAGGACTGCCGGCGACTCATTCAAGAATCGCGGGCTGCAAGTCCGTCTGGGTGTCGAGGTCGACTACTATCCCGGCGCCTTGGAAGTCTTGCCCGATCAGTTTCATGAAACCGAGTTCGATCTGGTGATGGGCTCCGTTCACCTCGTTGACCACATGCAGATGTCCACAGAGAAGGACGCGCTCATCACTTTTCAAAAACTCGCATTGGTAGAACTGGGTGACAGATACTATGGTCTTCTGATTCAGTGTGTCGAGACCGGGTTCTTCGATCTGCTTGGTCACATCGACATATATCGCCGCTATGGGGAACGGTTCTATGGCAAAGGCATCCATTCCTTGTGGTCGTCACAACTGAAGGAACTCACAGCCAAGATGAAGGCACATGGCGTTGGCTTCGAAGTGAATACATCATCATGGAGAAAGGGTATGCAGGAGCCAATGCCCGAATCTTCTTTAATCCGAGCCCTGCAGAAATCGGGTGTCACAATTGTGACCGTGGGCTCTGATGCTCACAATCCTGCAGATGTGGGTGCAGATGTTGGTAGGGCACTCAAGTTAATCAGAGACTGCGGGTTTGCCGCACCGTATGGCTTCGTGAAGAGACGTCCGGTCATGATAGCAGACACCATCTAGGAAGCCGCAAGAAGGATACGAATATAGGGAACTCGAACCCTCGAGGTATGGGTGAATCCGTGCACAACCGAATACCGTTCTTGCTCTGCATAGTGGGCGGCATACTCTTGATAGCTACCAGTACCGTTGGGAGCATAGGATTCCTACAGCTGATAGCGGACATCGTCGCGTCAATACCAGCACTTGAAGACTATCTCTGGTTAATCAACATGATTCTCTACGTCCTGCTCTTCCTAGCTGGACTGGGTGGCATCAGCGTGATCATTGGAGGCGTTCTCCTCACGGGTGCACGAGTGGGCACAGGGAAGTTCATCATCGGCCTAGGCGCTGGCATGGGGCTGATTGGACTTGTGATCTCTCTGATTGAGATCATTTGGACATCGGGTTTCGGGACTCTCGTCAACTTCCTCCTGCTGGCTGCTCAGTCGGCAGGTTGGGTCGGTGCGACCCTGACGATAATCGCGAGACAAGCGGCGAAGAAACCACAATAGGTTCCTTCACAACACTTATCCCACTTCACAGGCCGAGTCATGTGGTATTAGTTTGACTCAGAAGATCGATCGAGCCATTCGTCAAGCTTTCAGGTTGATCAAGACCGGGCAACACGAAGAAGCAGTCCGACTATTGCAGGAGTTCACGAAGGAGAACCCTCATTCGATAGAGGGCTGGTACAACTTGGGTGTGGCACTTGCAGAGTCCAACAGGAGTGAGGATGCTGTCAAGGCGTATGACGAAGCACTGGCCATTGACACTATGATCTTCGAGATATGGTTCAACAAGGGGACTGTGCTCTATCAGCTGAAGGACTTCAAAGGAGCCAAGCAGTGCTACGAGAGAGCAGTCGAACTCAGACCTGATGATGCAGAAGCATGGAACAATCTGGGTGACAGTCAGTCCCGACTCGGCGAGGGAAAACAGGCCATCGAGTCATACACACGTGCCGTCGCACTGAAGCCTGACTATGCTCAGGCCTTCTACAACAAGGCCAATGCTCATTTCATTGAAGGTGACGACGAACACGCAATTGCCTACGCCGAGCTCGCAGTCAGACTCAACCCGAAGCTGTCGGAGATGGTCGAGCAGTGGATACACGTGTCGCGCGCACGGCTGAATGCGCAGAAAGACCAAGAAGAATACGAGAAACGAACCGAGCCTGACAAGAGACTCGATCTGAATGTGCGCGGTGACTCGTAGGTTCGGTCATTGATGCATTCATCAAGTCTAAAAGAGACATTCGTGGCCCCGGTCCAAGGTGTATGCTGTGATGCCAGAGCATTATGAACACGCCCCGAGTGGGAGTGGCAAGGTCAGATGGATATCTCTCTTGGCGTCAATCGTGTTCATTGCTGGAGTAGCCATGGCTTGGATTGCCGCTCAAGGAGCTATCCCAGTAGCGCCGGGGTTGATCTTGGGCGCGAGCATCACCATCTCGGTAGCTCTCCTGTGCTGTTCATCATACCTTCTCACCGGGTCCTACGCTGCAAGAATGCCTGTCTATGGCGAGATGGAAGACAATCTAAGAGAGGGATTGGACTACTTCGAGAGAGGAGAGTGGCAGGAGGCACTGGACATATTCAGAGAACTGATGGGGCCAAAGATGGACCACAAGAGAGCACTGTACTATGCGGCGCGCTGCAGTGAACAGCTCAACGACTGGGAGTCCGTGAAGCTCTACTGTACTAAGTACCTGGCCATGCAGCCAAAGGACGGAGACGTATGGGAGATGCTCGCGAATGCTCACAAGCGACTCTTCGAATACGATGAAGCAGAAGAGGCCATGAACAAGGCATCGCGACTCCGAACCTCCGCATAGTACTGCTTGGTACGCGGCATTGGCCTGTCATACACGGCAAGAATAAGAAGGCCGCCACGGTACGACTTGAGCGAGGCAGACCCCTGTGACGAAACCAGACTCATCATGCAAACTTGAGGTAGCTGACGCCGGGATACGCTTGAGCAACGGACTGGTTTCGTTGTTCTTTGACACACGGCTGGGCCTCATCATGCTCACCGAATCAGATGAGAAAACTATGTGCTTCTCTAGGGGGTATATCCAAGTTCACACAGACATGGGCGTCTTTGATTCGCGCAAGATGATCTACAGGGGCATCAGTACTCTAGACTTCCATGACGAGCGAGATGAGGGCAAGGCGGTGGTGTTGAAACTCCAAGACCCCGGAGCCACTGCCGAGATGCATATCAAGCTGGTTGTCGTCAGAGACCGCCCAGGTTACTCATGCGTCGTCCAGTTCAAGAACAAGACAGGTCATGAGTTGAGGATGAGGTCGATTGAAACACTTCTGATTGACGTGGATGACAAGTCGAGGGTCTATACAGGTTGGAGCGGAGACAGCCTCAAGTTCTTCAAGAACGGCTTTCACTCATGGGAGCTTAGCCAGACAACCCCTGTCGCTTCGGGAGAGAACACGAGCCACTTCTTCTCGGTGCTCAACAATCCTGATACTGGTGCTGCTCTGGTCATTGGGTTCGCCACCATGGCGAACCAGTTCTCGACCATATCCGTCTTCGGGCGGCAGACACAGAAGGATCGCCTCGCACGCGTCGCGTGCACTTGTCACTGTGACGATGTGTTTCTGCCTGACAAACACAGCATGATGTCAGAAGAGATGTTGTTGATAACTACACACAAGCCACTCAATGGGCTTCAGACCTATGCCGACGTCGCAGCTCATCGAATGAAGGCGGTGACATGGAGAAATGTGCCGACAGGCTGGTGCAGCTGGTATTTCTACTATACCATGCCCGATGAGGACGAGATTATCGCAAATGCGGAGTTTGTTCAGAGAAGGTTTGCCGGCTCCGTAGAGTGGATACAGCTGGACGATGGATTCCAGAAGACGGTTGGCGAATGGGAATGCAACTCTAGGTTCAGTAGCGGGCTCAAGAACCTCGCGGACAGAATCAGGAAGACTGGCCATAGAGCAGGCATATGGACAGCCCCATTTGTGGCGACCGAGCACTCGGTACTGTTCAAGGACAGACCCGACTGGTTTGTGCGTGACAAAGGCGGAAAGCCAATTGCGGTTGACCAGAATGCCCTCTGGCTGGGTAGCTACTACGCACTAGACCTGACCAACCCTGCAGTACTCAGCCACATTGAGAAACTCTTCAAGAGTCTCAAGGCAGATGGGTACGAGTACTTCAAGATAGACTTCCTCCACTATGCCGCCAAGGAGGGCATGAGACAGGACATGAATGTCACTCGCGCACAGGCTCTCCGACTCGGACTTGACGCAGTAAGGAAGGCGGTAGGCGAGGACTTGATTCTTGGATGTGGAGCCCCTCTTGGTACATGCGTCGGGATTACCAATGCAATGCGGATAGGCACAGACATAGCTCCCGTGTGGCGATACGAAGCCATGGGGCTCGGAGTCTATGAGTGTGCGATCAATACAATGACACGGGCAATACTCAATGGCCGATGGTGGATTAACGACCCAGACTGCGTCCTAGTGCGACAGGATGACAGTCAACTGACAATGGAGGAGGTCCAGATGTGGGTTTCACTAGTAGCCCTGAGCGGAGGATTGGTCCTGCTCAGCGACCGCATGATGGACGTTTCCGAAGAGCGTCTTCGACTCCTTGATAGGATCCTGCCCCCATATGGAAATGGTGCGCTTGCGTTGGATGCTCTAGTCAGGCCAGAGCCGAGCATGTTCGTGTTGCCCATTGAAACTCCTCTGGGACGATGGGCAGTGGCGGCTGCACTCAACCTGACGGACAAGCCCATAGATGTCACTTTCTCACTCGGCGATATGGGCCTTGACCCCAGCAAGCTTCACCACGTCTTCGACTTCTGGAAACAAGAGTACCAAGGCTTGTCTGAGAAGACAGTGATGGTCAAGGGTCTCAAGCCTCACTCCTGCAAGCTGCTTGCGGTTCGACCTGAGTCCAAAGTGCCTATGGTCCTCAGCACAACCATGCATTTCACACAGGGTGCTGTCGAACTCAAGAGCATGTCGTGGGATTCATCTAGGCATGAGCTCAGTGTGACCGTCGCCGAGAACGCAGAAGACTCGGAGGCAGTGTTCTTTGTCTACGGCAATGAATGGATCCCAGAGAAAGCTTTCTTGGATGGCAAGGAAGTGAAACTGGAGCGAGTAGCACAGGAAGTTGTGTCTGTGCGGCAGGTGTTCAAAGCGGGGCAGACCATAAAAGTCAGATTCAGGGCCTGAGGCATTTGCCCCCAACCCAGACGGGACAGCAGCCGTACTTGAGCCCAATCTAGGCAGAGTCCTCAGGCAACGATTGAGTTCCTTAGATAGCCAATCTTCTCGATGCAGAGCTCCATCTTGTCACCGGCCTTAAGGTACTCTGGAGGATTGCGCTTGAACCCAACGCCGGAAGGTGTCCCGGTGGCAATGATGTCCCCGGGCTCCAAAGTGAATGAGCCGGAGAGCATGGAGATCAATTGCGGCACTCCGTACAGTAGGTCAGATGTGTTTGAGTCTTGCTTTGTCACACCGTTTACCTTGGTGTAGAGCCTCAGATTGGACGCATCGCCTAGCTCATCGGTTGTGACAATCGCGGGACCCATGGGACAGAGTCCATCGAGTGACTTAGCCCTCACCCACTGGACGTCAACCTTCTGAAGATCCCTTGCGGACAGATCGTTCACAATGGTGTAACCTGCTACGTACTTCAGGGCCTCCTTCTCGGGCACGTCTTTGCATACCTTGCCGATGACAATCGCCAGCTCGACCTCCCAGTCGAGCTTGCTGGTCACCTTGGGGATAGCCACAGGTCTGTCAGGTCCGACCACAGACGAAGAGAACTTAGTGAACACGAGGGGGAACTTGGGCGGCTCCTCTCCGAGCTCCTTTATGTGGCTTCTATAGTTGAGGCCCAAAGCTATTATCTTTCCGGGTTTTGGAATCGGAGCCTCAAGTCTGATGTCGGAGCGACCATAAGTCAAGGGTCGCTCTTCAGCAGTCGTCTTCACAAATCGAGCAAGAATCTGCCTGACAACCTCAAGCCCGGCCTCCCAGTTGAGGAGGTCGATCATTGTATTGGGAAACTTGTGGCCATGAACATGGTACGTTCTACCAAAACATGAGGCTGCATCAGGGATGTCAAGAATGCCACTGTCAAGTTCTAGGCCAATCGAAGGCACACCGAGTCTCGAATAAGTCACAAGCCGCATGGGTGTGGAGTCCCAACCGCCTCATTTATCCGTAACGCCTGTCAAGCCTACACACGGTGTCACACGTGGAACACGCCCAAACCCTCGATGATTTGCCTAGCGAGGTGTTCGTCCCTCTTGGTCAGAGAGGTATGGAACCGATACCCCTCAAGGAGTGCACTTATGCATGCGATGGAAAGGAACTCTCCCTCATTCGTGTGACAAGGAACCCTCAGAGTACAAAAGGACATGGGCTGGAAAGAGTTGTTGAGGACTGGCTTGTAAAGTGCCAGAAGTGCGGCAGGCCGTTCACGATCCGATGCAAGATTCGGTACGTGGACGGTGAGAGAATCGACACGATGGTCAGCCTGCTCGACGACAGTGGAACTGACCTTGGTTGGCTCGGCAACTTCTAGGTGGTGAATGTTGACTCGGAAGTACAAAATCGCTGTGCTGCCCGGCGACGGAATAGGACGCGAGGTGATACCTCAGGCGACACGAGTTCTTGAAGCAGCAGAGGAAACTGTCAGTGGGCTGCGGCTTGAGAAATATGAGTTCGAGTGTGGAGGAGAATACTACCTGACCTCTGGTCGTGAGTGGTCGAAAGAGGCAGAAACCTTCGTCAAGAATGAGGCGGACGCAGTACTGCTCGGCGCAGTCGGAGCTGCAGGGGCAGATGGCGAATCAGTCAGACTGCCGGATGGAAACCTAGCGGGGTACAGCATTGTCATAGGTCTGAGAATGGACCTAGACCTGTATGCAAATGTGCGTCCCGTTAAGCTGTATCAGGGAGTACCGACGCCACTCGCAGAGAAGGACCACAGACACATAGATATGGTCATAGTGAGAGAGAACACCGAGGGCTTGTATGCTCCAGTACGGGGTGCCCTTTCGAGGGGAGGGTCGAAGGAGCTGGCAGTGGACGTCCGCGTCATCACAAGAAAGGGCTCGGAGAGGGTTGTGAAGTTCTCCTTCGAGCAGTCGATGATCAGGAATGGAGCCCCGGCGGACGGCGTGAGAAGAGTCACGTGTGTAGACAAGAGCAATCTCTTGGCTGGATGTCAGCTCTTCAGAGAGGTCTTCAATCAAGTCGCTGAACAGTTCCCTCAGGTGCAGAGAGACTACTCCTACGTGGACTCTTGGACTCAATGGTGTGTGAGAAAACCCGAATACTATGACTTAGTGGTAGCTCCGAACGAGTTCGGCGACATAATAACGGATCTTGGAGCAGCGATTCAGGGAGGCCTAGGCGTAGCGCCCGCAGGCAACATCGGCGACAAGCACGGCATGTTTGAGCCCGTGCACGGCTCAGCACCGAAACATTACGGAAAGAACGACGCAAACCCAGTGGCCTCAATCTTGGCTGCGGGGATGATGCTTGACTGGCTGGGCTCCCAACGGCGAGACCGCAACTGTCTGGAGGCGGCCCGACTTGTCAGGGAATCAGTCGCCAAGGTCCTCAAAGATGGAAGAGTCCGGACATATGATCTCTGTCTGGGTCCATGGGCGAGTGTCAAGCCCTCATCGACAGACGAGGTCGGGACCCTCATCGCAGAAACAGTAAAGGAAATCGGGAGTGAGAGGTGAGAAAGCTGGGTAAGACCCTCGCCGAGAAACTGCTTGGCAGCCACACTGAAGCTGGACGGGCCTCGGCAGGAGATATCGTCGACGCATCCGTTGACCTGCTGATGGTACACGAGGTGTTGGGCTCAAGGATTCTGCCAGTGCTTGAGGAGATGGGAGTTGAGAAGGTGTGGGACCCAGAAAGGATCTTGGTGGTCAACGACCATTGGGCACCAGCCTCAGACACGCAGAGCGCTGAGATACACATCAGGAACAGGCGTTTCGTGAAACAGCAGGGGATTAGACACTTCTGTGACGTGGACTGTGGGATATGCCATCAAGTGCTTCCTGAGATGGGCTTGGTCAAGCCCGGGGACCTCGTAATAGGGAGTGACTCGCATTCGACCACCTATGGAGCCTTCAATGCGTTCTCGACTGGTCTCGCAGCGACAGATAGTGCTATCATCCTAGCCACTGGCAAGTGTTGGTTCAGAGTGCCGGAGTCGATCAGAATCGAAACAACAGGACGACTCGCCGACATGGTCATGAGTAAAGACCTCATACTGAAGATTGTGTCTGATCTTGGGGCCAGTGGCGCTAACTACAGGTCGATTGAGTTTCACGGCTCGACAATCGAATCGATGTCTGTTGCGTCGAGAATGACCATGTGCAACATGGCCGTCGAGGCAGGGGCCAAGTGTGGTCTAATGACAGTGAATGATGGTGTCAGGGACTGGGTCAACATCCACGCTCCCTCAGTGCAGTGGAACCCCACGCTGCCTGACGCAGACGCACAATACATGGAAACGACAGATATCGACCTTGATTCAGAGCCCCTAGGTCCAATCGTCGCGCTGCCTCACAGTCCGGCGAATGGAAAGCCAGTATCAGAGGTCGAGGGAGTGCCCATAGACCAGGCGTTCATTGGCTCATGTACAAATGGTCGGCTGGAGGACCTTGAGATCGCAGCCCGCATCTTGGAGGGAAAGAGGGTCCATGCAGGTTGTAGATTGGTCATCACGCCAGCCAGCACGCAGACCTATCTTCAGGCACTCAAGGCGGGATATGTCGAAACCTTCGTCCGGGCAGGGGCAGTCGTCACCAACTCGACATGCGGCGCATGCGTTGGAGGACACTTGGGCGTACTCGGCGCCGGGGAAGCCTGCATATCGAGCACTAACCGGAACTTCAGAGGAAGAATGGGACATCCTGACTCCAACGTCTATCTTGCTTCGCCTGCAACGGTAGCTGCCAGTGCCTTAGAAGGTGCAATCACTGATCCAAGGAGGGTCGTGTGATGCCAAAAAACTCCGGCAGTCTTCGCGGTAGGGTTTGGCTGTTCGGGGACAACGTGGACACAGACCAGATCATCCAGGGCCAGTACTTGACAATACTCGACTACTCCGAGATGGCAAAACACGCCTTCGAGATACCCCGGCCTGAGTTCGCTCGTAACGCAAAGAGAGGCGACATAGTGGTGGCTGGTGAGAACTTTGGGAGCGGGTCATCAAGGGAAGAAGCCCCTCATGTGTTGCTGGAGCTGGGAGTCGGGTGTGTCGTCGCGGAGTCCTTTTCAAGGCTGTTCTACCGCAATGCGTTCAACATCGGACTTCCTGCTCTTATTGTACCGGACATCACTACTTCAGTTAAGGATGGCATGACTCTGGAAGTAAACCTCGTCAAGGGCACAGTTTCAGTCGTCGAAACAGGTCAAGTCTTCCATGGCCAGCCATTGCCCCGGTTGATGCTTGAGATTCTGCGGGCAGGCGGCGCAGTCCCTTGGTATCGCAAGAAGAAGCAGAAGTAGTTACGGGACTCCCAGCATCAACACGCCAACATCTTCAGAAGGCAAAAACGCTAAAAGGCGTTGTAGAGAGGCTCGTCAAAGTCAGTATTGTCTGGGTGAACTCCTGATGAATGTGATGCTATTTCTTCTGATCTCTCTCTTGGTGCATTCTATTCCCATACCCTTCTCCCCCGAGATGCTGAGAATGGGCCGACTCATCAGATGGCTTCCTTTCAGGCTTGTTTGGGGCACGATTGCTTGGGTCCTGATATGCCTGCTCATGGCGGCTACTCTGCCTTGGGCAGTACTCACTCTGTTGTTTAGCTTCGGTCTGCTTCTTGTTGTGTCGGGCGGCGTTCGGCCCAGTCGATTTGGGCGGGGATTCGAAGGGGTCAAACTTCCTGTAATCTGCGTTGGCATGATCATAGTACTTGTCGTACCGTTGTTCTCAGGACTGATATCTTGGACATCGGATGTGTCGAACGCGACCTTCTTCGACTCAATGATTCAGGAGAAGGATGATGCTCTCTTCTCCGCCCCCATTCCAGACGACAGAGTCAGACTCGTGACAGAGGACTATGCAACTTACGTGGCTAAACAGCATCTGTCACCCTTTGGCTCCAATGCGGTCGTTGCATCGGCACACATCACAACCCGGCTCGGGAGACTCGTGTGGGTCTGCACGATAGTTTCGTCAAACGTACTTGCACAGAACTACATCAAGGGGTTTTTCATTGTGGACGCCAACAACCCACAGACAGTCAGCCCTATACTCATCAATCAGACAACTATTCCCGTTGGCGAGGGACTCTTCTGGGACAGGAACATCCAGTTTGCTAACTACCTGAATGACATGTCCGCCACATATCAGTACGCGTATCCAACATGGGACCCCATAGGAAACATGGTGTACGTCCAGACGAGGACGCCTCTGGGGTTTGACTTCGTGGAACGTGCAATCGGACCAATCGTCTACTGCGAGAACGGAAGTATTGTCAGCTACGATTCAATGCAGGACACGCCGTACTGGATTACTCAGGCATATGCAGAGGAGTGGCTTGAGCGACAGGTCAGCAGATGGGGCGGCTACAGAAGAGGAACGGGCTTTGACCTCTTCGCTGGCGGCCTCCTTTGGTTCGTGCCCCCGTCAAGCGACCGTTTGGAGATCTCTGAGGACACACGCTACATCCTAAACCCCGACACTCAGACAGTCGAGGCATTCATAGCAGTCCATCCTGTGACAAGTGCCCAAGCCCTAGCTGGCATCTTCAGGGCTACGCGCAATGCAGTCTACTACTATGACCTGAGTTCATATGGATACGTCAGTGGAGAGGCTGCAAAGGCTAACGTTATCAGTCAATTGCCGCTTCCTGCCACCGGCAGCTACTATGGTGCGATGCCGCTGCTCTACCCGGTGGAAATCAACTCTACGCTGACCAAGTGGACGTGGTATTGCCCCATCTACTGGGCAGATGGCTTCTATGACGAAGAGTCCGGTGAGTTTTCTGTTTCAGACATGAGGCTCCACGCTCTTGCACTTGTTGACGCCAGTAACGTAGACAAGTTCTACATTCAAGAACTGGGCGGGTCGTTGTCAGGACCGACCCTCGTGCAGGCGGCACGGGTTGGCTACGTCACACTTCTAGGAGGAACCGTACTGGTACCCAAGGACACATTCGAACTGACTGCCAATGTCGTGAACAAGACTCAGTACGTCGAGGGCGGCGACACTCACATAGTCCTTGGAACTGACAACTCGACGTGTTGGTACATCGATGGCACACGCTCTTGGATGAACCTCACGGACTGGTACACATTGCTGAACTTGGGCATTGGGGACAACTTCACCGCCACAATACATGTTGTTGAAGGCCAGTTCCGCATAATGGCAATCACGAAGAACTAGGCGCGGAGGGCGTAATCCCCTTCGCGTTCTGTCTTCCACATGAGCGTGGTTTCAGGTAGTTATCCTACAGGTCGAACTCCTTGAACACTTCGCGCTGTATTAGGAACCTCAGTATCTCAGCTGTTCCCCCGCCTATTGTCATCAACCGGGCATCTCTAAGGAACCTTTCGACAGGGTAGTCAGTCGTGTAGCCCGAGCCACCCAGAATCTGCAGGGCATCGTTCGTAATTTGCACGGCGGCCTCCGTCGTATACAGCTTTGCGATGGATGCCTGCTTCGTGGCCTTTAGTCCCTTGTCGAGCATTCGGGCGGCAGTAAGAGTCAGTGCACGGCCTGCCTCGAGCTTCATAGCCATGTCTGCAATCTTGAAGCTCACACCCTCGAACTCGCGGATTCTCTTGCCAAACTGCTGTCGCTCGTTAGAGTATTTCACTGCAGTTTCATACGGAATGCGGGCGTAGCCAATTGCCTCCGCAGCAATAGCTGTCCGTTCACTGTCAAGCTCATCCATCAGGATCTTGAAGCCCTGACCCGGCGAGCCCAAGACCATGTCGGAAGGAACGCGAACATGGTCAATCTTCAGCCAAGAAACCCGCGAGGACTTCATTCCTAATAGGTCGTGGTCTTTCACAACATTGAAGCCCTTGCTCTTCGTGTCAACGACGAAGGCAGTCATGCCACTCTTCGGGTCAACCTTGGGGTCAGTAATAGCAAAACAGCACATGTAGTCTGCCTGACTGCCGTTTGTGATGAAGCGTTTCTCCCCGGTGATGACCCAGTCATTGCCATCCCTCTCGGCGCGCGTCTTCATGCCAGCAGTGTCTGAACCGACATCAGGTTCGGTGATTCCTATGCAGCCGATCTTGTCACCTCTTATGATCGGAGTGAGGTACTTCTTCTTCTGTTCCTGTGTTCCGAACTTGCTCACTGGCATGCCGTAGAGTGTTGCAGACGCCATCCGAGCCATGTCCAGACCACCGTTGCATCTGCTGATCTCCTCTGCTACTATTGACTCGTAGGAGAGACCTCGAGCAGATCCGCCGGCTGCTTTCTCGTGATGAACACCCATATAGCCAGCCTTGCCAATCTTGCTGATGAGCTCTCTTGGATACGGGCCCTTGTCAAGCTTGTCGGATACCGGGGCAATCTCCTTCTCGCAGAAGCCTCGTACTTCCTCGCGGAACTTGATTTCGTCTTGAGTCCAGAAAACTGTGCTTAGATAGTCCATGCCGAGATTACCCAACGGTTGACTGAAGGTGCCTCCTTAAATCAATATATGATTCAGTCATTCGGAAGTGGGTCTACCTCGGTTTGCTGGCGAAACGGTTTGCCGGTCTGACCGACTGCTAGCTATCGTTGGATCTCTCAATAGGAGAAAAGTGAAAGCGGCCGTCATCGCCCACATAGACCCTTACTCGGTTGTCTATCTCAATATGGGAGGAATTCTCTGGATTGCCCAGACACAATACAACGACATTGTGCTGTAATTGGACAAGCACCAACAGGATTGGAGGGTCGAACCCTTCAGGAGGCATCTGTGAGAGTGTGTAGCTCAGGACAGTCCCTTCGTCACCAACAGTTATTCGTGACATGTCACCTGCCTTTGGTCCGCAGTAGGGACAGAGGGTCCTAGGTGGTACAATGGCCCTGTTACATCTCTCGCATTTCGATGCCGTGATGCTCATCTAAGCAACCGCATCCGCATTGCGGCCTCCCGGTCAAAAGAGTTTCCCCTGCACGTGCCCACCGGTTCAGCACAGCACGGCAATAGAGAAACCGACGTTCCACCTGCAGGACGGAAGTGCGGACCGTTCTCAAGAAATAGCTGCGGTATGTTTCCTCCTTCTGAGAAAGCAGACGATAGCAGAAACGAACACGAAAGGCGCTCCCGCCAAGAATGCCAAATACTGAGGTCGAAGAGGAGGCACGGCTCCCACGACAATCGTGACGCTGCCATCCTGCAATGTCGCATGCTCGTCGTCTGACGCTTGAAGTATGTAATCGACTGACCAAGCACCATTGCTGCGCGTGAAGTTAGCACCTACCGTGAGCACTTTCGGACCGCACACAATCCTCAATCCGTCAGCGTAATGTATCGTGAGGTTCTCATACTCGATCACCTGGCCTGCGAATAACAGATGCTGTGCCTCTGTTTCATTCAACTCTTCTGTGATGGAGAGAACGATATTGCTGCCCGGTGTCCATGGCCAGTTGTTGCGAGCGCTCACTGCTGCAGGATTATGTGACTTAAAGCAGTCAAACAGCATCCCCCAATCGGTGTATGCAAACACGTACTCCCTCATTTCATCACTGCCAACTCCCACAGCATCAACGGTCATTGCCACATTCTGTATCTCCATTGAAACCTCCCGGAAGGCAATGCCCATGAAGTCAGGTTCGTCGGGCCAAAGCCCGAATCCAAACTCTAATGTTCCCACTAATGTTGATCCATACGGCCCGCCATCGATTCCGATCTCGACACTGCAGGACGGGAACGATGTTATATCGATGTCCGACTGAGACTGGGCAGGACAGATCAGACTTGGACTGATCCCTGTAGCTGCCAGCGGGCAGGCAGCAATGAACGAGAGAACAACTGTCAAGAGAACGACCACTGACAACGCAGCAAAGGTTGCTTTCGTGTGTCCACACCCTGCTCTTGCATATACTGCTCTCAGTGGACCGGAGATTGCTCATAAACCGTTCATTGTAAGTTGGACAAAGTTGGACACAGGAGTCTTTGTCCTCCCAGAAACGGCACTGGGGTCGTACTCCTTGAGGCTGGAATGTGTCGAATCAGCCTCAAAGAGATGTCTGGTTCGAGCTGTTTAAGCCCCTACTCGAAAATGTCCAAGAGTGTCCAACTTCTACGCATCTGTTGCATACCCTTTCCGCAAAACAAGAATGTTCCAGATTCGGGACCTAGGGTACTTTCCTCGCCTTGAGTGTGTTTGCGACAGGCTTCAGATGTTTCCGAAGGAATGACCGAAACCTCGGGTCACCAGTCAGAATGAGCATGGTATCATCTTGAATGCTGTCCACATCGCCCTCGAATTGCACGACTTCTCCTAGCTCGGCAAGATCCGTTTTGAACACGGTCTCGATAGCGTGTGGCGAGAACCCCTCCTTCCTAAAGACGGGGAATACCTGTGCCTTTGTGCCCCTTCCATCCAGCTTCAGCAGTGAGAGTATGATGAGCCAGTGGTGCCATGTAAGAGTGTAGTTCTCAAGGGACCTCATCACGTCTGTCAAAGGCCGCGTCAAACTTGTGTTACTCCCATCATATTCCATGTTTCGTCTGCTGTTTCACTACCCGGTTCCGCTGATATGCGTCAAGCAGATCATTGATGACAGCACACCTCACCGGCCAAGACCAGTATACCCAAGCTCACTAAGACGCGCAGCCGTTGCTCTCAGATTCTCCGAAACCTGTGCCGCTTCCTGGATTCTCGCCCTGAGCTCCTTGTGGAACTGGGCAGCAGTGAGCTCACCCCTATCAAGGCGGGTCGTCAGTTCTGTCCTCTCAGTCGTGAGTGCTTCACGCCTCTGGACCAGTCGCTGGTACTCCGCGAGCAGTGAATTCATCTCTGACTTGGCCGCTGGCTTTGGCACTTCGATCGTGGCCGGCCTTGCTGCGGGCACAGCCTGCTTCGGCACCCCAGTGCGCATGATCTCGCGTCCTCTCACGACGGTCTTGGGCTCTGGCGGTTGCGTCTTTTTCCGTCTCCAACTATCGAACAAACCCATTGGTTCTGCACATCCTTCATTTGCGTTTCAACTGATCCTCTACAGTCTTCAGGCGGGTATCAAGCCCCTTCCTCATGTCACGAACGACCTTAGCCTTCTGATCATACTCCTCGGCACCGGCAGGGTCGTTCAGGGCCATTTCCAGCAACTCGTTTTCCTTCTCAAAGAGTCGGGCTATCTTTGCCTTGAGTTCCTCCACCTCTTTGACGAGAGACTCTCGGGCGGCCTTTGCCGCAGACTCCTTCTCAGAGATTGGCTTGACTGGCAACTCTCGCTCCTCAATCTGGACCCCCGAACCGACAGGAGATGAACCGACGGTTTCCTGTGCGCCTCCGGCCATCCTGATCTTGATTCCTTCATTGAGGCGCTTCTCAAGTCGCTCCATCCTGTCGATAATGTCGGTCATCTTGGACTCAAGCTTCCTCACGGCAAGAGTCTGACGATCGATTATCTTGAACATCCCTTCAGCGAACTCCTCGAAGTTCAGACCGTACTTGAAGGAGTCCAGAGTTTCCTTGATCTTCGAAATCTCTTGGATCAGACGCTCCCGTTCCTTCTCGTCAATGAGCCTTTTGGCAGTGTCACCTGAGTCGCTCATACTAATCAACCTCGATCTTGTCTACAAGCCTGAAATCTATCGTTTCAAACGCAACACCCTTGAGGACGCCTAACCATTTCTCCCGGAAGTCACGCTGGTTAGCCTGCATGCCATATGCAGGTACTCCCAGTTTCTTACTGACTTCTTCAGGCGAAAGAGCACCCTTGATGTCCTGCTTGTTCGCAATGGCAATGGCTCGGGCATAGGGAAGCTCCGTCTTCAGCACAGGGTAGGCGACCCGCTTTGTCCAAGCGATGTTGTCCTTTGTCGAATCGGACACGATGATGACAATGCTACCAGACCTGATGATCTTCCCCCACTCCTGTACGAACCTGTCTTGTCCACCTAGGTCGAACATGCTGAAGATATACGGGTCGAAGTCAGCCTTGAGCAGAGCCTTGTCACCAAAGAAAGTCGGAACGTACTCCTGAGGGGGACCCTGTGAGGGCAATGTTGCTAGGTCGAGTAGGGTGGTCTTGCCAGTGCCACCGTGCCCTGCCAAGCACACCTTCACTGGGATTTTGCTCACGACCTGACGGAACTCCGGCTGGAAGGCTGAGAAGTCGGTCGACCTCCACTCAGTCGTCTTAAGGACTGGTTCGTACGAACCCATGAACTTCGTGACTATGGTCATCAGTGCTTCATTGACCTTCTGGAGCGATGATTGTCGGTCCATCGTGACAATGAACTGTGTGCTGTTGCTGTTCATGTAGACATAGCGGAAGCGCTCAATCTCCATGCTGTCGATCTTCCACTCTTGCAGCTTCTGGGTCGAAGATGAAACCAGCATCATCACAGCCTTTGTGTCGAGGTCTCTGTTTGGGACAATGACGTCCTCAAAGATGGTCTGCCCATCCTTGAAGATGTGTATCTCTCTGATCGTGTTATGTCACCGTCCCGGAGGAGTCGAGCACTCCCTGGAGCTCATCAATCTGGTTTCCACCTTATTGAGGTTCTTCGCCTGTATCTTGCGCCGGGGGTGCCTGACCCTCATCGCCCTCTCGCGCGGAGGGCTCAGGTTCTGCGCGGGCTGTCTGTCCACTGCTCGAGGGACTATCAGTCGAGGACTCGGCGTCAGACTCGCCCTGACCTGCGTCCTTCTCCTCTGAAGGCGGGGCCTCCTTCACTTCGGGACCACTCTCAGGCTCTGATAGCTCCTCAACCTTGGACTCCTCAGGCAGCAGAGGCTTCTCGGCCTCTGGTATCTCAGGAGGTATAGCTTCCTCAACCTTGGGTTCCTCAGGCAGCAGAGGCTTCTCGGCCTCTGGTATCTCAGGAGGCACAGCTTCCTCAACCTTGGGCTCCTCAGGCAGCGGAGGCTTTTCGACCTCCGGCGTTTCAGCCAGAGGAGCTTCCTCGACTTCCGGCTTCTCAGCCGGCGGAGGAGTTTCGGCTACAGGTGGGGCAGCCTTTTCGGCCTTCGGGATGACTTCCTTGATTGCCTCTAGCTCTGCGGCCAGCTCTGTTTCGAAATCGCGTTTCTCTGTGGGCGCAGCCTCCTCAGGCGCTCCTACCGCTTCGAGGACCTCGAGCTTTTCTAGGACCTGTTCGGTTTCAAGACCCTCCTCTTCCTCCCGACTGACGAAGGCCTCATAGTCGATTATGGGCGCCTCGATACCAAGGTCTGCAAGACCAGGAGCCAGTAGCTCGGACATTGTCATGCCCATCGTCTTTAGGCCCTCGACCTTTGTCTTGCGGCCCTTCTCGATGTTACTAATCGCCTTGTCAATCTGCTTTATCTGGAACGGAATCCTCATCCGTTGCACGCCGACAGCGATAAGCCCGACAGTCACGAATGCTCCAATCATGATCAGGACCAGGAAGAGTGTGTTGCGCTCAACTCGGAAGAGCAGCAGGTCGACGGTGGGCGGATCCACATAGACAGTGATGTACTGCGCGACTTCGCTCTCAGTCCAGTTCTGATAGCCAGAAGCTTGGGCGATGATTCTGATCTGGTACGGATCTCGACTCACCACACCGATGTCTGAGGCGGCGAGTTGTACGGTGTACTTCTGACCATCGAACTGAGCAGGCGTCACAGCCACGTGCGTGCCACTTCCTATCTGGTAGTACACAGTAGCGGACGTCCCAACGGCACGACTGTTTGTGATGTCCGAGTACTGGAAGATGAGGAACAAGGTCTGCTCGGCCTCAACGCGGAATGGACCGCCTGTCACCGCAGTGGCCGCGACAAGGCGGAGAACAATCGATGCCATCTGCGTCGTGTAGTTGGCAAGCCTGGCCGTGAAGTTCAACCGGTATACTCCGGGCACAGCCAATGATGCGTCTGCGGAAGGGTTGAAGTCAAAGACGTACTGGCCCGCAGACCATGACGCAGTGCGCTCCAAGCCTGCCCAGAGGAAGGTGACAATCGCGCCCTGAAGGTTGGTACCGCTGTGTGCGTAGTCGAGGCGAAGCGTTTCGCTCGTGTCGACGCCAGAGATCTCTACTAGTGGCCCAGCCGGGTTCACACTCAGCGTAGTAGATAGCTCATGCACTAATATCGGGACGTCTACTGCTGGCATTGTGTAGTTGTTTCTTAGTGCAGCCAGCCTGAGCACCCTATCACCTGCCGGGACATGCCCTGTGTCAACCGTGCCTTCATACCAGCCTATCAGGTAGTATGTCAATGTGCCATTTACTGACGGATACTGCGTCCAATAGTAGTAGGCTGTCGTGACTTCAATCAGTTTCGAGGTGGAGTTCACCATAATCTGAAACCTGACGCCGAATGTTTCGTTCCAGTCATAGTGATCTTCAGGCTGGTCAAGGATGATTATGTGCGCCGGCATTGGATTGACCCTGATTGAAACCTGGACTGATCCTGCCAAGTAGTGGGGCAAGCTGTAGCCGATGACAGCGACGTAAGGCGCAGACGATGCGCTAAACACATCGTCAGAGGCCAGTGTGATGATGAAAGTGCCGTTACCCAGCGAACTGAAGTTGCTAGAAAAGGAACCGTAGGTGAACGACACCGTGGCACCAAGCCAGATGTATTCCTCATGAATCAGGTCGCTCAGATTGACTCGGACCGTGAAGTCATCAGACCAGACCACGGGTTCCACTGTGCCAGCTGTCATCTGTGTGGGAGTCTGCATCACGAGGACTATCACCGTCACCGCAAGTGGAGTCTGGTATCCAAGCTTGCTCATCGTCACTACGAAGTAGTAGCTCGTGGGGAAGACCGCTGAATCGGCACCCATGACTAGGACACGGGTGTCCATTAGGAACTGATAGTTGCCAGAACCAATCCCCGCGACACCTCCAACATCCGGGTTGATCAGGGTCGCTCCCTTCCACAGCTGCACCACCACACTGTCCGGATTTGTGATACCAACTCCTCCGTCAATCTCAGCCACCCATGTGAAGTTCAGCAGGTACGCATCGGCATAGTACACTGTTAGAAGCATGTTCTGGGCCGAGGCTCTTGTTGGCGTGGCCATGACCTCCACGTACACCAAAGTGCTAGTCGAACTGCACCCATCGCGAGAGGCCGACAACACTATCTCGTAAACTCCGGGGCCAGGAGTGGACGAAGCAGCGAAACTGAACCAGTAATACCGGCCTGTGACGTTCTCGGTCAAATTACCGACAATACCCCCGGCGGCGAACTGGTATCTCACTATTACTCCCGGAACGTAGACGGACTGGTTCGAGAGATCACCGGCGACAACGGAAACGGTGAACTCATGAGTCCAGTACTCTCTGATTGGGTTCTGTAGTGAGAAGCCTTTCTCAGCTGTGAGCTCAAGCGGGACCAGAACATTGACAGTGATTGACGACATGGCCTCGGTCCTGTTGGCAATCCACATGACAAAACCGATAGTGTAGTCTGATGCTTCCTGTACTGCAAGAAGCCGCAGGCGGTATGTGCCATCGCCATTGTCGATTAGCACAGCCTCGCCAGTCCACGACACATCGAGCAGTCTGGCGCCTGAAATCGATGTACCAGCAGGCATGTGCCTGTAAGTGAAGTCGAACTCGGCGTATTCCCTACCCCACTCGACAGTCTGGGTTGCAGGCGACGTCACGACAATCTCTGTCTGAGCGGAGAGTACACTAAAGTCAACAGACAGGTCATTGTCCGAAACGAAGCTGGCCTTGGTAACATATGCCTGAATTCTCCAGGTTCCGTTTGCCACTATGTTCTTGGGAAACGTGTAGCTCAAGGCGCCTAGATGGTCGATGACAACCGTCTGGCCTGTCTGCTGATTTATCCAGTAGACCGTCACTGTGTCTGGTGTGGTGATATTCTGACCATGGGTCAAATCACGGAAGAGCAATTCTGCCAAGCTACTGCCTGCGCCCCAAGTGTAGTCGTCTGGCTGATTGAGCCAAGTGAGACTAGTCTGAATCACGTTGACTGTCACTGTCAACCTGTGAGTCTGGTTGACATAGTTGTGCTTGAACAGCCAGAGGAACACGTAATACGTGCCAGCATCAGAGCTGTTCAATGTTGCATCAGAGAACCTGTATAGGCCACTGCCAGTGTGGACCAGAGAGCCGCTGGAGACTCTGTTGGCTTCTATGAACTCCAGAGAGTCATAGATCGTGTAGTTTGCGTACGTAAGGCCCGTGAGGTTGTATGCAGGTCGATCCAAGGGAGCCGTATTGAGTGAAATCACCGCTGAGAACCCGTCACTCCAGTAAGTGCTGCCAGTTGATGCGCCCTTCAATGTGGTCGAAGCGGCCATCATGATCACGGTCACCGTGTATGTATTGGGGTCGCTATATCCAGGAGCATGAGCGTCTATCTCAATGAGATATGGTATGCTGCTCACGTCCATACTGAAGCCAATGGTGTAGATGGCGACCGTGAAGAATACACTTCCGTCCCCATTGTGTACAATGTGAGTGAATGCCGTCCCGTTCCATGTCCCGGATCCTATAACTGTGGCACCATGTCTTATCGTGAAGTTCAGCCAGCCCGCGTCGTAGTCGCCAAGGGGTTCATCGACATAGACGTCTACGCTCCCCGTCCGGTTGTACCATCCGACCGTGAATGACATGTTGTTGCCATAGTACCAGATGACCGTTGTGGAAATCGTGCAATTGAGTTCAGTATACATGCCACTATAGGCGAAGGCTTCCAGAGTCACTCGATTGTAGTGGTAGAAGTCATAAGAGGCATAGACTGCCTGAGGGCCAGCTGCTACTCCAACCTTCCTGACCGTGACAGTGTAGGACCAAGAGATGGCTGTATCATTAGCCCTTATGTAGGTGAAGTTGTACCAGCCGGACGTATCACTGTAGGCTGTTGTGAGGAGTTCACCGTTGGCATAGACCTCAATCTCAGCCCCTGGTACTCGGTTCAATGAATTGTCTACAACAAGCACTCTCAGACTTGTCAGTGGGAGGACCATCTGCTTGAACTGATAGGACTGGACATTGGCGACGCTCTGACTGCGGTTGAATGCCAGTTGTCCGAAATCATCGCTCTTGTAGGAGTAAACGGTCCAAGTTCCGTTCAGCACACGATAGAAGGTCACATCGCCACTGGCGTCCGTCATATGCGTGATGTTGAAAGAGTCAGTGCGTCCGACAGTGATTGGATCGCCCGTGCCACGCTTGGAGATGCGAACATAGGCATCGCCAACATTCGAGCCATCGTAGGCCTTCATATTGAAATCCAGAGTGACGAGAGGCAGCACCCAATCGGTCATTGACAGATCGTCCACGATATCGCTCTCAAGAATTCGATAGGAGCAGTACCTTGCGAGGTCACCCCATTGGTAGATGTGTCCAGTGTCAGTGTCTGAATAGGAGAAGTTGAATATCCATTGTGCCCTTGGGACCCTGAAGAAGCTCACTTCTCCGTTTTGGTCAGTGGTACGCTGGTCCATGTACTTCCAGTTGGTGCGGACCGAGTCGCTGGTGTTGTAGACCCGAACTTGAACTGTTTCCGAGCCCACCGTTGCCATGTTGTAGCCCCTCAAGTCTCTGAGATGGATGTGTATGGAAGCCAGTTCAAGAGTGATAGCTACCGGGGTGAATGGGCCAGTGGCAGCTCTGTCACCAGTCCAAGTGACGTTCATTCCAGTCGCACCACTCTGTTCGTTCAACCAAGTCCTACTGTCAATCCATGATGTGATTCTGTAGGTCTTGTTGATCAGACCAATGAATGTGACATTGCCGTCTGAGTTGGTGAGGTCACTGTATGGCTGCCCATCAGCTTTCAGAAGCTTCTGTCCTGTGGTCACGTCAAAAAGCGTGACATTGGCGCCTTGGACGTTGGCTCCTCCCAGATCTCTAACGTTGATCCTGAATGAATATGAGGAAACATTGCCCATAGAACGCAAGATGGGTAGACAGCGAGAGGTGGCGTTGAAGACTGACATGTAGCCGTCACGACCTTCCGCGCCGTTCCAGACCGCAATTGCGCATGTTTCCTCCAGGACCGTGCCAGCTTGGGCATAGATGGTTGGTATCACAGTGTCCCAGAACTCGTATGACCCCTGGTCCCACCAACGATAGTAGTAGTTGTCGTAGTTGTTGGGATAGGCAGGGTTCGTGTTCCGGCTGTCATGGGAAATCCTTACAGTCCCATGGGATATGCCATTGTCGTTCCACCAGCCGAAGCCTGCAGGCTTGCCCTTGTTTCCGGACTGTGCCCAGTTGTCATAATAGGTCTGGACCCCGGCCTGTGAAACCTCAATCCCGTGTGTCGTTATGTAGGGGTAGAAGACCCACTCATCTGTCCTTCCACCTTCTGTCACACTCCCCGTGTATAGAATCCAGGTCCTGAAGGTCCAACCCCACTTGTAGAAAGTGTATGTCACGTTCATTTTCGCGTAGGAACCGAAGGGCACTTGAGTTGTGTAATTAATGAACAGTGGCCCATCATGATTCACAAAGGTAGTCCCCGACACAGGAGGCACGCCAGACGTTCCACCTCCGCCGAGACCATCCGGGTTCCAGTGCATGCTGCCTTGATTCGTGCCCCAGTCCCAGTTCCATGTGCCAGAGGCCAGCTTGTGAGCACCCTTGGTCATCTTGCCGCCCGCGGCGTTGTACATCGTGACGTTGTACCACGAGCCACGGAAACTCCAGTAGTTGGGACTGAACTTGCCTGACAGTGTACCAGTGGTCCTAGCAAACCAAACTACAGGCTGATAGGTCGCGGGTTCTATACTCTTGCCTTCAGAGTAGTATATCCAGAAAGTGGCAGTGCTACTCTTGGATATGTTTGCATACCAGAACACTGTGGCGCTCTTCACGTAGTCAGTATCCTCCCAGTAGACAAAAGAATAGGGCTGTGACGGGATTACTACGCCACCTGATGTGACCACGCGAAGGGAATTCTTGTAACAGGTGTTGTTGTCAAAGCTTACCTGCATATGAATCGGGACATCCACTCTGGGCGTCGAGTTTGTGTCTGTCAGGTTGACATACCGCCTGTAGTGGTAGCTGACATTCCACCATGGTGTACTCTCGTCCAAGTCAGAAGAAACGGCTGATCCGCCAGGGCTCACCACCGTTGAAGACTGTGGTGTCGCCGCGAAATCTGACACTGGTGCGAAGAGCAGTAGAACAAGACCTGCCATCAGGACAAGCCGAAAGCTCCGGCCAGATACAATAGCTAGAATCGAACTGCCAGTAATCATTATCAATCAGCCTCCGTCATATCCGCTGCCACATTGCTCGGGTGGAATCTCCTGAGGACTTCCAGATAGTGCGTTGCTTGCCTGCCAGGAATCTCTTCCTCATTGTAGAGTTCTGCCGTTCGGGTTATCAACCACTCAGGATAGACTGTGACAACTTGCGGGTCACACTTCAGGAGAAGATACTCTTTCCCACCCTCATCCTTGATTGCGATTACGATGTTGGCCGCCTCAAGCTCACTGACCAGTTTTCTGAGCTTGGCGTCCTTTATGTCGAGCTCTTTGGCTAGCTGTTCTGTCGTTTTCGGGCCCTTGCGCAGAAGCTCGAGAGCATCATATGCCTCAAAATCGATGATGAAAGCAGAAAGCTCCGCGGCGTCAGACCAGAGTGCATTCACTAAGTCTTTTCTCAGCCGTCCGATGTATCCTCGGTGATACTTCTTGGTTGTTTCGAGATATTTCGAGGAAACCACACGTGAGAGGTCTCCTGCTCTGGCTGCTTCCATTGTTTCATGATGCACATTGCGTAGAATGAAAATCGCCCTTGTCAGATACACAACCTCGGAAGCGAGCCCCTCGACCCACCCCGTGGCAATGATTCCCATCTTGACGAGCGGCCGCAGGACCATGTCTATGTCTATCTTCTTGCCGACCTCCTCAAAGACGACCTGTTCAAGGTCTGCATACTCGACTGTTCCATTCTTCATCAGTGATTGGACTATCGCACGCCTAACTGGGTCGTTGAGGACGGATGCCTGACGCTGCTCCGGGTTCATCTGAGTGTACCGAGCTATCTGCTTGAAGAGTTTCGGAACCATGTCAACATACTTGTTGTCTTCCGCATTGAGGAAGATCTGAGTCGCAATCTCAGGCAGAGCATCCTTGTAGGCATCTGGATCCTCATCTGGGGAGAGCACGAGGAACACCATCGAGGGGAGTCCTCGGAGATGCATACCCAATCCTCCGTAGTACACTCCGAGCTTGAATTGGTCAAAGGCCAGCGAGCTGAACCCTGGCTTTTGAGACTCCTCAGTTTCGCCCAAGGTTGAGATTCCGTAGACCCTCATGGACGTCGTCGGGTCCAGCCCGAGCTGGAGTCCCTTGGGTGTCTTTGATGTGACGACCGGTCCAAGTTCATCATCCCACTTCAGGACAGCAAGACCTTCAGGCATAAGTTTCGCCTCCGAGCTTTTCGAAAGTCCGACTGACAGTCGCCCCTGACAGAGAACTCGCTCAACGCGATTCTATTCTATTAGCGGCTCGCTCTCCGACGCGTCGCACTGCTTAGCACGTTTCGGTCCCCATGCATCGCGTTTGAGCACGTCGGCTCGATTCGTTCAATCAGACTATGATGGGGCCAAGAGTCATCTAGCGATTAATAAGAGAATCTTGGATAAACGAACCCACATTCACGCTCTGACGACCATGCTCACTGGCGCCTTAAGATTGAAACAACCATGTTGTTACCGAATCCGCCTATGTTGTGCGTCAGTCCTATCTCTGCGTCTCGAACCTGCAGTCCCTTTGGTGCACTCCCCCGAAGCTGGAGGACCGTGTCGCGTATCTGCGCGACCCCAGTTGCACCCGTTGGGTGCCCACGCGCCTTGAGTCCACCTGTTGTATTCACGGGGATGCTGCCATCCACCTGCGTCGCCCCGTTTTTCACTAGCTCTATTGCCTCACCAGGCTTCGCCAGACCTATGTCCTCCATGTCGATTAGCTCGAGGATGGAAAACGCATCATGAAGCTCGCACACATCCAGATCCTTCGGCTTGATCCGGGCCATTCTGAAAGCGTTCTCAGCAGCGACGACCGTGGCTCTTAGAGACGTCAGTGACAGCCTATGTTGGACGGCATGATAGTCTGTGGCATGTCCAATACCCAAGACTCTGACTGGCTCAGTCGGAGATCCCAGCGCTCTGACCACTTTCTCCGAGGCCACAACCACTGCCGCGGCCCCATCACTAGTTGGAGAACAGTCGTAGAGGGTCAGGGGGTCAGACACAATACGTGCGGTATTGACCTTGTCGACTGTGACTTCACTCTGAAAATGTGCTAGAGGGTTCTTCGCACCATTCTTGTGAGCTTTCACTGGGATGAGTGACAGGTCATTCCTCGTCAGACCATAGTCGTGCATGTAGCGCCGAGCGACCAGCGCGGCCAATGCTGCAGGTGTCGCTCCATATCTCGCCTCACTCTCCAGCGAGATCATCTTGGCGATGATTCTGGAGGCAGCTCCCCGATCCACGCCAGACATCTTCTCCACTCCTATGACTAGGACCAGACTCGCCAACCCCGCCCCGACGAGCGCAACAGCCTCCTCGAACGCGCTCGAGCCTGCAGATGGTCCAGTTTCGACGCGGGTTGCACCTGCAGGGACGATACCAAGTCTGTCAGCCAACACGGTCGAGAGATGGCCTTGGCCTGTGAACTCCTCCGGGTTCTGACTGCCCACAATGGCATAGTCGAACTTGTGTTCAATTGAGTTGGAGTCACGCATTGCCTCGACTGCAGCCTTCTCGGCCAACTCGATAATGGACTCATCTAGTGTTCCAAACCGGGTCATGCCCACACCAGTCACGTACACGGGCTCCATCGCGGTCAAGCCTCATTCTATCAGAATCAGAAGGTCACCCAGAGCCACAGGTGAACCGGGCTTGACATTGATCTGTCTAACAGTGCCGCTGTTCGGGGCCTTCAGCTCGTTGAACATCTTCATGGCCTCAAGAATGCACACAGTCTGGCCAGACTCAATCTTGTCGCCGACACTGACCCTGACTTCTGTCACCTTCCCCGGCATGGGGGGATAAACGCCACCACTCACTCGCTTGCCGCTTTTCGGCGATGGACCTGATTTCCTGTCTGTTTCTTCTTTGCGGACTCTTTCCCACTCTACCTCTCTCTGCTGTCCGTCTACGTCGACGACCACTCTTTTTCCGCTTCTTCGCAGGAGCTTGAGGACATGATCACTCTTAGTGTCATTGACAGTCCATGTGCCATCTTCCTTGAGTGATGCTTTCAGTGTGAAGGTCTCCGCTCCAACCTTCACAACTAGAAGGCCTCCCTCGTCAAGGTGCCGTACCTCAACTCTGAAGTCGCGACCATTCACCTTGGCCTCATACTCACTACTCATCAGACTTCCCCCTGCTCGCGACTCTTCATGTTCTCCTTCCTGCCGGATGATGCCCAAGCAGAGGAACCATGCTCCCATCGACCCGGGAGATTCTCCACACGTCTACCAGTCATCAGGTCTTCGCGACCTGCATGAGACCACGCCTCCCCTGCAACCACGCCCGGCTGCCCTGCGGCAGCGACTTGGCTGCCCGCATGGAGAATAGCCGCTATCATCGCAAGTTCAAGCTCAGGGCTCCTCGACTCACCTGTTCGTTTCTCTGCCCTTCTCTTGAGGAAGTCAAGTGCATACTGAGGAAACAAAGCATAGGAAACCTCATCACGAGGGACATGCGGTATGTCTTTCAACGCCTCTCGGGCCTTTGGCATCTCGGGCTCCAACAGATCTGCGGGGCGTACGGTGAGAGGCTTCTCATCGCCTATGACTAGCTTCTTGATTTTTGGGTCAATGGGTGCAGGAGGTCTGCCATAGAGGCCTCGTACATACTGCTTCACTTCATTGGGGATGATCTTGTATCGCTCGCCGGTTATCACATTCAGAGTGGCTTGTGTACCGACGATCTGGCTCGATGGCGTGACTAGGGGAGGATATCCAAGCTCCGCGCGAACACGCGGCACTTCCTTAAGGACCTCATCATACCGGTCAAGCGCCCCCTGTTCCCTAAGCTGGTTGTCGAGGTTTGACAGCATTCCACCAGGGATTTGAAAGACCAGAACCTGAGGGTCGACACCCTGCAAAGCACCCTCGAACTTCGCGTACTTTGCCCGGACCTTCCTGAAATAATCTGCAATCTCTGCGAGCAGCACAAGGTCCAGTCCTGTGTCCCTCTGCGTCCCCTTCAACGCCTCTACAATTGACTCAGTGGCAGGCTGGGACGTTGCCATTGAAAGAGAAGAAATCGCGCAGTCGACCGCATCTACACCGGCCTCGGCGGCCTTGAGATAGGCCATTGATGCCATCCCACTCGTGTAGTGAGAGTGGAGTTGTATTGGTATGTCAATCTCCTCTTTCATTCTCGTGACGAGTTCGAATGCCGCCTGAGGAGAGATGAGACCTGCCATGTCCTTGATACATATCGAGTCGGCGTCCATCGAGTAGAGGACCTTGGCGTTCTCAACAAACTTCTCAATCGTGTGGAACGGACTCAGCGTGTAGCATATGGCCGCTTGAACATGGCCCCCTTCTCGTTTCACAAAACGCATTGCGGCCTCCATGTTACGAACATCATTAAGGGCATCGAAGATCCTGAAGATGTCTAGCCCAGCCTTCACTGCCTCGACCACTAATGCCTCGAGAACATCATCTGGATAGTTTCTGTAACCAAGGCAGTTTTGTCCGCGCAAAAGGACCTGCAGCTTTGTATGAGGAAGGGCTTCGCGAAGAGTTTCAAGACGTTCCCAAGGGTCCTCGTCTAGGAAGCGTATCATTGTGTCGAATGTGGCCCCTCCAAACATCTCTAGGGACCGGTAGCCCACCTTGTCGAGCTTTTCGCAGATTGGAAGCATGTCTTCGGTCCGCATTCTTGTGGCAAGCAGCGACTGGTGAGCGTCACGCAACATGGTATCTGTTATCTGAAGCCTTGTCATGTTCGATGACTGCCAGCGACTGTGGTGTATTTAGTCGTTCTGTTTGCATGGACAAAGCCCGAGGCCCGAAAGTCTTTATTGGGTGGCTGTCCACGAGCGCTGCCGCGCCCTAGCCGGTCATTTGGACCTCGGACCTGAAACCCATTTCGGTCCAGAACATCAAGAAGGTGCACGCGAATTGAGAATACTGATTACGGGCTCATTTGGCAACATCGGAGAGAGTACATTACTGGCACTCCGCGAGAGGAATCATCAGGTTCGCTGTTTCGACAGGAAGACAGAGACGACCTCGAAGAAACAGGCTCAGCTGCTTAGACAACTCTCCTTCGAAACTATGTGGGGCGACATCACAAATCCGGATAACCTTAGAGCGGCTGTTGAGGGGACTGATGTCATTATCCATCTCGCAGCAATCCTGCCACCAACCACTGAAAAGAGACCTGACCTTGCTAGGAAGGTCAACGTTGGAGGGACTCAGAATCTTCTCGAAATAGCCAAGGCGACTGGGACTAGGCCACGGATCGTCTATCCGAGCTCTGTATCTGTATATGGGCCAAGAAGACCACAGGATCCCAGCCTAACAGCTGATTCTCCGCTGGCTCCAACCGACAACTACACGCGGCACAAGGTGGAGTGCGAGGGGATGATTCGTGAAAGCGGCCTGCCTTGGACCATATTCCGAGTAACAGCAGTACCGGCTCTGAAACTCAATGCTGACCTTGATTTCTTCCCCTTCGAGATTCCATTAGAACAGAGGATAGAGTTCGGGCACACGCGTGACATCGGCACAGCACTTGCCAATTCAGTGGAGGCGCCTACTGAAGGAAGGGTCTTCCTGCTGGGTGGGGGCAAGAGATGCCAGATGACAAACAATGAGTTCATCAATGGGTTCACGGTCGCGCTTGGAATCGGTCGCCTTCCCGCATCGGCCTTTCGACAACCGCAGAGCGATGACGAGTGGTACTACACGGACTGGATGGATACGGCTGATTCTCAAGAACTACTTAACTATCAGACCCGCACCTACGAGGACTACCTTTCAGAAATGCGCAGGGGTTTTGGTCCCATGAGGTATTTCATACGGCTATTCGCACCATTAGTCCGTTGGCGAATCTTGAGCGCATCTCCTTACTACAAACACCGAACGGTTGATGCCTCCTACGCAGCGTGAACTCAGATGTCAACGAGCGGTGGTACATTGCTTACCATCCACAGCCAGACATACTTTGGGAAAACATGGACGCAGGGAAATGAAGCCCACGTCCCGTCATATGAAGTTCTGCATGAGCTCGTCAAGTACAGCATCGATGTTGTCGCTTGTGATCCCGTTCTCTTCACATACGTGCTCGACTCGCAAGAGCTTCTTTGAGTCCGTCATGTCCTTCAAGCCCGAAAAAAGGCCAACCCTTCTGCCGACGCGATATATGTCCTGTTTCTCGGGTTCCATCTCCAGAAACTCATTCAGGATGGCCAGCATGCGGCCCCTGTCCTGAGGCATCTTGCCTTCGAGATCCTCGAAGAGATTGAGAATGTGGTCACTCTTGATAACACTGCTCACACCCGTCAGGTTCTCTATCAGAGTCCTGGTCTCCCTCACAATCATCACGTCGGAGCACTTCTGGAAACGGCCGGAAACGCGTTCATCATGCATGGGCGCCCTCTGGGACACTGCCAGAGTTCGCAAACGTATGAAGTCGGGGTCAATCTGACTCAGCGCGTCAGCGGTCTCCAACGCATGCTCCATTGACAATCCCACCCCACCCAGGCCAGGCATCACATACTCGGAGAGCTCCATGCCTGCCCTCTTGACTTTCAGCCCTGCTTTCACGTGCATCTCCTTCGACGCACCCTTCCTCACCATTCGGAGAACCTTGTCAGAACCTGATTCAAGACCCACATGAATTCTGTTGAGACCTGCCGCCCTCATCGCCTTGAAATCATCATCAGCGATTCTGACAATCGTACTCGACCGGGCATACGACGTCACTCGCTCCACCCATGGGAAACGACTCTTGAGGTGTCTAACGATGTCAGTCAGTTCGAAAGCGCCTATGACCAGAGAGTCAGCATCTTGGAGAAACACAGACCTCGCACCATTCAGGTACCACTGCATCGCTGCCTCAAATGCGGCAGGATTCATTGGGCCGCTGCTCTTCGCAAGTTTCGTCACTCCACGAGGATTTGTTGCAGTCTGCGCGTTATGGGCCTCGCGAATCTCCAGCAAGTACTCGTACACAAGATCAATGTCCTTCTTCACATCTTCAACTGGCCGCTTGGAGAATACGTGCGCCTTGTAAACGGGACAGAATGTACAACGATTCCACGCACAGTTGCGGGTGACTCGAATGAGAAGACTCTGAGCTTCACTGGGAGGACGTATCGGACCCTGTTCAAAGCCTTGGTAGCCTTCTGGAGTGTACGATGCACATGTCAATGCCAGACCACTTCCCTGTCCAGCCAAATACTGCTGCATACATGGAAAAAGCTACCTAAGCTGATCCCTCGTAGACTCGCTGGCTGCCTTGCCGCACATGCGGGAATGCCGGTCATCTGCTCTTCCGCTTTCTTAGAGTGAAAACGAGAACCAATTCATGAAAGGCCCGAGCGAGAATGAAGCCATCCCGCGTGGCAAACCTTGCCCGGCTCACCTTGCGCGGCATCGCCAGCATTTCACCAACAGTATTCAAGCCATGCTCAGGTGATTGTCAGAACTAGGGAATCTATCGTTGCGCAGCATCACCAAAAACCGTCAAGCATACTTGTTTTAGTTTCTCTCGCATATGCACCTCATGTATTAGGTCCTTAGACACCGTACCGGGCCATTCATTGGCTCTCCGAAAGGTTATATCAACGCATACCCATCCGCAGGCCAACCAAGTCACGCACCGATTCCGTCTGGCCCCCAAGTAGGCGAAACTTGAGCGTGAATGCTCAAGGCCCCCACCTTTTCCACTAGCAGCTGTATGCACATCCCAAGGGAGTATATTCCGATGCCGAGCAGAGTGAGGAAGCCCTTCATTGCGTTGTCGCTTATGCTTTTTCTTGTGATTCTGTTTCAGTGTAGCACGTCGCTGACACAGGAGCGATGGATGGGTGGTGCCCTCCCATTAGCGATTTCTGATCAGCGGACGTTTGTACCGAGCCTCGAGCCCATCGAGGGTGATCAGACACCGCCAGAAACTGTCGCTGAGCTGATTGGCACCGTTGGCGCAGATGGCTGGTTTGTTTCACCGCCGACCGTATACCTCATTTCGACCGATGTCGAGAGCGGCGTCCTTGAGACATTCTTCAGCTTCGATGGCGTCACTTGGAACCTGTACTCGGAACCCTTTCTTGTGACTCCTGAGGGTTACTCGACACTCTACTACTTCTCTACAGACTTGGCAGGCAACATTGAAACAACCAAGATGAAGACAATGAAGTTGGATACAGTGGCGCCCTTTACTGCGATGGCGCGGGATGGAAATCTGGGATACTTTGACTGGTATGTATCGCCCATCACTGTCACTCTGACGGCAATTGATGAAACCTCAGGTGTTGCCTACACAGAGTATAGCTTCGACGGAGTCGGGTGGTCGTCCTATCTTGAGCCGATTGTGGTCGTTACGGATGGGTCCAGTCTTTTGATGTTCAGGTCAGTAGACATGGCAGGCAATACGGAAGTAGCACAGTCTGCCACCATCACCATTGACAGATTACCGCCCACCACCAATGCAGAACTCTCGGGCTCACTGGGATTTGGAGGGTGGTACTTATCCGATGTCGTTGTGACGTTCATACCTGTTGACCCGGCATCCGGAGTTGCAGACACAGAGTACAGTTTCGACGGAATCACGTGGACATCGTACTTGGTACCCCTAGTCATCTCGAACGAGGGTGTGTCCAGGATCTACTTCTGGTCTGCTGACTTTGCTGGCAATACTGAACAAACGAGGTCCGTTTCAATATCCATTGACAAGACTCCGCCAGAAACAATCCATGAGCTCACAGGCGTTTCAGGACTCAACGGATGGTACGTGTCAGACATCAGTGTCATGCTGACAGGTGCGGACCTCGGCTCAGGTGTATCATACACCGAGTACAGCTTCGACGGAATCAGTTGGGTCACCTATGACGCTCCATTCAGTATCGCCGGGAGCGGCGTCGTAACGCTGTACTTCAGGTCCTTCGACTCCGCTGGAAACACTGAACAAGCAAAGTCAGTCATGATCTATGTGGACGTCGCACCACCAGTGACCACAGCGATTCTCTCTGGTGTTCCTGGACGGACAGGATGGTACGGGGCCAGCGTCAGAGTCAGTCTGAGTGTTGTCGATGATGCCTCCGGAGTGGCTAAAACGTTCTACAGTCAGGACGGCGTTTCATGGTCCGCCTATACCGAGCCATTTGCGCCCTCGTCTGAAGGGAGTGTCACTTTCTACTACTACTCGTCCGATTTGGCCGGCAACACAGAGTCAATCGATACAATGACAGTCTGGATTGACATGACCCCACCTACAACCAGCGTTGAGCTCGATGGTGCAATGGGACTGATTGGCTGGTATGTTTCAGATGTTACTGTTGCACTCTCAGCTGATGATGCAGGCTCGGGGGTGGATCGCACAGAGTACAGTCTGGATATGGTATCATGGACAACATACAGTGTGTCTATCGTTGTCGTGGGTGACGGCATAGTTACAGTCTACTACCGTTCTGCCGATTTGGCGGGTAACGTCGAGGAGGCCAAGACAGCTGACATCTACATTGACAAGACGCAGCCCAGGACTGAGGTTCTCCTTGAGGGATCGATTGGCTTGGAAGGCTGGTTCACATCGGATGTGACTGTGACCCTGATCGCGACAGATGATGTGTCAGGCGTAGGCAGAACCGAGTTCAGCCTCAACAACATCGACTGGAATGACTATGCTGTCCCATTCATAATCAGCTTTGAAGGCGTAGGCACCCTCTATTACAGGTCGGTTGATGTCGCTGGCAACGTCGAAACCACTTCATCTGTGGCTGTGGCAATCGACAAGTCAGCCCCTGTAACGGAACTGGACACCGAGTCGTACTATGCGAGTGGTTTGGTCGTTCTCATGGCAGCAGACTCAGTTTCTGGTGTGGCGGACACTTACTGCCGCGTGAATGAGGGAGAGTGGATGGTGTATTCCGAACCCTTCCCGCTCGAACGCGAAGGCAATGCATATGTGATCGACTACTACAGCGTTGACAAGGCCGGCAACCTGGAATCTCCTAAGTCCACGACGCTGACAATGGAGGAGCTGAAGGTCAGCTCGTTCGTTTCCCACCATCGGTATTCGCCACACCATTATCGCCCGCTGGACTCTCTGGACGTGTACTTTGTCAAATCCGGATGGCATGGTTACAGGCTGGTGACGAGAGAGGGGCAATTCTGGTACAACATCGAAATCACGAACGTGATGTCTGCTACCGTCCTCATCTTGAGCATCACTCCCAATCTGCCTTCCGAGTTCCAGATGACACGTCTTGCCGTGTGGGTGGAACTATCCCCTAAGCATGTAGCCCTCGCATATGTGTATCTGAACAGGACGCACGGATGTCCGCGGGTCATCTGCCCCGACCGAACCTACCCGGTAATGGTATCATTTGACGGGCACACGGTAACGGTTGTCAACCTGCCAGCAGGCGCCAGAGTGTGGGTGACCATTGAGATGGACTACGGACTCAGGAATGCGCTTTTCAAGTCGCCTGAGGACTTCACTACCGAGAGCTACACGTTCAGCGCCACGGCGCAGGTCATGGGAACCTACCACTCTTCCTATAACCTCCCTGTGGTTAATCATGGTGTCAAGTGCCACTGCTTGCATCACTGGTCATGTCATTTCTGGGTCGCAGCGGGACACAGGCATCATTGTTGAAGAAAGCCAGTATCTGGGTCATCCCTCATGCTCATATACCAGATGATGCCCAATGATGCGTGAAACGGCTCGCAGAACATGAGCAGTCAGATGCGGTGATAGCATATCTATGGTGATTCTTCAAACGGGACTGGCCGAACCTATGGATATCCTCCATCCGCTTCTGCCACTTTGGTTCGAGATTATAGTCCTGTTCTTTCTTTGTTGGTTCCTCTTTGTGGTTGTAGTGCTACGAATCGTACGGCACTGGCGGAAGTTCCCCACGCCTGCCTTCTTTGGTGCACTCTTGAACGCACCTCATCGCAAACACATACAGCCCCCTTCAATGATCATCGATGGTCTGGGACTCAAACCTGGAATGAAGGTTGTTGAGCTTGGATGCGGGCCCGGTACCTACACGCTTGACGTTGCCAGGGCCGTGCTCCCAGATGGTGTGGTGTATGCAGTCGATATACAGGAGGGCATGCTCAACCAGCTAAGGAAGAAGATGGAACGCCAGGGCATCGCGAACATACTCCCTGTGCTCGCAGACGCTAAGGGTGACATTCCGCTCGAAGACAGCATTGCAGATGCGGCATACGCTGTTGCCGTGATCGGCGAGATATCGGACCCGGTCAGTGCTCTAAAGCAGGTACGTAGACTGCTCAAACCGGGCGGCCAGTTTGCTCAGAGTGAGCTCGCAATCGACCCGGACTTTCCCCTCCGCAGGACCACCCAGCGTTGGGCCCAGGAAGCGGGCTTGACCTTCCGAAAGGGCTTGGGTGGTGTTCTGAGATACGTTCTCGTATTTGAGAAAGAAATAGCATGAGAGTGCCCCTCTCCCAACATCACATCCTCACGCAACTGGACTAGCAATGCTTCGGTCCAGTTCGACGACGACTGTGTCGACAATCAAGGTATTATCACTCAAGTGATTGCTCAAGATATCGACCCAAGTAGATCGCCCAGTCGGGATATCTCACCAACACGTATTCCACAAACTTATCCCAATGCTCCGGGTCGCTGGAGTACAATACCCGTCCATCTCTGACCACTCTATACTGCAATGTGAGCGACGCGGCATCCAAGAGGACTACGTCAACCGGCGGCTGACCATCGGGGTCAAACAAACCAGCAAGCTGGAGCTGAGTCGCGGGCCAAGCATCCTCAGGAAGGCTCGTCTTGACTGCAATGTCTATATCACTCTGCGGAAGCTCGTGGCCAGTTGCCCTAGACCCGAAAAGCACTATGAACTCGATTTCACTATCAAGTGCCCTCCGTATACGGTCTACAATCAGACTGAGTGTCTGGTCATCTGCCAACTGCCACAGAACCTCATCTCACGTGTCACGTGCTCGCTCATATGTCTTAGCATCAGACAGGCTCTGCACAGTGGTCACCTCTCGATGCACTCAAGATGGTACAGCCACAGAGCAGTCCCAGAAAACGGCATGGCGTGTCACTGAGATCAAAGAAGTGGCAACGTGGCACCGTTTCTATGAGGAGAAAAACTGATAGCTCTGATTCTGTCCGAGTCTTCCCTTGAGTGTTCCGAGAACACTCGCGCTCCAATTGACACGAAACGCTAGCACCCAGTCAAGCAGGGAATCTCAGCAGGCCAATCCCAGGGTGAGGTGCACACAGTCGCGAGGGGACTACGGATGCCTTCGAGCACGAATAATCACAGCCATTGCCACTGTTACACTAACACCAGCCGCTGCAACAATCATAGCGGCTTCTCTGGTAAATGGGAACACACCAGTCGTGTCGTTGCCAATCCATGGAACCGAGGTTGTAGTCGGAGGTATTGTGTATGTTCCAGGAGTTCCATTTGGGTAGTGGTCAACGCTTCCAGCAGTGCCGGGTATGAGATAGACAGCACCCGGTATCATGTCGTCCCAGAAGTTCCCACACCGGACACCGTCATCCCAAGTGTTGTCAGAGCCAGAATCAATCGCGTTCCTGCCGTTCCTGCAGATTGTGTTCCAGTAGATGTGATGCCCGTCTCCACTCACGCCGATGCCAAGCTCCACATTATCACAGACCGTGTTGTTCAGAATCCGTGCCTGACTTGGCAGATCGGACAAGTCTATGCCGAAGGTGTTCTCGGCTACAGTACTATTCCCGATGGTGCATTCACTACACCCTCCAACAAGCATCCCGTAGTAGTTCCATCTCGATGTGACGTTGTTGATGTAAGACCCATGACTCTGAACGACCAAGACCCCGGCGGTTGAGTTATCGAAGGACCCTCCCTGAATACTCATGTCCTGACAGCAGGCGATGATCATCTGTCCGAATTCCTTGCCATCAATGATCAGCCCTTGCTCTCCATAGAAGTAGCCCAATGGTCTGCCGTTCACCGTGTTGCCTGACGAACTGATATCAAAGTACTGGCTCTCGTATCCACGGACAAAGACTCCGTTGTCAAGCATCGTATTGCAGTCAAGAGTGACCCTCAGGCAACTGTCAAGCCAGAGCCCTGCCAGATTCCCAATCACAGTGTTGTTGAAGAGAACACAGTCATCAGACCACATCATATTGAAGCCACTGCTCATCTCCATCCATGGATCGCTGCGCTGTGCATTGGACGAGATGGTGCAATTATCAGAGTCATAGAGGCCGACACTTCCCTCTATTGTGTTGTTCATCAGCGTGCATTCGTCGGAACAGTATAGGAGTACAGGGATGTCTGCGTCCTCGAACCCGCATTCGCTGATACTGCATCTCTGCGAATACCTCAGTATCGGTCCGCAAGCAATCGAGGTGAATACGCATCTCTCTATTCTCACATTCTGCACACTGTTCAGCTCCACGGCCATCCCGCTGTGACGGCCACTTGGACAAGTAAACAGACAATCGGAGATGAGAAGATGACTATCCGTATTGGATACGTTGATTGCCAGCAGGGATGTCGCAAACTCAAACCCGGATATGACATACGGGGTCTCGACCGTTCCGTTGCCCGGCCATCCTTGGTTCACGAAGTCCTGATTGCTGGTGATAACAATGTCGCCATGCGGCTGGTAGTCACCAGCACGCACAATGATACCGCGTTCCAGATTGTGAACTCTCACGCTCGAGAGGTTTGCCGCAAACGGTGTTAAGCACAGTAGAATGCCAACCACGACAACAAAGACCACTGCCCCTAGCTTCACACAATTCCCTCCAGTGGCGCGCAGCCATATGGAAGATAACCGTTTGATATTAGTTTTCCTATTCAAGCGGTAGCATAGTCTTTCAGAATGGAGCAGACTACTCGGGGTTTCTGCCAGTCCTGAACGCGAATACTCTCCGTGAATTGGATGCAGGTTCCTGACCTGCAAGCACGGACCACGCTCCGCTGAATGGGCTCTCGCTGAGCAAATTGCCCCGTGTAGATTCACGCGTATGAAACGCAGGGAAACGCGTGCGCCAAAGTAACAGCAGTTCCCTACAGGGGTATGTTGCCGTGCTTCTTCGGAGGCCTACTCTGTCTCTTGCTGGCAAGCATCTCTAGCCCTTTGCAGATAAGCGGTCGAGTTTCGTGTGGAAAAATCACCTTGTCGATGTAACCTAGCTCTGCCGCGATGTATGGGTTCGCGAACTTGTCACGGTACTCCTTCACAAGCTCAGCACGCCGCTTCTCCTTATTCTTTGCTTCTTCGATCTCCTTGCGGAAGATGATGTTGATTGCGCCATCGGGACCCATGACTGCGATCTCTGAGGTCGGCCAAGCATACACGAGGTCAGCGCCGATGTGCTTGCTGCTCATGACATCGTAGGCCCCGCCATACGCCTTGCGGGTGATGATTGTTATCTTGGGAACAGTCGCCTCGCTGAATGCATAGAGGATCTTGGCTCCATGCCTGATAATACCACCCCACTCCTGTGTGGTTCCAGGGAGATAACCTGGCACATCCATGAATGTTATGACAGGTATGTTGAACGCATCGCAGAACCTGACGAAACGAGCGCATTTGTCTGAGGCGTCAATGTCAATCGTTCCTGCGAGATGTGCAGGTTGATTCCCAACTATGCCCACAGAGCGACCGTCGAAACGAGCGAAGCCCACAATCATGTTCTTAGCCCAGTGCGCGTGTACTTCGAAGAACTCACCATTGTCAACAACCTTCGTGACCACATCACGCATGTCATAGGGCTTGTTGGGGTCGCCTGGTACGACATCATCGATTGACTTGTCGACATCGTCTGGCGCATGACCAGTCGCAACACGAGGCGGCTCCTCCAAATTGTTGCTGGGCATGTAACTGAGGAGCTTTCGGATCTGGGCGAAACACTCGTCCTCATTCTCACTGGCGAAACTGGCGACGCCCGAAACGGAGTTGTGGGTCATCGCCCCACCCAGCTCTTCCTGTGTGACCTCTTCTCCAGTGACTGTCTTAATCACGTCTGGGCCAGTGATGAACATGTAGGATGTGTTTTTCACCATAAGCGTGAAATCGGTAACAGCAGGGCTGTAAACGGCCCCTCCGGCGCACGGGCCCATGATAGCGGAGATTTGGGGAATTACGCCACTAGCGAGGGTGTTGCGATAGAACAAAAAAGCATATGAACAAAGGCTTTTTATTCCTTCCTGCACCCTTGCCCCCGCGCCGTCGTTTAGGCCAATTACAGGCGCTCCTGTGGCCATTGCCATGTCCATGATTTTGCAGATCTTGAGGCCGTACATCTCCGAAAGGGAACCCCCAAAGACCGTGAAATCCTGACTGAACACGAACACCTTGCGGCCGTCGATCGTGCCGTAGCCAGTGATGACGCCATCGCCGGGTATCTTCTTCTTGTCCATTCCAAAGACGGTTTCTCGGTGAACGACAAACTCGTCAAACTCGGTGAAAGAACCCGGATCGAGAAGCTTCTCTAAGCGTTCACGGGCTGTGTTCTTACCTGCCTCGTGCTGTTTGGCAATCTTGTCTTGGCCGCCGCCCAGCTTTGACTCTTCACGCCTTCTCTGCAGTTCATCAGACTTCTCATTTGGCACGGTCTGTCCCACGCTACTCGCTCTGTCAGCTGACTTGCTGGGCACATGCAGTACGTTTTGAATGTTCTGTTGGCTATGACTGACGTGTCACTTGTCAGTCTACAGGGACTCCACCAGTGGTCTTAATCTTGCGCCGATTTCAGGTGTCAGCGAACGAAGCGTTTTGCCAAGTAGTAGCTGAATATCGAAGTAGCACCAGAAACTAGAAGCGCCGTTACGACAAGAAGCGTTTCTTGTCCAGTTGCCTGTGGGCTCGGCCCACCCATACCTAGGAGCGCCAAGTCAGGCAGCTCAGGAACGCCCACGAGACGGTAAGGAGTGCCCGAGATCGCGTAAACAAGCACCAGAAAGACATGGTCTTCCC
>Ga0315284_10000061_pt1 | contig 149459 bp, 175 predicted proteins | sample YL17G09_16_MG_FD_203696 | JGI IMG/M metagenome (GOLD analysis project Ga0315284, IMG submission 203696) | Sediment microbial communities from Yellowstone Lake, YNP, Wyoming, USA - YL17G09_16 | ecosystem: Environmental > Aquatic > Freshwater > Lake > Sediment | place: USA: Wyoming | collected... | reverse complement strand
CCAAAATCGGCTGGCCCAAACGTCACACGCCCGGAGCAGGACGTTCCCGTTCCTAACCAACAGGAAGTCTACTCCCAAACGCACCCGGCCACCCCTCCTTGAGGGGTATTGATATGCTAACAGCCCCTTTAGGAGCTTTCACCTTACGGATAGGGTTTGACCAGCCTTGTGGCTCCACCTCGTTTTCATACCAAAGGAAGAAAGCCCTGATCGTTCTAAAGGCGGCATGCCTTCCCCCGGCATTATGACCATACTCTTCCAGATAGAGCAGATATTGACGAAGAAAAAATGGATTGATCTGACCGATCTGCTTGACGGCCTGGGCATCGCAGTAATCCGAAAACGGCTTGATCTTTTGGCGGTAGAAGCGCAAAGTACCTGTTGCAACCCCTGAGGCTTTACGATCAATCAGGAAAGCTTCCAACCAGGTCAGCAGGTAATCAACCACGTTGGAAACTTGAAGAGTCCTCTGGGTCTCGGTTATGAAAGACATACGGCACACTCCATTGCGTGTGCCGTATAATCATATTTTGTAGGGCGGGTGGGGGTCGAACCCACACGGTGTCTCCACCGGCGGATTTTAAGTCCGCAGCGTCTGCCAATTCCGCCACCGCCCCCAACGAGGACAATTATACAACTTTTTTTCGCAGACGAGCGTAATAGGATACGAAGTGAACCCAGAACGGCGATAACTGTCCCTGGACTGTTCCCTGCCCGATGACCTTTCGCAGCTCGTCCGGACCCGCGAACTGTGGCGTGACCAGGCAAGCCGCTCCCAACTCGAAGGCGGCGTGCGCGTCCGAGCCGGCCGTGCCGGGGAGGTTATACCGACGGGCAAATTCCATCGCCCGGCGGTTATTTTCTGCCAGCAAGCAGCGGGCGTTGAAGATCTCGATAGCGTCCACGAGAGGAGCAATCTCCAGCAAATCCTCCAACTTCCAGGCCCCACTGCGCCACGAGTCAAACGGATGCGAGACGCTGATGAATGCTGCCTGGTCTCGCAGTCGGCGGATGGTCTCCTGTGGCGAGAGTCCGCGCGGGATGGTCTCGGTCACGTAGGCGGCCAGGATTTCGCCGCGCGTCGTCATGATCTCCTCGCCAACGATAACCAGTTCCGGGTCGAGGGCGTGGACCGCAAGAGCCCCGGCGATGGTGTTGTGATCGGTAACTACGACGCGGTCCAGTCCCTTGCGGTGACAGGTGTCAACAAGTCCTTTCGCCGGGGTGAGGCTATCGTTGGAAAATATTGTATGACAGTGGAACTCGACACGTAGTGATCCCATAGCAACGATTGTACCAATATCCCCTCAGTTTCGACAGCTCGGTAGTCCTTCAAAGTGTGATATTATTAATTTGGGCAGGGTGCCCGCTTTCGAAAAGAAGCTCGTTTCGATGTCCTGGGTCTTTTACAGGAGGTGGACGTGCAAGGGAATATCCGATCTTCGTTAGATGTAATATCGTTTCAGATATTACTCCAATTATCGAGTAAACAAGCTCTTACCATTCCAGAAATCGCGGGGGCCATTGATCAATCGGCAGATAGCGTATATAGCAAGGTGGTCGCCCTGGAGCGGAACCATTTCGTCGAAGGCAAAAATGGCAAGTTGAAGATCTCGCGAGAGGGAATGGCCCTTGTGTTTGAAAAGGGAAAGCAACTGCCCAAACCAGCCCAGTCTACCCAGCCAAAAGAATCGGACGCCTCCCAAAGGATTATGTTATTACCTATCCTCGTATTACTTCTTCTCCTGCTTGCCCTATCATTTCTTGTCATAATAATCATAAAGAACCCCCAAATAAGCACAATAATCGCGTCGGTAGTTTTGGCCGCAATAATTGTTTTCCATATAATCAAATCGTTCCAAAGGGTTTCTGAATACGAGAGGATAGTCGTCTTTCGGATGGGGAAGTGCATCGGTGCAGGGGGCCCGGGCCTGGTCTTGCTTCTTCCCATCATTGATAGACTGATACCTGTTGATTTAAGAGTAAAACACCAGGAAGTCCCCCACGAGACTTGCATCACGCAAGATAACGTGCAGATTGACGTTGATTTCGTCTTCTATTGGAAAATCCAGCAACCTGTATGGAGTGTCACCAAAATCACCGATGCAGAAGAGTCCATCAGACTGTTGGCGACGGCGCTTTTGCGGGCGGTCATTGCCCATTTCCCCTTCAACGACGTATTGAACAAACGCGAAAGTATAAACGATCTCCTCAAAGACAAGATTGATGAAATCAGTTCCGAGTGGGGCGTGTACGTTACCACAATGGAAATCCGCGAGATCAAACCTCCCGAGGAGATCGTGAAATCCATGCACAAACAGCGCGAGGCGGAATGGCTGCGCCAAGCCACCGTAATCAATGCAGAAGCACAAGCGGAAGCGTTGAAACTACTTTACGAAATCGCCACCTTGATCGACGACAAAACCTTGAACTTGAAATACTTCGAAATGCTGCGAGATTTGGGACAGGGTGAAGCAACAAAGTACATTTTCCCGCTGGAATTGACAAATCTCATCCGTCCTCTTATTCACGCCTATGAAAGTGGAAAAGGTCCTTCGGAAACGGTCGTTAATAAACCAGAAGGTGCGAAGCAGGAACAGCCTCAAAACCCTTCCAATCTCCTTAAGGAAGGTTCTTGAAACATTAATAAATCTTCCCTTACCAGAAAGCTCTCCGGATTCGTCCCAACGATAACTGCCATGCTCGCTAAAGCAACCGCAAAGCCGCGGCGAAATTCATTATTTTCGGCTTCTGGCGACCTTGCCGTATAAGACGCCAAGTACACACCCATCCGCGCTCGGGCGAAATCATCCTTGAACCAAGGTTTCATACTACTGCTTCTTGCATAAATCTCTGAATTGGCTTTTATCGAATTACTCACAAATGACGGTATTCTGGTTCAGATATTTACGCAGTACTCTGTAATATTGGCAATCATTTTTGTCAATCGTCTGACGAATTCTCATGCTCGGGTAATTACGTCCTATAAGCTGATCCTATGATTGGAAATTTAAACCGCCCTTCTCTTACTTATTCCACAGAAGTCTCTCGATCCTTGAATCTCTCGTTCCTCATTGCTCTCGAATCGACCGTCATCACTCACGGACTGCCGCGCCCGCAAAATCTGGAACTGGCGCGGGCGATGGAGCGCCTCGTCCGCGAAAACGGCGCAACGCCTGCCACCATCGCCGTGCTGGATGGGAAAATTCACGTCGGCCTGACCGACGCAGAACTGGAACGCCTCGCCAACGAAGACCACGTCCGCAAGATCAGCCGCCGGGACTTCGCCACCGCTATCCTCAAAAAGGAATGCGGCGGGACGACCGTCGCCGGGACGATGTTTGCCGCGCACCAGGCCGGGATCCAGGTCTTCGCCACCGGCGGGATCGGCGGCGTGCACGAAGTCGAAACACTCGACATCTCTACCGATTTGCAAGCCCTGGCCGACACGCCGATGATCGTCGTCTGCGCGGGAGCAAAAGCCATCCTCGATCTGCCCGCCACGCTGGAATACCTGGAAACGATGGCTGTGCCAGTCGTCGGCTACGGGACCGATGAATTCCCCGCTTTTTACTCTCGCAAAAGTGGATTAAACGTCAGCGCACGGCTGGATTCTCCCCAGGAAATCGTTGAGTTCGCAAAGGTCCATTGGAAACTCGGCATGAAGTCCGCCGTATTGGTCTGCCAACCGCTTTCGCCGGAGGAAGAATTGCCACGCGAGAAAGTGGATGGGGCCATCGAACAGGCCCGCAGAGAAGCCAAAGAGCAGAGCATCCACGGCCAGCCGCTGACACCCTTCCTGCTGGCCCGCTTGAGCGAGTTGACCGGCGGCGAGTCCCTGCGCGCCAATCTGGCGCTCTTGCTGAACAATGCCAAATTGGCCGCGCAGATTGCATGTACTTTATCGGCCAGTCAACAAAAAATCATCTAAAACAACCTTCGACAAAGTAAAAAACGAGTCGATCGGGCCACTCGTTTTTACGTTTTACGCATTACTTTTTACTTCGTCGGCGTCTGACTCGGCCAGCGCGTATCGGTAGGACGCGGAGTCCAGGATGGAGGCGGTGTGTGGGTCACGCTGGGAGTCAGCGTGAAAGTGGGCGTCCGTGAGGGCAGCGGAGTGGGGGTCGAAGTGGGCGGATCGCCGAACACACGGAATTCTCCCAGCACTTTCCATTCCGTCCCAACGAAGAAAATGACCTGGTACGTCCCCGGCAGCCATTCCTCTACCGGAAGGTCCAATTCGTATTGTCCATAACCACCTGGACCGCCTTCCCAGGGCGAGGTTTCATACTTCAACAATTCGCCATCGCGATACCACAGCATCGTCCATTGGACGCCATTGGTCATCTTATCGTAAGAATAGGTCACGAACAGCCGCTTTACCGGGTTCTGGAAGCCCGTCTGCGGATTGACCGCCTGGTAATTCGCAACTGAGAGCGAGAATTGCAGCGGGCTGAATACTGCCTCCGGGTTCGGGGTGACCGTGCTTACGAATCGTGCTTCGATAGCAATAGGCACAAACGGAGTAACGGTGACCGTCGGTGTATAACTCTCGGCTGGAGTGAGGGTGATGGTTGGCGTTTCCGTAATGGTGGGCGTCAAGCTGATGGTTGGTGTCAGGGAAATCGTAGGGGTTGGTGAAAGGGTCGGGCTGGGCGGAAAATACGTGTAGGCCACCGGCTCGGCGAAATGTCCCACCAGAAAGGCAAAACCGATCAAGGCTGTGGCAAATACTATCGTCCACCAGCCGCTTACCACCTCTCTGTGGCGCAGATGGTAATAGGCCACTTTCCGGCCCTTACGGATGGCGCGCACGCCCGTCCAGACGCTGAGAATCGCGCCCAGGACTGTTACGATCACCGCCATGACAACTGCATCGTGAATATCCAGGTTCATCCCGACTCGATTATACCTGCTTGACGCCCGTCGCGGAAAGTGCTACATTCTTCCCATGTCACTCGTCTTTCTAAAACTCGGCGGTTCTCTCATCACCGACAAGACCCGCCCATACACCGCCCGCCTCGAAAAGCTGGATGATCTAGCCGTCCAGGTTGCGGTCGCGTTACACGAAAATGCGGACCTGCAACTGGTGTTCGGACACGGATCTGGTTCCTTCGGCCATACCGCCGCCAGCCAGTTTGACACCCGCCGCGGCGTTTCGGGACCGGAAGCCTGGCGCGGCTTTGCCGAAGTCTGGTACCAGGCTTCGAGGCTGAACCGGTTCGTCGTCGAGGCATTACGTCGCGCTGGCCTGCCCGCCCTGACGTTCTCCCCCGCTGCGTCCGTGACCGCTCACGACGGAAAAGTATCCGCCTGGGATTGCTATCCCCTTCGATCGGCGCTGGCGAACGGGCTATTGCCGGTTATCCACGGAGACGTGGCCTTCGACCGAGTCCGCAACGGGACCATTCTCTCCACAGAGGACCTGTTCGTCCACCTGGCACAGCAGCTTCGCCCGGAGCGCATCCTGCTGGCCGGACAGGAACGCGGGGTGTGGGCCGATTTCCCAGCCCGGCAACGTCTCCTGGAGGAGATTACGCCGGGGAGTTTTGCGCAGCAGGCCCCCGGTCTGGGAGGCGCCGCCGGGACTGACGTGACAGGCGGGATGCTGTCCAAGGTCACCGAAATGCTGACCTTGGTGGAACAGGTCCCCGGTCTTGAAGTGCTGGTCTTTTCCGGCGAAGAACCCGGTACCATCCAACAGGCTTTGCGAGGGGGAAATCCGGGTACGCGCCTGCATCGTTGACAGCGCGCCCATGCTGCATTAAACTCGCTTTCCGTCCAATTCATGGAGCAAGAACATGTATTCCCGTCAGGAACTTGAAGAAATCGAAGATCGTAGCCTGGCACCGTATGGAGTGCGCAGCAAGGACTCGAAAGGTCACGCCTACCTGGACGACGAGCCGGATTACCGCACGACCTTCCAGCGCGACCGCGACCGGGTGCTGCATACCACCGCCTTCCGGCGGCTGGAGTACAAAACGCAGGTCTTCATCAATTTCGAAGGGGATTACTTCCGCACGCGGCTGACGCATACAATGGAATAGCGAGCGCCGTATGCCTGATAAACAACCCATTTACTTGACAGCAAAGGGAGCCGTCAAGCTCGAAACCGAACTCAAAGACCTGAAAGGTCCGCGGCGGGAGGCGCTTGCCAAACGTCTGCATGATGCCATCCAGATGGGTGACCTTTCGGAAAATGCTGATTACCACAAGGCCAAAGAGGATCAGGCCTTTCTAGAGGGGCGCATCCAGGACCTGGATTACACGCTTCGGAATGCCATCGTCATCAAAGAGACTAACACCCCCAAGAAAGTGGTCGCGGTCGGTGTACGCGTGACTGTTCAGGAAGACGGTTTCGACCCAGAGACCTATTACGTGGTCGGGGCAAAAGAAGCCGATCCGCGTGCCGGAAAAATATCTCACGAATCCCCCATCGGCCAAGCATTGATGGATCACAAAGCCGGTGACGTAGTCGTAGCCGAGACGCCGGGGGGAAAAACCAAATTAAAGATCTTGAGGATCGAGTAAAAAACTCGGGCGACCCGCAAAGGTCGCCCGAATGATTCGAGAGCTTTGAAGCGATTAACAAATTTCGCTATTTGATGACCCGAGCCGGTACACCCCGTTACGCCGGGGCGACCACTTTTGGCCAGACGGCAATCTCCAATGTCAGGCGATCGAAATAACTGTCCTGCGGTAGCGCACCCTGACCATATTCCATATCGGAAACTGTCGCAACCAGCTGCAACGCGGCAGTCTCCAAAACAATCTGCTTGCCACGTTCCACCATGAACGGTTCGCCCTTGGCCTGCAGGCGTTGGTAATTGGCAACATCATTGAAAGCGTGGGCACTCATCAGCACCTTCGTCACCGTCTGAATATCATTCTTGTCGAAGAGCCAGACCTCAAAAGCCTGCACTTTCTTCGGTTCACCGACACCGATCGTCTCCGAGATGCCAATACCGCATTCTCCCAAGAATTCGCCGGACGGCGAGTCAATGCTGAACGAGTCGTCGAAGAGATCATCGCCCAAGACGTAGGTCGTCACGAACTGAGAAATTGGCGGCTCTTCGCCCATCGCTTCGTAGTCAGTCATCTCAGTCTGACTGGTAATGTCACGGGCTCGCATGGTGTCCGTCGGCGAAGCACTGGTTTTGTTCCGGAAATACGGGATCAGGTATCGGAAAATCCCAAATCCAACCAGGGCAAACAAAACTACCGCACCCAGGATAATCGTGTAGCTGGCCCATGAACCCGTTTTTGCAGGTGGTTGCCCACCAGCCGCTTGAGGGGTCGGAGTAGCCGCACCCTGCAGGACGACGTCCGCAAAATTCAGGATCGCATTCGTGTCTTGGCCACCAGGATTATTCTCGATCGTCTCCAGTACCGTAAGCCCTAACGGACCTAGAGCCTGGTAGCGCTGGAGGGCAAGCGCATCGTCCGGGTTGACGCGGTACGAGTCGATTGCCATCCGCAAATATTGCTCCTGGTAATACGTACCCATCTGGGCTGGTGGGACGTCCTTCCATACAATGGGCTGTACCAACCAGGCCCAGATTAACCCAAGGATAAGCCCGAGAACCCCGCCAAGCAGGGCAGCGACAACCGGTTTTTTTAGATAGTCAAGAGTCTTCATAAACCCTTCCTCCAATCACATCAGTCTATACCCTGATTATACAAAATTTTGCCAATTAAAGAAACACCTATTTTTGTTTCATCAAGTACAGCCAACGCGCTGAATCTCGGACTGCGCTTGACTCTTTAACAGTGTACCACTGTCCGAAGGTTTTTTCGAACCCTTCGCGCGTATATTCACTGAATATGTCTTCGCGACTACGTAGCAATTTCTGGACCTGTGAATCACTCTTCGGCACAAACTCGACGACCAGCCACTCCCCGCATTCCGTGAAAAATTCCGCTATGTGCGATAGCGGGACGTTATTCGAAATAGCCAGGTGATGCACCAATGCCAGCGCCAGGACGGCGTCCACCGGGCCGCGTTGGAGGAACGAATCGCGTTCCCGGTTACCCCAGCCAATCGCCGGACTGGGATTGGTCAGGTCCAGTACCAGCGGCAGGAGATTCTGCTCTTTATTTTCCCTGACCAGGCGATAATTCACTTCCACCGCCGCCGGGTCAATATCTGACGAGATTACATAAGCGCCGGCCTCGGCTGCAATGCGGCTGAAGGCACCTATATTGGCGCCCAGGTCCCAGACCGTTCTTGGGTCAATCTTGGCCAGCCAATCCCCCACCAAAGTCTTCTTGTGCTCAAAGGCTACATCGGTGTAATTGTTGGCGGCGTAATAATCGGCCCATTCCGTCCCAACCGGCTTCCATCCCAATTTGCGGATGGTAGCCTGAAGACTTTCGATCAAGCCAACCAGAGCCTCCTTGCTCATCCTGCGCCCGCCGCGCGCCTCCGAGACGGCCACGTCGGCATAGCGTTTTTGCGCACCGGCGTGCAGATGAATATGCGAGGCCAATCCGAAATTCCAACGGGTGCGGGTTGGGAGCAGTTCGCTGGCAAGATCGAGCGGGACGCCGTCAATGTGAACACGCAATAACTGGCTCAAACGCACGTCGCGATAGGCCATTAGCGCCAATGGGGCCAGGAAGTGCTGGCAGAACTGACGGTAGGCCACCCACGGCTCTCCTTCTTTGTACGTTTCGAAGGAAAGCGTATCGATCAAAGTCGGTTTGCCGTTGTAGAACTGGATGTTATACGCGCTGGCATCCTTGAGCGACATGTCCAGCCTCAAGGCACGCTTCTGGATAGATAAAGTCGCCAGGGCGGCATCTTTCAACTGTCCGAACGACCACTCGTAGGGGTAAGAAATAAATGGGACAGGTTCCGGGCAGAGAACCCTGAACGCTGATTTTTTGTCGGCAGGTACAAAGGTTCGCCCTGAGCCGCCGGGTTGGGCCTGTTGAAACCCTGTCGAAGGGTCCGATTCCGTGTGCGGAATGAGCAGCCCGGCCTTGACCAGTTTGGCATACAGGCCGGAGTCCATCAGGCGCGTGTAATCGCCAGCATAAGCCCGATTCACCTGCCGATAAAGAACGCCATCCCGCGTGAAAAGGAAACCACTGGGATCGCGGAACGAGGCGTTAAGGGTCTGGTTGTTGCTCGTCGTCTTCGTCATCATCCGTTTCGGTCTTTTTCTTATTCTTGCCAAACAGGCGCTTGATCTTGCTCCAACTGGCGCCGATGGCGATGCCCAGGCCGGCGATACCGGCGATGAGCAACTGGATCAAAAAACTACCTGAACCGGGGTCGAGATAAAGCAGGATCATCGTCTACTCCTGTACTGTTTCCGGGACGATATTTTCGAGCAGGAAGGTCTCTTCACAGACCGTGCACTGGGCTTCGCGCTTGTTGGCAATCACCAGCAGGCCGCCGCACTTGGGACACGGCTGGGCCAGCGGGCGCTTCCAGGAGGTGAAATCGCAGTTCGGGTAATTGTTACACCCGAAGAAGATACGACCCTTGCGCGTCTTGCGCGAGACCACATCCCCGCCGTCCTTCGGGCAGGTCACGCCGATCTTCTCCAAGCACGGCTCGGTGTGACGGCAGGCCGGGAAGCCGGAGCAGGAGATGAACTTTCCATAGCGCCCGTAGCGGATGACCAACTCCTTGCCACACTCCGGACAGGCGCGCCCGATCGGCTCGGGATCGGTCTTCGTCACCGGCATTTCCGCTTGGGCTTTCGCCACCTTGACCGCAAAGGGCGTATAGAACTCCTGTATCACGTCCACCCATCCGGAACTCCCCGCGGCGATTTTATCCAAATCTTGCTCCATATGGGCAGTAAATTTCAGGTCAATGATCTCAGGGAAATACTTCACCATCAGGTCGTTGACCAAGAAGCCGGTCTCGGTAGGGTTCAGACGTTTGTCAATCCGCTCAACGTAACCGCGCGCCTGGATGGTGGACATGATCGGCGCATACGTGGACGGGCGTCCGATGCCGTATTCTTCCAGGATCTGCACCATGCTGGCTTCCGAGAAACGCGGCGGCGGCTGGGTAAAATGCTGTTCGGGGATGAGCCGCACCAGATCCTGTTTCTGGCCTTCCACCACCGACGCCGGGATGCGGACGTTCGTCTCGTCTTCTTCTTCGGTTTTCTTGTCTTCATCCTTGGCTTCTTCGTAAACCACCAGGAAGCCGGGGAACTTGACTGCTGAACCGGCGACGCGTAGCGTGTACACATGCTCAGACCCCTTACCGGTCACGTCCACCGAGAGCGTATCATACACTGCGGCTTCCATCTGGCAAGCCACGAAACGCTGCCAGATCAACTGGTACAGTTTGAACATGGCCGGTTCGAGGAACGGCTTGACCTTATCCGGGTCGCGCAGCACCGAGGTGGGCCGGATGGACTCATGGGCCTCCTGCGCGCCGGCGACTTTCTTCGTATACTCCACCGGCTTTTCGGGCAAGAAATCATTGCCATAACGCTGGGCAATGTACTTGCGGACTTCGTCGCGGGCGACTTCGGCAATGTTGGTCGAGTCGGTGCGCATGTAGGTGATGAGGCCGGTCGTGCCTCCATCGCCCACGTCCACACCTTCGTAGAGACCCTGCGCCAGACCCATCGTCCGCTTGGCGGTGAAACCCAACTTGCGGGAGGCTTCCTGCTGGAGCGTGGACGTGATAAATGGCGCGGATGGTTTGCGCCGCCGTTCGCCGCGCTTGACGCGCCTCACGACGTAATCAGCCTTCTCCATATCCACCAGGATGGGACTGACGACTTCTTCTTTTCCCAACTCGGGATCTTTCTCGTCAACCTTGACCAGCTTGGTTAGGAAGGTCTGCTTTTCGCCCTGCGGACACAATTCCGCCCCAATGGACCAGTATTCCACCGGGACGAAAGCATCAATCTCGCGCTCGCGCTCCACAATTAGTCGTAAAGCCACCGATTGCACACGTCCAGCCGAAAGCCGTGACCGGACCTTTTCCCACAAGATCGGGCTGATGCTGTATCCGACCAACCGGTCCAGCACACGGCGGGCTTGCTGAGCATTAACCAAATCCATGTTAATGTCACGCGGGTGCGAAAAAGCCTCGTTGATGGCACCTTCAGTAATCTCATGGAAAACAACTCGTTTGGCGAGTTTCGGTTCGATTGCCGCGGCTTCCATCAAGTGCCAGGAAATCGCCTCGCCCTCACGGTCAGGATCGGTGGCGAGATAGATCTCAGCATGTTCTTTCGCCAGTTGCTTGAGTTCTTTCACCACAGCTTTCTTTTCGTTCGGCACGCGGTATTTCGGTTGGAAGTTGTTCTCCACGTCCACCGATAGTTGCGAGCGCAGCAGGTCGCGGATGTGGCCGACCGAGGCCCGCACGGTATAACCCTTGCCGAGGAAACGCCCCACCGTCTTGGCCTTGGCCGGGGATTCGACGATCACCAGCTTTCCAGAGCGATTAGCGTATTTTTCCGGCTTGATCATGCCCTCGTGCGCCGGAGTCTTGCCAATGCGATATAAGGCCGTGCCGCATACGCCGCAGACGCCGTGCGTGATCGGTGCGCCGGCCGCATTGAACGACGCTTGAGGGTCAACCATTTCCCGTTTGGTCTTGCACTTCTTGCAATGGGCTTCCACGAATGACCTCCTACAGATAATCTTCTCTCTGCGATTCCTTCAAATTGGCGATAACCTGGCGCACCTGCTGGGCTTGGTCACGGCGGCAGACCAGTAACGCATCGCCGGAGTCGATCAGGATTAAATCATCCACGCCAATCGTGACGATCAGTTTCTTCTCGTCCGAATAAATCAGCGAATCGTGCGTCTCCAACGACATGTGTTCGCTGTTGACAACCACGTTTCCATGCTCGTCGGGCAGGAGCACGTCGAACAACGAATCCCACGAACCAACATCGCTCCATTCCAGGCTGCCGGCCGGTAGGACAGCAACGTCCGTTGCATGTTCCATGATACCGTAGTCAATCGTCTCCGGCTTGAGCCGCGGCCACTCAGACCCCAGGACTGCTTCTTGCTCCGAGGTGCTCCAGGCCGCCCCGATCCGGTCGAGGGCCGCTTTCAGGTCCGGCATCTGGCGTGCAAATTCATCCAAAATACGGTCAGCGCGCCAGATGAACATACCCGAGTTCCACGAGTGGTCGCCACTTGCCAGCATGGCGCGCGCTTTTGCCTCGTCGGGTTTCTCAGTGAAATGCAGAACGCGATAGACCGGGTAGTCGAACTTCTCCGGCAGGGCGGCATCGCGCTGAATGTAACCGTAGCCGGTGGCCGGGAAGGTAGGGGTAATGCCGAGCGTGACCAGGTAATCCTTGCGCGCCACCTGGACAGCAATCCGCATCACCAGGTGGAATAGGTCGCGGTTGCGGATAAAGTGGTCGGAGGGCAAGATGAGCATGACCGCTTCCGGGTCACGTTTCGCCAGCACCGCTGCTGCCAGCCCGACAACGGAGGCCGTGCCGCGCGGCGCCGGCTCGATCAGGAAATTCGCTGCCGGGAGTTGCGGAGCCTGTTTTTTGAGTTCCTCGGCCTGATCCGCTGCCGTGACCACCAGAGTCCGTTCGGCCGGGATAAATCCATTCAGACGATCCAGCGTACTCTGGAAAAGCGTGCGCTCCCCCAATAGAGGCAAAACATGTTTTGGATGTTTCTTGCGTGAGACCGGCCAGAGACGGGTCCCGCCGCCGCCGGCCATGATGACTGCATAAGTATGCTTCATGTTTCAACCTTATACTCAGCCTGTTCCTCTCTCACTGCCACGTAATTCATTCCTCCCACCTGCCGCACCAGCCCCTTGAGTTCCATCATCACCAATGTTGCTGAGACGCGCTCGATAGGCAACCCAGTCTGGTTGCGGATTTCGTCCATGTGCAGGGGTTCGTGGCTCAGAACGCTCATTAGTTTGGCTTCAATTTCGTCAGTCGGTAAAGCTTTTCGCACGGCGCGCTGTTCGGTAACCCGCGTCAGGTTCAAAACGTCCAGTAAATCCCGGCCAGAGAGCATCGGGCGCGCTCCTTGTGCAATCAGTCGGTTGGTACCTTTGCTCTGTGGAGCCAGGATGTTGCCCGGCACGGCAAAAACTTCGCGCCCCTGGTCAACGGCGAACTGCGCCGTAATGAGCGCGCCACTGGTCTCACCGGCTTCGACGACAACCACCGCCATCGAAAGCCCGGAGATGATGCGGTTGCGCGGCGGGAAATTGGAAGCCTCCGGCGGGGTGCCCGATGCGTAGTCGCTGAGGAGTGCGCCGCTGGCAATCATTTTCTCGGCCAACTGCGTGTGCTCCGGCGGATAAATCCGATCCACGCCGCAGCCCAGGACGGCAATCGTCCGCCCACCGGACTTGAGCGCGGATTGGTGGGCGATAGCGTCCACGCCACGCGCCAGCCCGGAGACAACCGTCACACCGTTAGCGGCCAAAAACGAGGCCAATTCCTCGGTCACCTGGCGGCCATACGCGCTGACGCGGCGTGTCCCCACCACCGCGACAGCCCAGGAATCTTCAGTTGTTAAGGTGCCCCGCACGTATAGGACGGGCGGCGGCTGGTCAATTTCTTTCAAACGCACAGGGTAAAGGTCGTCTTCCCAAGTCAGGATACTGATGCCCTGCGCGGCGACTTGAGCCATGTATTTCTCCAGGTCCACACTGGCACGGACTTGGGCCACGCGCTCGGCCAGTTTCGAACTGAGACCTGCCGCCTGGAGCGCGTCTCCGGGAGCTTGCCAGGCCAGAGCCAGGTCGCCGAAATGGTCACGCAGGGCCTGCAGGCGCACCGCCCCGATCCCTTTGATCAGATTGAAGCCGACCCAGTAGCGCTTGTCCATTCGGTCATCCGTTAATCGTAATTCGCTATTCGAGATTTGTACTCCAGAGTCCACTACAAAAAGTGCTTTTTACCACCAAGACACAAAGGCACAAAGGCTTTTTATAAAGAAACTTCGTGACTTTGTGACTTCGTGGTCATGTCCTTTTTTATTACAGCCACTCCACGAATAACTAATTGCAAATCACGATTCACGCTTCCGAGGCCTCGTCTCCTACCAGGCCGGGTAGAAGATGCACCTTCATCGTTTTTGTAGACAGGTTCACGTCCAGGACGACCTCGGTAATCGCCGGGAGCAGCAACTCACGGCCGGCCTCATTCGTAACGATATAAACGTCGTTCGCACCGGTCTGCATGATCTCGGTCAATTTGCCGAGGAATTTACCGGTTTCATCTTCTACATCGAGACCGAGAAGTTCATATTGATAATACTCACCTTCGGGCAGTTCCGGGACATCGGCCCAGGCAGCGTAGAGAATCTGGTTGCGGAACCTTCCTACCTGCTCCGGCGTGGTGAAACCTTCAAAAGCCAGCAGCAGGCCTTCGTTGTGGGTACGCCGGCGGCAAATCGTCAGCGGCAGATGATTCTCACCCGCGTAGATCACCATCTGTGGGCGCAGGCGTTCCGGTAAGTCGGTGTAGATTTCCACCAGCACCTCTCCCCTCAGGCCGTGCGGACGGCGCACCTTCCCGACTGCTAAGAAGGCAGGCTCGCCAGCAGTTGGCGAGCCTGCCGGTCTTTCAGCATGCCCGGACATAGCGGGAGCTAGGGTTCCAGCACATCAAGGGTGACCTGGCTGCCATCACGTTCAGCAGCTACCCGCAGCAAGGTACGGATGGCATTCGCCACGCGGCCGCCCTTCCCGATAACGCGGCCCATATCGTCCTTTGCGACGCACAGTTCCAGTGTCACGTGGTTGCCATGGCGAATTTCATCCACAGCAACTTCGTCCGGGTGGTCCACCAACGATTTGGCGATATATTCCGTCAGGGCTTTCATCGCGTTATTTGCTGGTTTTGTTGTTGACGGGACGCGCCGCTTTGGCCTTTTCGGCCTCGGCCAGCAGCGTCTCAGCGGACTCGCCCTTCTTGAGCCGCTCGTAGCGCTCGGTCAGGCCATAAGTCTTGAATAATTGTCCCACCGACTCGGTCGGCAAAGCACCGTTGTTCATCCACTCATAGACGCGTTCCTCTTTAATTACCAGGGTAGTCGGGTCGGTGCGCGGGTTATAGAAGCCCACAATTTCCAGGAAACGACCATCGCGTGGGCTTTCTTTATCCGCCACAACGAGGCGATAAGACGGCTGACCTTTCAGGCCAGTGCGGCGAAGACGAATACGAACCATCGGAATATATCTCCTTCAAATGTTTTTCGATTTTGGCATCCGCGGGAGCACGGAGAGGGGCAGAAAGGAATGCACCGCATGACGCTGAGAACCTGCTTTGATAAAAGGCGACCTTTGTCGCGACCCTTCCATTTTAACACTAACCGAATAAGCGTGACAGGCCACGCCCACCGGTCTTTTGTAACGTTTTCATGAGACGTTGCATCTCGCGGAACTGCTTGACCAGCCGGTTCACGTCCTGGACCTCGCTGCCGGATCCCGCCGCGATGCGCCTACGGCGACTGGCATTCAGCACATCCGGGTTACGGCGCTCGCCGGGAGTCATCGAACTGACAATGGCTTCCGTCCGCCTGAACTGGCGCTCCATGTCATCGGGCGAGATGTTGTGGGCTGCCCTACCCATGTCACCGGGAAGCATATCCACCATCTGGCTCATCGGGCCCATCTTTTTCGACGAACGCATCATCTCGGCCAGGTCTTCGAGCGTAAATACGCCCTTGGCGAGACGTTCCGCCTGCTTCTGGGCTTGCTTCTCATCGAAGGCGGCTTCGGCTTTTTCGATCAAGCCGATCACGTCGCCCATCCCCAGGATGCGGGAAGCCAATCGCTCCGGTTGGAAAGCTTCCAGCGCGTCCAGTTTTTCGCCGGTGCCAATAAATTTTATTGGTACACCGGTCACCGAACGGATGGAGATGGCCGCGCCGCCGCGCGAGTCGCCGTCCATCTTGGTCATGACCAGACCGGTTAGCGGGACAGCCTCGCGGAAGCCTTGGGCGACGTGCAGGGCTTCCTGCCCGATCATTGCATCCACCACGAGCAACGTCTCGGCGGGCGGTACGTTCCGGACAATGGCTTGCAACTCGCCCATCAGGGCTTCATCCAACTGGGAGCGACCGGCCGTGTCCACGATGACGACGGTGTAGCCACCGTTGCGGGCTTTTTCTAAGGCGCGCTTCGCCAGTTCGGGCGGTTTAACCTCGGCCTCGAAAAAGACCGGAACATCCAATTGCTGACCCAGGGTCCGCAACTGCTCCGCCGCTGCTGGCCGGTACGGGTCACCGGCCACCAGGTAGACGCGTTCGCCGCGCGAGCGCAAGAAGCGCGCCAACTTCCCGGCCGCGGTCGTCTTACCCGATCCTTGCAAACCGACCAACATTACCACGCGCGGCTTCTCACCGGAAAGGTTCAGTGGAGCCGGCTCGCCCAGCGTGGCGATCAATTCCTCGTTGACAATTTTAATGACCTGTTGGCCCGGATTGAGGGCCTTCGAGACTTCCGCACCCACGGCGCGCTCGCGTACACGCGCGATGAAATCTTTTACAACGCTATAATGCACGTCGGCTTCCAACAGCGCCAGGCGCACTTCGCGCATGGCAGCGTCCACGTCGGGAGCAGAAAGTTTGCCGCGCCGCCGCAGTCCGTCAAAAACCTGGTTAAGCCGTCCAGTGAGCGTCTCGAACACAATGTTTCTTCATTAAAAGAAATAGCCCGAAGGCGGACAGATTTTAGCCTAGAACGAGCCGACGGTCAAGGAAAATTGTGCGCCTCGCAAATTTGAGGACGGGGTTATACTCTAAGAAAATGCCTGCCAGGAGGAACCATGTCGAGAGTTGCGATTGTCACCGATAGCACTGCTTACATCCCCGATGAAATGCTGAAACAATACAATATCACGGTTGTGCCTCTCATTCTCATTTGGGGCGAAGAAACGTACAGGGACGGTGTTGATATGATGCCGGACGAGTTTTACAAACGTCTGGCAAGTTCCAAAGTAATGCCAACGACTTCGCAGGCAACCATTCCGTCCATGCAAGATGCGTTTGAAGGTCTGTTAGAGCAAGGGTATGATGTGCTTGGTATATTCATTTCATCGAAACTTTCCGGGACAGTCCAATCGGCCATCCAGGCGCGCGAAATGATAAAAAAAGGGAAAGATAAAATCGCCATTCTGGACTCCCTCGCTACGATCATGGCAATGGGCTGGCCGGTATTGACCGCTGCACGCGCCGCCCAGGCCGGCGAGAACCTGGCGGAATGCCGAAAACTGGCCGAGAAAGCCCGTGACCAGACCGGCGTCCTGTTCGTGGTCGAGACTCTGGAATTCCTGCGGCGCGGCGGGCGCATCGGGGGCGCCCAGGCTTTGCTGGGCACGGTCTTGAATATCAAGCCGTTGCTGGAACTCCGGGAGGGGCGCATCGAATCGGTGGAGAAAATTCGTACCAAGGGGAAAGCTCTCGAACGGATGCTTGATATGGCCGAAGAAAGAATGGCGGGAAGGACCCCGGTGCGCCTTGCCACCGTCCACGCCAATGCCGAGGCCGAAGCGCTCGCACTGCTCGAGACTGCCAGGAACAGGTTCCACCCCATCGAATCACTGCAGAGTGTCCTCAGCCCGGTCATTGGAACCCATGCCGGGCCAGGCACAGTGGCTCTGGCTTACATGACCGGGATCTAGAAAACGTAATCTCGTCAAAGATGGGCCCGAAATTTCGGGCTCTTTTTTATTTCGAGAAGATCACGAACCTTTCTGAGGGCGCGACTAATCTCATCCCGAAGGGTTTATAACTCTGTAAGCCCTATCCTGCACAAGGAGAAATCATGTCGAAAGTTGCGATTGTTACCGATAGCACCGCGTATATTCCGGACGATTTATTGAAAAAATACAACATCACAGTTACCCCGGTGATCGTAATCTGGGGGGAAGAAACCTTCCGAGACGGGATAGATATCCTTCCAGACGAATTCTATAAACGCCTGGCAAAGTCCAAGATCATGCCCACGACCTCCCAAGCTTCCATTGTAGCGATGAAGAGCGCGTTCGAAGGATTGGTCGAGCAAGGGTATGATGTTCTGGGCATCTTCATCTCATCCAAGCTTTCGGGCACCATGCAATCTGCCCAACTAGCCCTGGAAATGCTGCCCAAGATTGCAGGCAAAATTGCGATTATCGACTCCTATTCCACGTCCATGGCGATGGGCTTCCATGTACTGACCGCCGCCCGCGCCGCGCAGGCGGGCGCCAAGCTGGCCGAGTGTCGGGCCCTGGCCGAAAAGGCCCGCGAACATACCGGCGTTTATTTCGTGGTGGACACGTTAGAATTCCTGCGCCGCGGTGGCCGCATCGGCGGCGCGCAGGCGATGCTCGGTATGGTGTTGAACATCAAACCGCTTTTGGAATTGCGCGAGGGGCGCATTGAATCAGTAGAAAAGGTACGCACAAAAAGTAAGGCCATTGACCGGATGATCGAACTGGTCGTCGAGCGTGTCGCAGGCCGGACCCCGGTGCGGTTGGCCACGCTCCACGCCAATGCCGAAGCCGAGGCAAAATCTGCCCTTAAAGCAGCCGCGGCCCAGCTTAATCCTGTCGAGGAGTTCCTGGCCTCCGTCAGCCCGGCCATCGGGACACATGCCGGCCCTGGCACCGTCGGCCTGGCATTCATGGCAGGGATGTAAAACCATCTCCAACCACCCACAGGGTTCAGCCAAGTGCTGAACCCTGTTTTTATGCCTTTATGCCAGACAAGTTTGTGCCGGTTGACGCAATTTACCTTCAAAGGTATAATCCGCCTTCGGCTCAAATCAAGAAATCACGGGAGTATTGTTATGGAAACAACAAAAGCGGCGCCAGAAAGTGCGCTGCAACCGAAAGCACATCTGACAGGCAAAGTCATTAAAACCACCATTGCGGGGGCTATCGTGGACATCGGACAAAAAATCCCCGGTGTCATCCATATCTCACAACTGCAAAAAGATCCGGTCAATCGTGTCGAGGACGTTGTCCAGGTGGGACAAGCCGTAGAGGTGTGGGTGCGCCGCGCCCACGACGACCGCGTCGAATTGACCATGGTCGAGCCACTGATGCTCGAATGGCGCGAGATGAAACCAGACATGGTCGTCAAAGGAAAGGTATCCCGGTTGGAGACTTATGGTGCATTTGTGGATATTGGCGCCGAGCGCCCGGGGCTGGTACACGTCAGCGAGATATCACACGATTACATCAAAAACCCGTCGGAAGTACTGAAAGAGGGCGACGAGGTGGATGCAAAAATCCTGGAGGTAGACCGCCGCAAGAAGCAAATCCGCCTGAGCATCAAGGCCACTCAATCCAAGCCAGAGGAAATTCTAGCCCAGGTAAATAAACCCGAGCCCCGCAAGGGACGTAGCAAGAAAAGCAAAAAGCAAGATGACTCCGTCGAAGAGCCAAAATCGAAGGAACCGGAGATTACTGCATTCCAGATTGCTTTCCAAAAAGCTCAGGAACGTGTCAACAAACAAGCCAAGACCAAGAAAACGAAAGCTAATACAAACCAGGAACAGGAAGAGATTTTCAATCGCACGCTTGAGAATCGTCTACCGACCGGGTAATTCAAGCTCTCAAGATCAAACCCCGACAAACCAGCGACCTGTCGGGGTTTGTTTTTAGTACGTCTGCCCCTTCTCCTGCATCTCCTTCAAAAACTTCTCCCGGTTAGCGGAACGGGCCGTCTTGCCGCTGGAGGTCTTGACCAGCCAATGTTTCCCGACCATATGCACATAGCGGAGTGCTACCGCCGAACCACGCGTTACAGAGGCACGGATGCCGTCAGCAATCTTCTGGCGTTCGGCGGGATCATCATTATCCACTTCAGCCACCAGCACCACATCCTCGGTGCCGGTGGCATCATTGAATACACCAATAGCCGAGGCGCGCCCGGCATGTACGCCAGGGACTTCGTAAGCCAATAGCTCCAGGTCTTGCGGGTAGATGTTCTTGCCGCCCACGATAATCAAATCTTTCTTACGGCCCGTGATATACAATTCGCCGTCCACCAGATAGCCGAAATCGCCGGTCAGGTACCATCCGTCTACGAATGCCTTTTCGGTGGCGTCGGGACGGTGGTAGTAGCCGGTTAACATGCAGTTGCTTTGCACGGCCACTTCGCCCACGTGACGGTCAGGCAGGTTATGGCCTTTCTCGTCAATGATACGGACCCGGGTGTCGGGGATGGCTTTCCCCGTCCCTAACATGCGGACGACTACCTGGCCGGGATCCGCGAGGCGGGCCACTTTCTTCGTCTGCAAACTTTCACGGTCAATATCTTCGTACACCACCGGGGCGTCAATCCCGCCTTGTGTAACAGCAAAAACGTTTTCGGCCATAGCGTAGCAGGTGGTCAGGGCTTCGTAGCGCAGGCCCAGGCTCCGGAAACGCTCGTAGAAGGCCTGATGGGAATCCCAACGCATCGGTTCGGAACAGTTCGAGATGGCGCGCCAGGTGGACAAATCCACACTTTCCAGGTCACGCTCGCGGATTTTCTGGGCGCAGAAGTTGTAGGCGAAATTCGGCAACCAGGAAAGCGTCCCCTTGTAACGCGAGACGGCCTGGAGCAGGCGATACGGGGCGCGGATCCACTCAAAGGGCGACATGATGACCAGTGGGTTGCCCACCAGGATCGGCATCAGCCAACAGGCAATCAGACCCATATCGTGGTAGAGGGGCAGCCAGGAGACGAAGACATCGGCGTCATTCAGGCAGATGGCCTTGCTGTATTCGGTCAACTGGTTGATGACGGCCTGGTGCGAAAGTGCCACGCCCTTCTGCAGACCGGTGGTACCGGATGAGTGTTGGAGCAGGACGATATCCTCGGGTTTGCGCGTCAGGCCGCCACAATGGACGAAGTCCGGTTCGCACGGACCCTCGGCCTGATTGCTGACAATCACCGCTCTAACCGAGTCCTCGCCCGGTTTCAGCGCGGCGCGCACTTCCGGCTCGAACTCCCGATAGGTGACAATGGCCGTCGGCTGGGTGACTGCCACCAGCGCGGCTAGGTCAGCGCGGTAGCGTTCCGGCAGCAGTTTCTCGGTCAGGAACGGCATGATGGACGGGATGGCCCCGTGCAGCACTGCGCCGAAGTAGGCATAGAGCAGGTCAATACCGTGTTGGAGGATGAGGATGACCACATCACCGGACCGAATACCGCTCTTCTGGTACGTGTTGACATAACCCGCGGCGCCGTGGATGAGTTCACGGTACGTCACGGGGCGGTCCGGTTGGCCGCCATGCAGCATGGTCACGCTGACTTTGTCAGGCGTCTGCTCGTAGTGAAGTTTGAGAAGATGAGAAAAGGTTGGCATGTTACTGGCGGGATTGGATCAGGGCGGCGAGTTGATCAAGACTGTCGAAGGTCGAGGCGTTCAGCTCCAAATCGTCAATGTGGACGCCGAAATTGTCCTCGATAAACAGCGCCAGGTCCACCAGGTGGAAAGAGTCAACCAATCCGCTGGTAAGCAGCGGCTCGTCCGGGGTAATGGAGCGGTTTGGCTGTCTCAAGATCTCCGAGGCAATATATTCCGCCAAGCGAGTCGTCGTTTCGTTGCTCATAAAAAAATACTCCTGTTTCAAAAGACTTTGACACAATCCCTGCCATCCTTGCCCATCGGGCGTATTGCTTATGGCACCGGCTCGGACCAGGGCAAAAACGCAGCAAATTGATCGAGGGTCGTTCCATATCGGACTTCAATCCGGCTCAAATAAAACAAGTTGTCCGGTCCCTGCACCGAAGAAGTCCCCAAACCGAACGCCGCCCGGTAACCGTACCGGCTCACTTTTTCCATGACAAACGTATCGGCCGCGCCATAAGGGTAGGCGAAGGTGTTGATGGGAATGCCCAAAGAGGCTTGCAAGTCCAACCGGGACTGGGAGGCTTCCACCCAGACTTGGCCATGGTCGCTCGTCAGGTTAAGGTGCGTCATACTGTGATCGCCGACCTCCCAGCCGGCTGCCACCATCTCCAGGATCTCGTCGGAAGTCAGGTGGTCTTGGCCATTGACGGCACTGCTGATGACGAAGATCACCGCCGGAAAGCCCAGCGCGCGCATGACCGGGAAAGCATTGGTATAGACGTTTTGGTCTCCATCATCGAAAGTGATCACTATCGGACGAGGCGGCAGAGCCGCGCCCGAAGTAATGGCCTGTACCAAAAGCGAGACAGGAATCGGGGTGTATCCCCAATCGCGCAAGGCTTCCATTTGCACTTTAAAGTCGGCGGGGGGCATGTAGTACTGGGAGGGCGGGGTAATGTCCGCAATCTGATGGTAAAGCAAGATGGGGCAGGTCACATCACCGGCGGGCTGAAAGACCCAGGTGGGAGTGGGTATCAACGTCGGAGGCAAGGGAGTGAAGGTGACCGTTGCTGTCGGTGTCAGGGTGGGTGTTGGCGGCCAAGGGGTACTCGTCGCCGTGAGAGTCGGCGAGGCAGAGTCCAGCGCAGGAATTCCCGCACAAGCAACCAGAAGGTTCAAAGCCAAACCCAGGAAAGAACGCCAGACCATTTTCATATTTTATTGCCCCTCGGCCATAACATGCCAGACGGTCTCCATCACCTGCAAAGCAGTCAAGTTGCGCCATGGCCAACCCATTTTCATGCGCAGGGGATCGTCAAAGAAAGGCGCAGCCCAGGTAAGATGGAAGCCATCCGCGGTCAGTCCATGAGACGGCAAAGGATAGGCAGCCGCCCAAAAGTTCCACAGGGGCACATCATAATCGTAAGCAATCTGAGCCACGGTGGTGTTGATGCTGATCTTCGGGTCAGGTCCTTCAGCGCGCGTGGCTAGGATGGGTACCACGTCTTGCGAAAGGACATATTCAACAATCGTGCGCATGTAGCGGTCATATTTATCAATATCGCCCGACCAGGACTCTTCCAGACTGATGAGAACAATGCTCGGGTTGTTTTTACGGATTTCGCAGGCGATTGGCGTCTCACCCGAATTGCACATATCGTGATTAGCCCACATTGGGTTCTGGACCGCGGCCACATTCATCCCGCCCTTGACCGCCAGGCTTTGGCGAGACCAGGAGTCGGCGAAGTGGTCAATTGTGAGCTGGAGATAGGCATAGGTTGAGCCGAGACGGTAGTCGTTCGGACTGTCGAAGGAGGCCAGGAAATAGGTCGTGATATTCTGACAATCACCTACTTTTGAAAAACGCGCCGAGTTGCGGCCAGCTGCCACTCCGGCTCGATAGACTTCGATCATGCGCTGTGAGACCACCGGCACGATAGGCATGGACTTCCAGGAATCCGGTGAGAGCGTGGGAGTCGGAGGTTGAGAGCTGACGGTTACTTCTGTCGGGGGAACGGCGGCAGTTACAGTGGCGCTCGCTGTGGCTGTCTCCGGAGCCTGGGGGTTGGTCGCCGTTATCGGGACGGTCGGCACGCCGCCCCATTGCGGCGTCTCACAGGCGGTCAGCGCAACCAATGGCAATGACAATAACAGTAAGAATAAGCATCGTTTCATCATGGACATGTCTGCTCTGCAATGGTCTGCTCCAGGCGGTTGGCCAGCAAGGTCTCTCCGGCCGGAGTCAGGTGAATGGCGCTGTTGGTGAATTGGTCCATCGGGACGAAGTCCCAAAGATCGAGGTAATTCCAGTCTTGGGCGGCGGCCTGATCGGCCATCATCTGCCGCCACTGGTCATAAGCCCAACGTGGGTAGAAGAAATTATAGCGGAGGTCGCTGTTCTCGCCAGTGCTGATGAGCGTCGGCTCATTGACCAGGATCACCGGCGTCTGCCCGGCGGCGCGCAGACCGGCTTCCAGCACATCAAAAGCAAGCTGCGATTCGTCCAGGGTCGGTGGCTGTATATTGTGGAAAGTCTCGTCGGCCTCGAGGTCAGTCTGAGCCGGCGTGTAATCCATAGGATAAATCTGGTCAATGCCTGTGGCGGCCCACAGCACGCCATACATCTGCAAGCGGAATAAGTCCGCCAGCGCGCGCCGCTGGCCGATGATCGTCCGAGCCCAAAAATTCGTGCGGACAAGGGCCAGGTCAGATGGATCGAACGGCAAGTTGTAGCGGGCGATCAAGTCAGCCAGGCGGGCAGCATTGTTGGCGATGATGGGCGAAGTCAACTGCTTGTCGGCAGGAAAAGCATCCAGGGTCACGGGCCAGATCACCAGGTCCGGCTGGTAGCGCATGGCGTAATCCAACACCATCAAGTCCTTCGTCAGTGAGATGGTTGGGTAACCGAGGTTGTAAACCCGCACCGTCCGCCCGCAGAGGTTCAAGCCTGCCGCGCCCAGTTGACCGGCGAGAGTTTGCTCCGGGCGAAGGAGCGTGCCCCACGTGGAGGAATCGCCGACAATGATCACGCGAAATTCGTCGGCCGGTTTTGGTACGGCAGCGATGATGTGCGAAGCAAACATGGCATCCAGATTGAAGAGACTTAGATTGTAAGCCTGGGCCGAGTCCTCGCCAAAGGGGAAGCGCTGGCGGCCCGGAAATAAGCCGTTATACAAGGAAACCTTGCCCAGCCCGGCGGGATTAACAGCCGCGAGCGCCAGGTCGAGCAGGAGGAACAGGGTCAGGCTTTTGAGAAGTACGTTGCGGATAAATCGTCCGTCCAAGGGAACTCCCGGTTTGTATACTACGGATTAGAACTTGTCAGCGAACGCCAGACGGAATCCAGCGTCTGCAGGGCGATGTAGTTGCGCACATCCCAGCCGTCCGGTGTCAGGTAAATATTTTCCCGGTCCGGGTCAAGTCCGTGATTGGGAAGCCTGTCGGCAGCCAGCCAGAAATTCATCAACGGAATGTCATAATCATAAACAACTTTGGCAGTCGCCAGGTTGAGGCTGTGGTCGCCTTCCACATTGTCGGCTTTGTTGGTCAGGATGGGCAGGGCGCCGTTGGCGATAATCATATCCACAATCTGGCGCAAATAAGCTTCGCAGGCGTCGGCGGAAGCGCCCGCCTTTCAGTTGGTGCCCAGGTTGACAAAGACGATCATCGGCTTGTAGAGACGCAGTTCACAGGCCAGCGGACTCTCGGTGGCATCACAGCGGCTGGTATCCGTCCATAGCGGATCGAGGACGGAAGGCGCGCTCAACCCGTCGCGCACCGCTACGCTGTCGTGCTGGAACGAATCGTGGAAGGCGTTTATTGTCTCTTGAAGATACTGGTCCGCCTCGCCCAGAAAATAACGGTCGGTGGCATAGATTCCCAGAAACACATCTGGCTCGCTCTGGCAGTCGCCGGCCACCGAAAAAGTATTCGGGATGACTCCCATCTGGATTCCCTGCCGGTAAATCTCAACTGCCCGCGCGCTGGCTGTGGGCACAATCGGCCAGGATGACCAGTTGCGCGGCAGCGGACGGGTATCCGGCGTAGGTGTGGGAGTGATGGTCGGCGTGAAAACAGGTGTGGAGGTCACAGTCTCTGTCGGCGTTTCGGTGGGAGGCACCGGCGTGACAGTGACCGTCTGCGTGGGAGTTGGGGTTGCTGCGGGCGCGCAGGCAGTCAGGAGCGGAGCGCAAAATGCAAAACGTAAAACGCAAAATGCAAGATTTGATTTCATGATTATCCAAATCAAAAAAGTACCTGTAAGAAGCGGAACGAAACAGACAAGGACGGCAGGGCGAAGAAGACCCAGCCGAGGGCCACGAAGTGGAACGTTAGCAGCACGCCGCCCACGTTCAGGGTCTTCTGCCAGCGCGGCGATAGTTTTGCAAAGCGCGCCTTGGTTAATTCAGACCAGCGGTTGTGGGCGAAAAGTCCCAGTCCATGCCACAGGCCCCACAGCGCGAAGTTCCAGGTGATACCATGCCAGAGTCCGATCAGAAGCATTGTGGCAACCTGCGTGATGAAGATGATCACCGGGATGGGCAGGGGCTTCTTGGTAGAGCGCAAGCTCCGCGTGAGCGGGTTGAAGAAATAGGCTCGAATCCATTGGGTGAGCGTCATATGCCAGGTGTTCCAAAACTGAGCCAGATTCGGTTTCAGGTAAGGAGCTTTGAAGTTCTCCGGCAATTTGATGCCAAGAAGCCGGCCCAGGCCAATGGCGATGTCGGTGTAGCCGCTAAAATCGAAATAAATCTGGAAGGCGTAGGCGTAGAGCAGCACCCACCCCCACCCCGCCCCATGCACCTGTAACGCGTTCGTGGCGTTCAGGGCAATGAGCGCCAACGCGTCGGCGACGGCAAACTTCTTGAAGAGACCGATCACGAGACGTTTACCGGCTTCGCCCAGATCGTCGGTGGTCAGCGCCAATGGGTGGCGCAAATCCCCAACGAAACGCTCGATACGGTCTATCGGACCCGCGGCCAGCGCCGGAAAGAAAATAACATAGACCACGTACTCCGCTAACGAGACAACCGGCAGCCATCCACTCTGGCGGTCGCGGAGGGTATGCAACAGGCGAAAAGCGATGTACGAAAAACCCAGCCAGCGCAGGTCCAGCGGCGAGGCCAGCGCCGTGGACTGTCCGTTCCAGCCACGCACGACACTGCTGACCCACTCCGCCAACGCCGGGACTTTAAGAAAAACGAAAAGCAAAATACCAAAAATGAACCCGGCAGTCAGGAGCAGTTTTCCGGGCTTCGCGAAGCGCGCCAGCAGGAAGGCCGCCAGAGAAGTGACCGCCAGAGCAACCAAAATCTGAAGAGTCTGCGGTGGGCGCGAAGCCGTCAACGGCAGGGAAAAGCCCAGGTAACGCGTCAGGCCGAGGGTCAGGACTATGCCGCCCAGGATGACAGCCGCCAGCCAATTGGTCCGCCAGGAGCGCTGCTCGCACGGGGTGGTCAGGACCCACGCCAGCGTGGTGAGGGCCAGGGTGGCGGTAGGCAACCAGAAGTCCAGGCCGCGCACCGGCAGGGCCGGCTGGAGCGCGTAAACCGCCAGCGCGCTGATCCCCAGTAACAACGGCAGGCGCCAGCGCTTCCGCACGATCAGGCCCAGGATTGCAGCGGCGACAATAGAGACGAAGATGAGCGCCAGGGTCATTAAAAGCCCTGATAAATCCAAATCGGAGCGCTGCTGGCTGTCAAAATGACGAGAGCCACCAGGATCAGACCAAACAGCAGGGCCCAGAGATTTTCACGCGTGAAGAGCCGGGATTTCATTTGTAACCGCACACCAGATATTCGCCGCCCTGCTGAACCATCTGATAAGTACGCACCGAGAGATCGAGTTCCTGATCCTCGTCATTGTAGGTTACCAGAATTTTCCCCTGACAGCTAACATCGCTGGTTGTTCCATCCGTGCCAGTCGTCGCGCAGGTCAAGCCTTCCAGTCGGGCAGAGACTGCCTGGAGGGAGTCCAGCTCGAGCAGGGCATTTGGCTCCCAGTCCGAACAGGAGAGGGCAGAGAGGCGGTTGGAATCCTTGCTAACCAACGCATTGAGATAACCTACGACAGCCTTCGCCGCCGGGTCAGCAGATTTACCGCCGCAAGCCGACAACAGCAGGGTAAAAACGCTCAACAGGATGACAATAGGAGCAAACCTGTGCATCTTATTTTCCTTATAGCAGGGTAATGACTGGCGGGATTATAGTCGGCTGAAAAGGAATTGACAAGCACTGCCGTTGACAAAAGTCCCTAATCTTGATACGATGTGTCGAATTTTCACACAGAGGTATCCATGACAACTCCAATTCAAACCACTTCCGTTGTACTCACCCCGGCCGCTGCTGAAGTCGTACACGATCTGCTCCACCAGCGCAACCTTGACGAAAGTTACGCCTTGCGGGTCTATGTTTCTTGGCGAAGCTGCTCCGGGTTCCAATACAGCATGGGGCTTGAAAACCAGCCAGGCGAGACTGATACGGTTTTCGAATGTGAGGGGATGAAAATTCTCATTGACGAGGTTTCCATCCAATACATGGCCGGCGCGACAATTGACTATATTGATGACGAGCGCGGCAGAGGCTTTCTGGTGGATAACCCCAATACTGCACCCGCCTGTTCGTGTGAAAGCGGCAGTTGCGGGACGAGCTAAAATTAGGGAAATGAAACGAGGCCGGGACAACCCCGGCCTCGGCTCTTTCCTGGACCCATTACCTGTTGCCACGCAGGAACGAGATTACCGCGCCGAGAATCCCGATCAACGCCAGACCAAGGACGATAAATCCAAATGGCACTTTTGATCCGGTACCGGTATCCGGTGCAAAGGTCGAGAGCTTCAAGGGAGGCGGCGGTGTAAAGGTCGGCAGATGGGTGGGCTCCAACTGTAATCCAAAAGCCTCAACATAGGTGGGATCAAGGGTCGGCGTGGTGCGCGGGGTCGCCGTCGGTGGAGAGGCTAAATCAGGCAAGGAACCCGGTGAAATCGAGACGAGTGGTGCATACACCCACCCTTTGCCACCCGGAACGCCCATATACACGATCTCGATCCAGTTCCTGTCCAATGAGTAACCAAGCGCGGGCGCTTTTTCTCCGGCGGATAATATGCCAATCTGCTCATAATTATATGAGCTTGGACCAGCAAATACGCCAATCAGATCTTGATCGGAATATACTGTAACAAATGGTCCAGCCGGGGTACCGGTGACTGTTGGGATTGAACCGGTGGGTTGCTGGGCATACGCATGTCCAGCCGGAAGGCTGAATAAGGCCAGGATGATCACCAATACAGCAATTCCCCCTACGGCGCACAGCTTAATCCAAAGCTTTTTAAATCCAGACTGCAGTTCCATGGTGACTCGCGAGATTACCCAATTTGGCTTAACGACGCCGGAGGGAAGAAATGGCCATGCCAAGAATACCAATCAAACCGAGCCCGATAATTATCCAACCGGTTTGAAGCCGGCCGAATGAAGCGCTTGCAGGATTCCGATAGGTAGGAATGGCAAGCGGCGGCGGGGGCGTGAAGGTTGGCAAACGGGTGGGAGGCACTACTGTCTGGAATGCAGCCGCAAAGGTCAGGTTAAGCGTGGGGGTCTCGAAAGGCGTAGCCGTAGGGGGCGGTTCCACGATAGGAAGAAAAGGGCCCGGCGAGAGAGTGACATTTGGGGCATATATCCAACCCGTCCCACCCGGCGCGTCGGGGAATACGATCTGGATCCATTCCCCGGCAGGGGAGCGTCCGATGGCGGGAGCCGTTCCACCAACCGGAATAGAGCCAACAACGGGGTAATCGAAGGAACTCGGTCCAGTGCGCACGTTAATGGGCTCTATATAAGTGACCGTGATAAAACGACCAGCAGAAATTGACGCCAGAGTGGGAGTTGAACTAGCCTGCTCCTGAGCCGCTACCGGTAAGGATGATGAACCGAGGGTGAACAGTCCCGCAATTTCAAATATCAGGATGATCCAGAAGCCAACCTTTTTCCAATAACGCATGGGCAGCAACTTGTAATGGTTTCCCATCGTAAGAGAGAGTAGATATCATTCTCAGTAAATTGGGGAACGGGAGTATGCAGGCGGCTTCGCCGCCTGCATACCCACATCTTCTCCTGATTTATTGAGAAGATACGAGAGTTGGGCATTTGCCCACCAGGGCAAAACGATTATAATACGAAAATATATGGACAGACGCGTATTCCACGGAAACATCACCCCCACCCTCGTTGCCCAGGCGTTGATGGCCGAATTCAACCAGGGCAACTTGCAGACCCAATTGCTTGGCGATAGCGGGAACCTGACCGTCCAGATTGCCTCGTCGCAGTGGTCGCGTTCGGGCGGGAAAACCGCCTTGACTGTCAACGTCCAGCAAGTAGAAGATGGCGTGATGGTGCAGGTTGGTGAGCAGCAATGGCTGGGGGTGGCTGCCAGCCTGGGGCAAACGGCGATCTCCGCCCTGTTAAATCCCCTCAATCTCCTGGGGCGTCTGGATGATATCGCCCAGGACGTGAACAGTTTACAACTGAACGAAAAAGTCTGGCAGATCGTTGCCAAGGTCGTCAACGCGGCCGGAGCCAGCCAGCAGATCTCCGAGCGGTTGACCCGCCTGACCTGCGAGTATTGTGGGGCAGCCAACCCGGTCGGTGAGGCCACCTGCGTGGCCTGCGGCGCCCCTCTCGGCAAAGAGCAGCCAAAAGCTTGCGGCAAATGCGGCTTCGTGCTGGTGCATGACGAAAAATTCTGTCCCAACTGCGGGCAACCGGCCTAAGGTCCAGGGCGCAGCGCGGCTGCGCTTTTTTTATCTCCAACCTACCAGGCTTGCAGAATCCCCCTCTCCCTCCTACAGAGTACTGCGTAAATATTTGAACCCAAATTGTCGTTTTCTCCCTGCTTTGGGCCGCTTCAGTTCAGAAATTTACTGCGTGCTGCGCAGCAGTATCCAAGGAGCAGTATAATAATGCCGACATGGCAACGCTAGACGAATTCGAATCCCGTTTGCAATCTCTGCTCGAAGTTCATTTTCTGAAGTACCTGCCCGGTTACAAGGTTGAGGATGGGATCGTTCAGCAATTAGCGGCAGCCATGCACGGCCACTTGAGGGAAGATCATGGAGTACTACAAGCCCCCAATCTCTATGTGGTCGTCGCACATCCTGCCACGCTGACCTGCTGGCATGCCGAGCCGCGCTTGCTCAAAGAATTGGCAAACGCCCTCTACACTGCCGGGGAGGAAGCCGGTTCCCGGTTCCCGACAAAACCAGTCGTGACAACCACCGCCGACATAAATATGCCTGCCAATGAGGTCCGTATCATCGCCTCATTCATCAACGAAAGCGTTGCCGAAACCCACGGCCCACCGGCCGAAACGAAGCTCGAACCCAGCGCCGAGGCAATTCCCAGTAAAGCTTTCTTTATCATAGGCGGGGCGCAGATCGTTCTGCTCAATCGCTTCGTGACCAACATCGGGCGCCGCTTGGACAATCATATCGTCATAGACGACCCGCGCATCTCGCGGGCGCACGCCCAGTTGCGTATCGTCAAAGACCGCTTCATTCTCTTTGACCTGAATTCGACTGGTGGGACCTTCGTGAACGGCCAACGGGCGAACCAGTCCGTCCTCCACCCGGGCGATGTCATTTCGCTGGCAGGCGTCACGCTCATTTTTGGGCAGGACCCGCCCGTCAAACGTACTCCGAGCGAAGAGCAGACTGAGCCCGGCTCATTTGTCTCTGCCGACCGGCCCACGGCAGTCATCCGAAAAGAAGACGAAGCCACATGAGCGGGCCGGTTGTTTTTGCCTTGCGTTTTCTATTGACCGTCGGTCTGTATGCGTTTCTGGCGTGGGCCTTTATGAGCCTGTGGCGCGATATCAAATTACAAGGCGCGCTCCTGGCGGCTCGTAAAGTCCCGCCCATCAGCCTGACCATCGCCCGCGCCGATCTGGCACCCCAGGTGCGGCACTTCGCCCAGGCCGAAGTGACCATCGGCCGTGACCCCGCTTGCGAATGTCCGCTAGAGGACGCGGCCGTTTCTGCTCGCCATGCCAGGCTGTGCTACCATCACAACCAGTGGTGGCTGGAAGACCTGGGCTCGACCAACGGCACCCTGCTCAACCAGGAAAAACTTGCCATCCCGACCGTGGTCATCTCCGGCGACGAATTCCGCTGCGGTGAGACTTGTTTCACGATCACGCTTGCCGCGGCATCCTGATATCACTGACAAAAAAAGTTCGGAACAGAGAGACAGGGGTATGCTTCTGTCCAAAACGACCATCCGGTCATCCCTGCCAAAGGATTTCGCCATGTCTGAAAAGCTTTCTCTCGCCATCATCGGTGGCTCCGGCCTGTACGGCATGGCCGGCCTAACCGAAACAAAAGAATACGACCTCGAAACGCCCTTCGGGAAACCCTCCGCGCCCATCGTGGTTGGGACGCTGGAAGGCCAGCGCATCGCCTTCCTGGCCCGGCACGGCCTCGGCCATCCCCTCATGCCGACTGAGGTCCCCTACCGGGCAAACATCTATGCCCTGAAAGCTCTCGGCGCGGAACGCATTGTCAGCATCAGCGCCTGCGGCTCCCTGCGCCAGGACTACGCTCCCGGTCACATCGTCATCCCAGACCAAGTTTTCGACAACACCAAAGGCCGCCCGCGCACTTTCTTCGGCGAAGGGTTAGTAGCTCACGCCGGAGTGGCGGACCCGTTCTGCCCGGACCTGTCAGCGGCGCTGGAAGTTGCGGTTCTGGAAACCGGTGCAACGGTCCATCACGGCGGTGCTTTCATCGTCATCGAAGGACCGCGTTTCTCGACCAAAGCCGAGTCCAATACTTACCGTTCCTGGGGCATGTCCATCATCGGCATGACGACCGCGCCGGAAGCCTTCCTGGCGCGTGAGGCCGAGATGTGCTATGCCGTGATGGCCCACGTCACCGACTACGACGTTTGGCACGTCAGCGAGGCGCCGGTGACGGTGGAAATGGTCATCAAAATCCTGAACCGGAATACCACCACCGCCCAGCAGGCCGTTCGCAACCTGCTGAAAAGCCTGAAACCTGAGCGCTCCTGCGAGTGTGTGGATGCCATGGCGACCGCCCTCATCACCCATCCGAGCGCCATCCCACCGGAGACGCGCCAGAAACTGGATCTGCTGGTCCGAAAATATTTGAAATAAATACGTGTGGGAAGACAAAGGCGGTATAATCGCGCACGGGAGATCCGTCATGACAAAACGAACATTTACCGTTATTGTCGAACGCGACCCAGAATCAGGCTGGCTGGTCGGTGAAGTGGCAGAGTTACCCGGCTGCTCTACCCAGGCACCTGATCTGCCCGGACTGGAAAAGAATGTTCAGGAAGCAATCCGGGGTTATCTTCAAGTTGCGAGAGGCAGCGAACCACTTTCTGAATTTTAACATTTTCCTAACCACCAGACACTTTCGCACAAATGGTGGTCGAGTAGCCTCGAGCGCATTTCGAGGGGCGTATCGAGACCACATTTTATAGTCACCAATGAAATCACTGAAAACACCGCAATCGCCCCAACGAATTCAAAGCCGCCTGTTGACTATGGCGGCTGTTTTTCTGTTCCTCTATTCCGCCATCCTGACCCTCGCCCCGGCTGCGCGTGCCCGCTCCTGGGCGGTGGACTACCGCTGGCCGCACTGGCTGGGCTTCGCCGCCTGGGTCATTATATTCTCGCTCGCCAGCCTGTTTTCACGCCGACGCCTCCCAGATGCCGATCCATACATACTGCCGCTGGCTGCCCTGCTGACCGGCTGGGGCATCCTCACCATCTATCGCCTGGTGCCTGGCTTCGGCCTCCGCCAGACGCTCTGGCTGTTGGTCTGCGGGTTGGTTCTCCTGCTCGGCCTGCGCCTCTCCCCCGACCTGCGCTTCCTGCGCCGCTACAAATACGTCTGGCTGACCGGCGGTCTGTTCTTGACCGCCCTGACGCTCATCTTTGGTACCAATCCCAATGGCGGCGGTCTGCGTCTCTGGCTGGGTTGTTGTGGGGTCTACTTCCAGCCATCCGAGCCACTCAAACTCCTACTGATCGTCTACCTGGCTGCCTACCTGGCCGAACGTCTGCCGCTCAGCCTGCGACCCCTGCACCTTTTCGCCCCAACTGCGGTTGTCATGGGAATGGCCCTGCTGCTGCTCGTCGTCCAGCGTGACTTGGGCACCGCCTCGATTTTCATCTTTCTCTACACCATCGTCCTGTTCGTCGCATCCGGGAAAAAACGCATCCTGCTGATCAGCCTGGTTGGGCTGGCAGTTGCAGGCATCGCCGGTTATTTCCTTTTCGACGTGGTGCGCCTGCGTGTGGACGCCTGGCTCAACCCCTGGCTCGATCCATCCGGGCGTTCCTTCCAGATCGTCCAATCCCTGATGGCGGTTGCCAACGGCGGGGCCTCCGGGCGCGGACCCGGACTGGGCAGCCCTGGATTGGTCCCGGTTGCCATCTCCGACTTCGTCTTTACTGCCATTGCCGAGGAAACTGGGCTGGTGGGGACCCTGGGCCTGCTGGCGCTGATCGGCTTTTTCGTCGCCCGCGGCGTGCGCACCGCCATGCGCGCCCCGGATAACTTCCGCCGCATCCTGGCCGCCGGTCTGACGGCTTACGTCGGTGCGCAGTCCATCCTCATCATCGGCGGCAATATCCGTCTCCTGCCGCTGACCGGTGTGACGCTGCCCTTCGTTTCCTATGGCGGTTCCTCCCTTCTTACTTCTTACCTCTCCCTTCTCCTGTTACTCCTCATCTCCAACCAGCCCGAAGATGAGCCTGCCCCCTTACCGCGCCCCCAACCGTACCTTCTCCTGGCCGGCTTGCTCGGTCTCGGACTGTTCGCACTGGCCGTGACGAATGCCTGGTGGGCCGTCTGGCGCGGCCCCGCCTTGCTGGAACGCACCGATAACGTCCGCCGTTCCATCGCCGACCGCTACGTGAAGCGCGGCAGCCTTCTCGACCGAAATGGGATACCGATCAACCTCACCGAGGGTGAATCCGGCAGTTACACTCGCAATTATCTATATCCTGATCTGGGCTCCATCACCGGCTATACGAATCCTGTCTACGGGCAAGCCGGGTTGGAAGCTGCTCTTGATCCCTATTTACGCGGCCTGCAAGGGAACCCGGCCAGCAGCATCTGGTGGGATCATCTGGTCTATGGTCAACCACCGCCGGGCTTGGACGTGCGCCTGAGTCTCGACCTGGATCTGCAGCGAGGCGCGGATAACCTGCTCGGAGAGCATACCGGTGCAGTCGTCCTGCTCAATGCCGAAAGCGGTGAAATCCTGGCGATGGCCTCCCATCCAACCTTCGACCCCAACCGGCTGGACGAGCAAATCACTGAACTGCTCCAGGATCCACAATCACCCCTGCTCGACCGCGCCGCACAAAATTTATACCCTCCCGGCGAAGCCCTGCAATCCTTCTTCCAGGGCATTGAGGCGGCTGTGCGGCCGTCAATGAGTGATACCCAGTTGTACACCGCCCTGGGCTTCTACACTTCCCCCGAACTGCGCCTGCCCGTGGCTGCCGCAGTGACATCGGACAGTTCCATGCGGGTCAGCCCATTGCAAATGGCGCTTGCCGCCGCCGCACTGAGCAATGACGGGCTCCGGCCCGCACCGCGCCTGACGATGGCCGTAAAGACCCCCTCTCAAGGCTGGGTCGTCCTGCCGCCTTCGAGCGGACCGGTACAGGCGCTGCCGTCGAGCGAAGCAGCCTCTACGGCACAGGCCTTGATGGTCAGCAACCAGCCCTTCTGGCAATGGAGCGGATCCGCCAGGGAAGGCAACAAAACCATTTCCTGGTCGCTCGGCGGGACATTACCTGACTGGCAAAGCACGCCGTTGGCAATCGTGGTTTTATTGGAGGATAGCAACGGACAATGGGCTGCGTATGTCGGCCAGACGTTACTCAAAGCAGCAACGCAGCCGTAAAATCAAAAACCGGGCTTCATTGAGAAACCCGGTTTGTCTGTCATTTGACCCGCACGAACCTGCGCTTGCCGACTTGCAGCACCCCTCCATGAGGGAAATCCGCCTCGAATTTTTCCAACACTTCCCCATCCAGCCTGACACCTTTCTGGTCAATCATCCGCCGCCCTTCTGATTTGCTTGCCACCAGTTTGGCGGCCACCAACACGTCCAACACCGTCTGTCCGGGTTGGAGGGCATATTCGGGCATCTCGTCGGGCGCATCCTTCTGCCGGAATAGTCGAATGAAGTTTTCTTCGGCTGCCTGTGCCGTACTTTCCCCATAGAAGATAGAGACAATCTCGTGCGACAGTCGCATTTTGGCATCGCGTGGGTGCAGCTTGCCCGACGCCATGTCTTTCTCCAACGCGTCAATTTCAGCAGGCGCCCAACGCGTCGCCAGGCGGTAGAACTTGCCCATCGCCGCATCGGGCACGCTCATCACTTTGCCGTACATATCTTCAGCAGTCGTATTGATGGGGATCACGTTCCCGGTAGACTTGGACATGCGCTGGATGCCATCCGTGCCCGGCAGGATGCCGCAGATCACACCCACCAGCGGCCTCTGGCCGAGAGCCTCCTGGAGTTTGCGCCCGGCAACGATGATGTTGAATAACTGGTCCGTGCCGCCGACCTGCACGTCGGTCTGCATGGCAACCGCATCGTAGCCCTGCATCAACGCATAGAAAGTCTCGTGCAGGAAGATCGGCTCGCCCGATTCCATCCGCTTGGCAAAATTCTCGCGCGCCAGGAATTGCTGGACGGTGAAATTTTGCCCCAGCCGGATCAAATCCACCAGTGTCAATTCAGACAGCCATTCGCCATTGTAGCGGACCTTCGTCTTGTCGCGGTCGAGCACGCGAAAGGCCTGCTCGGCGTACGTCTCGGCGTTTTTCGCCACCTGTTCCGGGGTCAGGATGGGTCGCGCTTTATTCTTATCCGAGGGATCCCCGACCAGGGCAGTGTAACTCCCGATGAGGAAAGTCGCCTCATGGCCCAAATCCTGGAACTGGCGCAACTTGCGCATGGTAATGGTGTGACCCAAGTGCAGGTCCGTCGAGGTCGGGTCATAGCCGCAGTACACGCGCAGCGGGCGTTTTTCTCTTTCGGCCTCGAGGAGCCGCTGGCGCAGTTCGCTCGTCATATTTTGTTTCAACTCTTCGTCGCCATATTCGGTGCCCTGCATCAATAGGGCGACTTGTTCATCAGTGTTCATAAGAGTCTCCATGCCAGGGATAAATTCAAACAAAAACGCGCCTGCTGCGGCAGGCGCGAGGTACCCTCCGCAGCGGGGGAGTCAGGCGAAGGAATAATACAGAGGAACTCGGTTGTTCATTGGGCGTATTATACAGTAAATTCTAGGCTACGTTGTAGGACAAATTGGCAATTTTTCCTACCCACCGGAATCGATTTTTAAGGTCATTGGCCATTCATAAATTGGCTAATATAGGAACGGAAGACGTCGAAATCAATGTCCCAAATAAACGCCCGGAAGTGCATATATGGATCATAATTGGTACTCATCACTTAATCGCTCGTGGGGATTCCTGCGAATCTCAAATCCTCGTTATTCATTTTTCTGATCAGGCAAATCATATTGCTTATTTGTTTGGGGCTCAAATCTGTTTCTACAGTATCCCCTAATAATTGCACTAGTTTGGGTACTTTTACAATGACATCCAGCGAAGTGATTTTATTGAAGATCCCTTTGATGATGGCGGTTTGGTTCTCGTTCCTGATGATCGTAGTGTATCCAAATCGAATGCGAGCTAAATTCAAGGCTTGCTCACCGCTCAGATGATTCATGCCGGCATTGAAATAATCAAGGTTTTGATAATTCTGACTTCCGGCCGATTCGGGTTTGTTTCCATCCACTGCATTGGGCAGGTAAACATCGATCCTGCCCAGCGTATTAACCCCCTTGACAAAAGCCGCCATGCTGACGACGCCCGGGTCTCTCCCTTTCGGGGATCATAAAGCCCCCGGCTTAGACCTTGAAAGCCCCTTCAGGGCTAAAGATGCCAGCCCGCCGGCACCCTCGCGGAGTACACCCAAAGGAGCACAGGGACACACGCTCGCTCAGGGCAGACACCCAGGTCTGCCCCTACATCACGACAATTCCCTGGGAAGCTCTACTTCTGCCCTTTACAAACCCCATCGGTTGCAATATAGTCTAAATCAGAAATATCACAATTTTCCTGAAAGGAGCAGAGATCCATGGCTTTTCAAGTGAGCATTGGGCAAGTCAAGCGTGACATATCCGAACTCATCAATCGTGTTGCCTACGGAGGGGAACGGATCGTATTGACCTCACGCGGCAAACCAAAGGCCGTTCTCGTCAGTATGGCTGACTACGAACAGTTGATCGCCCAGCGGAAAGCACGCTTTGCCGTCATTCGTGAGCTGCGCGCGGCCGCGCCTGACCTTTCACAAGAAGAAGTTGAAAAAGAGATTGCTGGAGCGGTAAAGAGGCTGAGGACAAAAGATGCTGCGAATCGTCGTTGACACCAACGTTATTGTCAGCAGCGTTATCAGCCAGAAGGGCGCACCAGCACAATTGCTCGATGCATGGTCCGAGCACCTATTCGACCTGGTAATATCCGAGGCGATCCTCCACGAAGTGGAACGTGTCTTGCGGGAACCGCGCCTAAAGGAAACATTCAACATCGCCGAGAACCGGATTGCACGTCTTGTTGAACTGTTACGTGAAGATAGCATTCTTGTCCCTGACACCGAACGTCAGGACGGTGTGCGAAGCAATCTGTCGGTTGTCAGGGTGGGATTGCTTACCACTTCGTGGCACACGTCGTCGGGAAGAACGCCCTCCTCGCAATGACACCAAGCAGGAAGGAGGGGGATTGCTTCGTTCCTCGCAATGACAGATCGGCGATTTGCGCCGAGTAGGCCTTCGGCAGTACACAGTAAAAGGGGACATTCTCGATGCGATGCACTCGGAATGTGAAAGCGAATGTCCCCTCTTGGTCAGATGTACTTATGAGTCTACTGCAAAAATGGATTTTTACCACAGAGATCACAGAGTACACGGAGAATTGATGATGAAGAACTCTGTGCTCTCCGTGTTCTCTGCCTGCACTGTGCGCAGGCACACGTTTGGTGAGTTTTTTCAGTGGACTCAATAAAGACTCAAGTAGATTTTACACCTCCCCCTGTCTTATTCCCGGCAGCGATGCGTTTTACAACATTTCCAGGAATTCATCCATTGTCCGACCAGCATCGCGGATGATTTTACGCAATATTCCTTTTGGGATGATCTTTCCGGGATGAATAGATACAATTGTCCACCGCCCGTCTGGGTGGTGATAGGTTGCATGACTACCTGACTGACATATCAACTGAAATCCGACAGCTTCCAACACTTTGATTACCTGACGGGAGCTCGTGGCTGGTAGTTTCGCAGGTATAGATTACACCGCGATCTCAACCAGGCCGGGCAGTGGGACAGGATCACCAACAACCCGACGCGATTCAATACACAACCTGATCACATCTTTGATGTTCTCCAAAGCCTCTTCGTAAGTTTTACCGTCGGAATAACACCCTGCAATGAGAGGACAATCCGCCAGATAAACATCATCATCTGGAACATATTCGATAACCACAGGATATTGATACTCTTTCATCTTTCGCCTCACATAAATCAAGGATGCCGCCTCACCTAAGATTTGTACCACGCCCTGTTCCTGCGTTCGTCATTGATCCGCCATCCGCTATTCGCTATCCTTCGACTACGCTCACCTGTGCCTGCGGCACTGGCGCAGGCAGGACAAGTCCGAAATCCGCAATCATAAATTCTCCCCCCTCTCGTTATTTCCCATTTATTTTTCATCCAATGCGCTCAATACCGACGCAATGACAACATCCACCTGCTCATCGCTCATGGTTGGATAGAGCGGCAAAGTCACTTCCCGTCCCGCCACATCTTCGGTGATGGGCAGTTTTATCCCAGGATACTGCTCGCGATAATAGCTGAATTGATGCACAGGGGGATAGTGAATGCTGGTTTGTACCCCTTTGGCTCGCAGGTTGCCAATGAATGCTATCCTATTCACCCCCTGAGGCAGGATGATCGGGAAAATATGGAATGCTGAAACCCCGCGGGAATGATGAAAAGGCAAAGTCAGGCTGGTCGGCGCGAAGGCCTCCCAATAGCGCCCCGTGATCTCAGCGCGGCGAGCGTTGTTCCTCTCCAATTTAGATAATTGCACCAGACCCAGCGCTGCCCGCATCTCGTCAATGCGATAGTTATAGCCCAGGGTCACCACATCGTACGAATATGCGTGTCCCTTATAACGATCCCAAGTGAGCGTGGTCATCCCATGAGAACGCATCAGGCGGATCTTCTCTGCCAGGTCGTCCCGATCCGTGACGATCATGCCGCCCTCGCCGGTTGCCAGGTTCTTGTTCGAGAAAAAGCTAAAACAGCCGATATCCCCAAATGTGCCCGCCTTCTTTCCGTCGAGTTCTGTCCCGGGGGCATGGGCAGCATCCTCGATCACCACCAGGCCATGCTGACGGGCAATGTCGTTAATGGCAGCCATATCGCACGGATAGCCTCCATAGTGCATGACCGTGATGGCTTTCGTGGCAGGAGTGATTGCCGCAGCAATCGCTTCAGGCGAGATGTCAAGATCAAAGTCACTGGAAATATCCGCAAAGACGGGCTTGGCGCCGGTGTACTTCACGGCATTAGCCGTTGCTACGAACGTCAGTGAAGGGACGATGACTTCGTCGCCAGGACCAATCCCCAGCACGGCGTTTGCCAGGTGCAGGGCGACGGTCGCATTGGAGACGGCAAAGGCATGTCGCACGCCGAGGTACTTTGCAAAGGCCTGCTCGAAGCGCTGCGTCACCTCGCCCATGGTCAGCCATTTTGATTTCAGAACACCGGTGACCGCTTGAATTTCCTCTTCACCCAAATCAATATCCGAGAGTGGCACGCGCCATTCCATAGCGTTTATTCTTCACCTAGAAATTCTGCCCGCATCTTCTCGAAATCCTGGACCGCCTGCTCGTAATCCTGCGAATTGCCCAGGTCCTGCCAGTACCCGTCGAAGGGAAAAGCCTGCACCTTTTCGCCGCGCGCCAGCAGTACCTGCACCAGGTTGGGGAAATCGAAATATTGTTTTGGGGGAATATAGTCGATGACGTGCGGTTCGAACACGTAAATACCCATGCTGACAGCATAATCAAGTATAGGTTTCTCCGTATACGCGGTCACATGTTGATTGCTGTCGAATTCAATTACGCCTAGATCAATCTTGATCTGGCGACGGTGTGTAGCAATGGTTGCAGCCGCCCCGGATGCCAGGTGGTCGGCATAAAACTTTTGCAAGTCGAGCGTGGTAAGCACATCCCCGTTAGTAACGAAAAATGCCTGCTCTGGCCGTGGGATCAGCGACAATGGGCCAACGGTCCCCAAGGGTTTATCTTCAAAGGAGTAATCGATCTTGACGCCATACTTCGAACCATCGTTGAAAAAGGCCTGCAAAAGATTGGCCAGATGCCCGACGGTCAGGGTAATTTCGTCCACGCCGCTGCGCTTGAGCTGATGGATCATGACCTCCAGGATGGGCATATCCCCAATAGGGACAAGCGGTTTAGGAAGAACTTTTGTATAGGGGGCCAGGCGAGTGCCTTTACCCCCGGCAAGGATGACGGCTTTCATAGGTGCAGTATTTTTATAATAGAGATCTATGAATCAGTGAGTAAACGTTGCCGAGCCTCAGCCAGTGATACCCCGCCTGCCTTTTGCAATTTGACCCATGAAGCCCGCATGATCTTCAAAAACTCCGGGTTTTCACCTAATTTCCAACTCTGAATATCATCCTTTTCCACAGGCATGAACACATAGGCAGGTTCGCTACCACGATTCACAACCACAACTCCCTCTGCCGCCATTTCCACCAAATTGACCAGCGTTGGATTGTCTTTTTCGAGTGTTATGGTTTTCATAGATGGATTTCCTTTCCGCCGAGAATGATCCGGTTACGGATTTTCCTGCCAACAGCAACAATGTACACGCTGACGATGTCTCTTTCTGTTTCTACCTGGTAGTATACTCGAAAATTCCCAACCCGTAATTCCCATGAAGCAAAAGGGTTGGGGTGAAGAGGTTTTCGATTCCGGGTTGGGAGGGTCGGATCAAATGCAAGCTCTTTTCTATCACGTCGAGAACGATACGCCGGTTATAAACAGTATAACCCGCCAGATGCTCCATCGCTTCAGGAGACAGAACGACCTCAATTGCGCGCTTCAGAGGCATCGCTAGATCTGATATTTATTCGAATAATATAGGTCCAGATGATTGGCAATCCATTCAATAGTCTGGCGCAGACCGTCTTCCAACGATACCTGTGGCCGCCACCCCAACCGCTCCCGCGCCAGGCTATTATCCGAAAGCAGCCGCTCCACCTCGCTCTTCTCAGGGCGCAGGCGCTTGGGATCCACCACAATCTTGACAGACTTGCCGACTAATGCAATCACCTCTTGAGCCAGATCACCAACGCGGATTTCAATCCCTGTGCCCAGGTTGAACGTCTCGCCTTCTACGCCTGGCACCTCGGCTACTTTGATGAATCCCTCTACCGTGTCAGAAACATAGGTCAGGTCGCGGCGCGCATCCAGATTTCCCAGGCGGATTGTGCGCTGGGTGAGCGCCTGGGTGATAATCGTGGGGATGACAGCCCTTGCTGACTGGCGCGGGCCATAAGTGTTGAAGGGCCGGACAGTGACGACTGGTAAGTCGAAGGCACAGTAGAAACTCTCCGCCAGTTTATCCGCACCGATCTTGCTCGCCGAATACGGCGACTGACCCTGAAGGGGGTGGCCTTCGTCAATTGGAACGTGGCGGGCGGTGCCGTAGACTTCGCTCGTTGAGGTATGCACAACCCGCTCGACGCCTGCCTCACGGGCTGCGAGCAAGACGTTCAGCGTGCCGATGACATTCGTCTCGACCACTTCTGCCGGATGGACGTATGAATAGGGGATGGCAATCAGCGCACCCAGGTGCAGAATATGGCTGACCCCCCGGACAGCACTTTGAACCGCCGGCAGGTCACGCAGGTCACCTGGAATGATCTCAATTTGCGCCAGGGTTTTCGCGGGCAGCAGGGAGAGCAGACCCGGGTCACCGCGCGAATTGTAACGCACAAAGGCGCGCACCTTTGCACCTTGCGCGACCAGTTCTTCAACCAGATGGCTGGCAATGAACCCGCCCGCGCCAGTGACCAATATATGTTTGCCGTGCCAGTAGGTTGTCATAAAGGTCTCATTTGCACTTGTCATTGCGAGTGAAACGAAGCAATCTCATGGCGTGCGAGGGGATTGCTTCGGGCACAGAACGCCCTCGCAATGACATCTTAACGACGTGTCATTGCGAGTGAAACGAAGCAATCTCACACTGGTAAGGATGGGATTGCTTGCCACTTCGTGGTACACGTCGTCGGGAAAAGCGCCCTCCTCGCAATGACACGCGGCGGACGCGGTTCACTTCGTCAGCTCGGCACGCAGGCGAGCCAGGTACTCCAGCAGTGCCTGATTCTCCGGGCGAGCCAGCCTCTCCACTTCCACCAGCCAGGATAACACTTCGGAGGCGGGTACCGCGCCATTCTGGTGCGGTGAGGCGACACTTCCCCCTGCCGAAGCTTGAAGACTTGCTCGCATGAAGCCGAGTAGATCAGGCACCGCCACCACGCGCGCACCCGCCTGGTAGCATAGGTCCAGGATGGCCTTGCGCCGCTGGGGGGTAATTCCACCAATGGCGAAGAGCACCAGCTTGATATCCCGTTGCCTTACCAGAGAAGGGATGTCTCTGGTTGACCCCAGGACTTCAAGCCCATCCACGCGCAGGCCGATCTTGCGCGGATCGTCATCCACAATGCCAACGACGGTAAAGGCCGAAGCGAACTCGCGGCGGCCGAGCAGCCAGGTGGTGATAAAACCGCCCTCGCCAGCGCCGACGATCAGGACACGCTCACCCACGCGAGTGGTTTCGCCGCGCAATCGCAGCCAGCGTGCTGCCAGACCGGTCAACAGGCGTAAACGGTACCTGGCGACCGTAAAACCGAAGAAGGCCAGGATGCCCGCCATGATCCAAAGACCCAATGGCAGGTTAAAGAGAACTGACCAAGCGCGATCCAGGAGCAACGGGATGAGGGTAGCAATACCGCTGGAAGCTGCCAATAACAACACATTACCTGAAGGGGCACGCGACCAGTCCATGCGGTTCAGGCCCAGCAGGGCATTGACCACCCCGAAGAGCAAGGCAATCCCCAGCGCCAGAAGGAGCGCCCGGCCCACGCCCAGGTTGAGCGACCCGGATATCCGCCAGAGCAGGCCAGAAATGCCCACGGCGAGCAAGGCAATGGGTATATCAATCACGAACCAGATCAGGTGTCGGGAAAGCAGGCGGGAGAGCGGTCCCCACAAGAGCAAGTGTTCAGGGATGGTCTCGCCGCGCAGCCTGGGCAGCAGGGAGATCAACGTCATGAAAATAATATCCAGGTCCACCACGAAACTACGGTTGCGGATGTAGATCTGATCCAGGCGCAGCTTGCTGGGCAGGATCTCACCCAAATACTTGTCCATTATGGTAGGCGAATGCCCTACCACATTGGTAGGCGAATGCCCTACCACATTGGTAGGCAAGTGCCCTACCACATTGGTAGGCGAGTGCCCTACCATAACCGCCCCATTACCTAGTTTCTGCTCTTCATCCCGAAACATCACCGAAGCCGGGCTGGTGATCCCCGGGCGGACCGAGAGGATCTCCTTGCGCAGGTCTTCCGGCCAGGTAGCGACGATCTGTGGGTCTTCCGGGCGGGGGCCGACCAGGCTCATCTCGCCTTTGAGCACGTTCCACAATTGGGGCAGTTCGTTGAGTTTGGCCTGCCGCAGCCATTTACCTACCGGTGTAATGCGCGGGTCGTCTTCAGCGGTGAGAGGCGGGCCTGCGTAACTGGCGGCCTCCTCGCGCATGCTGCGGAATTTGAGGATGTTAAACTCTTTGCCACTCCTCCCGGCGCGTCTGCCACGGTATAGGACCTGGCCGGGTGAATCGCGCTTGATCGCCCAGGCAAAAATGCCGAAGAAGGGAGAGAGCAGGAGCAGGCCCAGGGCGGAGGTAAGGATATCGAACAGACGCTTTGCTAGTTCAGAAAGGCCTGAAGATCGCTCTAAAAGTCCCATGGTCACAGGCTAACCTCCCCGTCTACTCACCGACCAAACCCACTGCCTCATGATACAGATCATCGCTAATCCGAAATCCCTGCGCTTACAGCGTCTAACAGCACTCGCACTGATGGAACGAGCCCCACTTTTTTTGCTTTCAGCAGGATGCCTACCGTTCCAACTACAGGTAAGTTCAATTGCTCTGCAAGTAAACGCGCCTGACGATCATCAAGGCCAGCCACACACTCGGGTCGAGCGCGTGCGCAGGCGATCACAGCCCGCTCGCCATTCCCTAATCGATTGGGCGGCAATTGACCAAGTTCTGCCTGGGTAACATCCACCACTGTTAGCCAATCTAGAGAACGTGGGTCTACTGTATCTGGCCTAGTTGAACATCCCGAATCCAACTCCCAGACAACCGATTGAGGCGCAAACACAGGCTCGAATAGCGCTGGTAGCAACTGCACCTGACCTATTCGCGCCAGGTACAATAGCAACGTTGTATCACAGACAAGCGCCTGTTTGCTCACTGAACTCTCTATCCAATTCTTTGGGGGTTATCTGCGATACCGGGATGCCATACTCGGCGCACAGGTCGAGGAACAACACACGCGGTATGCCGGCCATCTCGGCTGCAGCGCCTGAAGACAACTTGCCAAGCCAGAACAGCATCAAGGCGGCATACAGGCGTACATCACGCCCCAATTCTTCTGGCGTACGGTTGAGCATCAACCGGATATCACCCGGGATGTAGAGTGTCAATACATCATTTGCATCCATAGAACCATCCTTGAAAGCCCTGGCATCCTGCTGAATATTATACCCCCTAGTATCCTTGAACTATGGGCAAGGTTTTCTACCTTGAGCACGTTCCACCGAGCAGGCCTTCGCGAAGCACCCTGTGGGTCGGCAGTTGGGGAAGTTCGTTGAGTTTGGCCTGCCGCAGCCACCCTGCCCCCGTCGGGGGTTGCCTACTGGCGTAATGCGTGGATCATCCTGGGCGGTAATTTTTTCGCCCTGGTAACTCTCAGGGCGCGCGTACATGACGCGGCTCTCCCGCTCATCCTCCCATAGGCGCCAGCACCTGGTCCTGGTCGCGCAGGGAGACCTTGATCAAGGAGGATAGAAATTCACTCGCATCCAGTATTTCCAAAAGCAATAATTGCCCGGCCGGGCTGAAATGTACAATGAAAGGCCCTGTATGCTCAGCGTGGTCAATCATACCCTCCTGAGCAGTCTCGATCATCAGAATATCCTCTGACCTATCATAACTAATCTTCATACCGCTCCTTCCATCCAGGATAGAATGTGATCACAACCGGTATGTTCATTTCCATCCTGTAAACAACCCGCAGCACATGTCGCGCGGTAATACCTCTTTGCGCAATAAACCTGCCACCCGAGTGTGAGATCACCCGATCTGGATGCAACACTGTTTCCTCGACTTGTTCGACTGTGACCTCAAAGTCGTGCCGCTTGAGCACGAGGAATTTTTGCTCAGCATGATGTGTGTATTTCAAGTCACCCACATTCTACCTTACTTTCCACTTCACCAAAGAGCCTCTGCACATCCCACCGAGTAGGCCTTCGCGACCGCGTAGCGTCCCTTTCGCGAAGCACCCTGCGGGTAGGGAAGCACCCTGCCGAGTAGGTGCTGCGCATGGGTCGGCAGTTGGGGAAGTTCGTTGAGTTTGGCCTGCCGCGGCCATTTACCTACCGGCGTAATGCGCGGGTCGTCTTCGGCGGTGAGAGGCAGGCCTGCGTAACTGGCGGCCTCCTCGCGCATGCTGCGGAATTTGAGGATGTTAAACTCTTTGCCACTCCTCCAGGCGCGCAGGCTGAAATGGGATGTGGGGTCGTCGGCTTTTGAATCAGTAGATTTGATCGTTTGTGTCGCCATAGAGTTTCCCCAATAATACCAGTAGTCTTGCTCAAGGCAAAGGTTGGATCGCTACCAGGTAAAAGCAGTAGCCAATAATTAGTAAACAGTGAGCAGTGAGCAGGAAGCAGGCGGATGGAGACAAGGTAGTGGGTATCCCCAAAGGGGATGATATTGAAGATTTTCAGGCTTTCGAGAAGCAGGCATAATCCCCAGGAAACCGTCGCCAATTTGCGGGTGATGGGTGGCGCGAGGGTAATGCGTTCGAAGTGAATTCACATGTCGAGAGAATTGCGGAGCGCCTGTTCAATCAATCGTAGAAAACGCTCCGACAGGTTGCCAACCTTGCCGGTCAACCGTTGTTTATCCATCGCGCGGATCTGTTCCGTAAGCGCCTTTGAATCCTGATCCAGTCCACCTTCGCCACGAGGGATCAAGACATGGCTGGGAGAAAGGCGTTCAATGTTTGTCGTCATAGGCACGACGATAACCAGTTGGCTGCGTTGGTTAATCACATTATTGGAGACCACTACGACAGGCCTGGTTCATATCGAAAATACATCGTTAGATTTTGCATCGGCGAAGGAAAAATCGGCCATTAATTCACGCTCTTCCGCCTCGTCTTGCGGCGTGCGCGCCTCATAATACGCTTCATAAGCCTGCCAGCGCTGCGCCTTTTCCAACTCTTGCACGTACCTTTCGAGCAGGAACGTGACCAATTCACGAGCATCATCCAGGGCCTCAACACGGGCACAGTCAAGCAAACTCTCAGGCAACTCAATTTTCACTGTATGTGTCAACATTTCAGATCCTCCGAGCGATTCCGATCACCACTGTCTTTTATCCAATCCTTACCATGCCAGTATACTTCACCCCCTGTGCCGAAGCAAGCAAACGGTCGCGGTTATCAGTGATCGGTCATCAGTGTTCAGTGGGCGGATGGCAACCAGGTAATGCGTGTCCCCAAAGGGGATGATATTGAAGATTTTCAGGCTTTCAAAAAACAAGCACAGCCCCCAGGAGACGGGCGCTAATTTGCGGGTGATGGGTGGCGCGAGGGTGATGCGATGAAATTCATAGCAGCAATTGGGAAACAGCCGTTTGATCTCCGCCGTGATCTTCGGGCCCTGGTAACTCTCCGGGCGTTCGTGCCCCGCAGGGGTACTCATACATGCTGCGGAACTTGAGGATGTGAAATTCCTTGCCACCCCGCCCGGCGCGCCGCCCGCGATAGAGGGCCGGGCTAGGGGAATCGCGTTTGATCCACAAGGCTATCGGGGTAAAAAAAGGAGATAATAAGATCAGACCGAGGAGTGCGGTCGCAAAGTCAAAAGCACGTTTCAAGACAATTCCAGTGGTGAAGAGGGGGGATGGATTTGCTGCTGACATAGAATAATGACTGTGGTTGTACGATCATCAAACCCCAAGGGAGAAATGCTGGTAAGGGGATATACTGGCTGTCTCATTTCTCTCATAATCTCTCTAACATCCCATCAAACAAAGCGGATAACTGTTGTCGAGATAGGGCGCGATCAGTGTAAAGATTAACCACTTCGGCGCAAGCCTCTTCGGCTACGGGGCATTTCCCTGCCGTATATCCCCATTGGCTTAAATCCCCTTCCACCGGATGTAACGGCGAGACAAACCAGTCGCCCAATGGTATGCGTAGTTTTCTGGCGCGCTCCAACAATTTCCTCTTGTCAGGAACGCGGATGGAATAGCGCAACATACTATGCCCGGCATAATCCGGGCGGTAAGGCGGTTGGATCGAGGTTCCCTTAAAAAAGGCATCATAATGTTCAGCGGTGCGTTGTCGCTGTTGCACGCGGTGAGGTAAAATCTTCAGATCACGCTGCAAGCCGCGCCGTTGAAAGCCCCCCATCCGCTTCAAATACCCCGGGGGCATCTGTACCGTATGGAGTTCATCCCCCACAGAGGAACCCACGGAAAGCCCCGCTTTTTGGGTCAAAAAACGATAGGCTTCAACCAGGGGATAGTAGAGAAACGGTTGATCTGCCAACGGGCGTACCCACACTTGCGCAGCCAAGATAACCTGTTCCATAAAGCCCGGTAGGGGCATCTGCGCGGCAATGGCAGAAACTTTATGGGCTAGTTCATTATCCCGCACATGGGCAATACCCCCCAGACCCGTTGAGATGGGCTTGGACCATTGGGTGGAGAAGAAAGCCGCATGGGTATTTGTTCCTGCGGGATGGCCTCTGTAACTCGCCCCCAGTCCGTGAGCACAATCTTCGATCACGTAGATGCCGTGTCTTTCGGCCAGGGCCATGATGGGGTCTAGATCAGGGGAAAGGCCAAAAGTGTTTTGGACAATAACGGCTCGAGTACGAGTCGTGATCAGGGGTTCTATCGTTTCCGCTGAAACATTATACGTTTGGGTGTCAATGTCGGCATATATGGATTTGGCCTCAAGATACAATACCGCATTTGGAACAACAACACAGGAAAATCCCGGAAGGATAACCTCATCCCCTTCTTTTATACCCATTGCCTTCAAAACCGCATAAAGTGCTACACGACCTTTGAAGAAGAAAAAACAAGTGTTCATTCTTTAACTTTAATTACCCTTGCTGGATTGCCTACGGCTACTGCATTTGGAGGTATTGAAGAAATTACTATGCTCCCCCCCCCGATAATGGCATTTCTGCCGATTGTGATACCGTTTTTTCCTGAAATCAAAAGAGATCTAGTGCCTATATAGGCATTATCTTCAATAATAAGGAGAGTATGTTTCTGTCCTTTTCCGTGAATAGTAAATATACAGCAGTATGAAATCGTAACATTATTTCCGATTATTGTAAGATAAGGGTCCATGTCATCCATATAGCATCTCATCCCAATAAAGGTATTTTTCCCAATTCTAAAACCAATCAGGCGATATAGTAATATTCGCAAAGTATTAAAAGGGATACTGGGAATAATCACCACATTTATAAACTTGCGTAAGGGCTTCCAAACAATTAGCCATAAAGGATATTTTGCGTAATAAGGAACGGGTTTACCCATGAGTTTATAAAACCATGCAAACATCAAAGCACCTCCAGAAATCTCTTTGCCAAAACTTTATACTTCATTGATATCTCGGCCCCCTCTTACCAGTCAACATAGAAGAAGAAAATAATTTTATCATCCCCCACAGAGGAACCCACGGAAAACCCCGCTTTTTGGGTCAAAAAACGATAGGCTTCAACCAGGGGATAGTAGAGAAACGGTTGATCTGCCAACGGGCGTACCCACACTTGCGCAGCCAAGATAACCTGTTCCATAAAGCCCGGTAGGGGCATCTGCGCGGCAATGGCAGAAACTTTATGGGCCAGTTCATTATCCCGCACATGGGCAATACCCCCCAGACCCGTTGAGATGGGCTTGGACCATTGGGTGGAGAAGAAAGCCGCATGGGTATTTGTTCCTGCGGGATGGCCTCGGTAACTCGCCCCCAACCCGTGAGCACAATCTTCGATCACGTAGATGCCGTGTCTTTCAGCCAGGGCCATGATGGGGTCTAGATCAGGGGAAAGACCAAAGGTGTTTTGGACAATAATGGCTCGGGTTTGAGTCGTGATCAGGGGTTCTATCATTTCCGCTGAAATATTGTATGTTTGGGTGTCAATTTCTGCATATATTGGTTTGACGCCAAGATACAATACCGCATTTGGAATGACAACACAAGTGAAACCAGGAAAGATTATTTCTTCATCCTTATCTATATATTGCCTTTAGAATGACATATAGCACAATGCGACCTTTCCATAAGTAAAAAGTACGGCCATTTTGATTCAGAGGCAAACGTGTTCCAATTATATGATCAGACTCACCTTGAGTATGTTTCATTACTGCTTCTGCGGATCAGCATCTTTCGGCCATGCTCGAAAACGTCCTGCCCCTGGCCATGGTTCAGATTTATTCTGCACAGGCGACCGGCGGATTATGAGTAGCAATGTACCCCATAAAATTCCGATGCCGTAAGCAACATGGTAAGCAAAAAAAAGGAAAGGTAGCAAGGGCAGCATCCAAAACCCATGGCGACGCGCTTGCTGCCATGACGCGACAATCGCGAGAGAATAATAAGAAATAATGATAAAAGCCAGCGCAGCCCATGCATAAACTGTAATGGCGGTTAATCCTAAGATTACCATGAGGCCGAGGACAAAGAATCCTGGAATTGCATGGCGCGAGGCGAATGAATAAGGAGCCAAGTACCACATCCAGGGATTGTATTTGCCGGTAAAAAGTGCCTGGTGGAGTAACCCTAAAAGTGTTCCCTGATTATGATAAAAGACCCAAATAGCCGGATTTCGCCAGATTAACCCACCAGCATGTAATAATCGTCGGTTAAACTCATAATCTTGATTCCGTACTAACCGTTCATCAAACCAACCAATTCGCTCGAATACCTCTTGACGATAACAACCATAAGGGACTGTATCTGCCGGTCTTTCGGAAGCGTTCAGACGATAATCAGCATTTCCAACACCAAAGCGATGTGTAGTCAAAGCCTGAACCAACCTTGCTTCGGAAGACATTCCTCGCGGCATGGTGATTAACAGACCGCCAACGTTATCAGCCCCTGTTCGCTCTATACAACGAACACATTGTCTAACATAATCAGATGGGAGAACACTATGCGCACTGACTGGGACGATGAGATTCCCGTGTGCAGCTTGAACACCAATATTTAATGCTGTTGGTGTTATTTTCCTCGGATTAGAAAGAAGCCGAATGTTTGAGTGATTAGCCGTATAGGATTGTACAATACTAGCAGACTTATCTATAGAATTTCCATCTATGACCAGAAATTCAAGTTGGTCCGCTGGATAATCTTGGTTTATCAATGAATCTAAACATTGGCCGATGTGCTCAGCCTCATTCCGCATAGGTACAATTAACGATACCAACGGAAAAGAACCAGCAAGAGGAGATGTCATTGATGTCATACACCCATGCGATTGGAATAAGGCACCGGCAACCAATGCACCTGGATGCCAGCTTCTTCGGTCTGATATCACCCGCACGCAAGCCCCCCTTCCTCCCGGCGGCTGGTAATCATATCTACCTGATGGCCCCAGGCCACCAGCCGGCGGGCCATCTCGTAAGAGCGGATGCCGCCAGGTTGGGAAGGGGGGTGAAGTATTGTATTGATGTAAGTATAAAACACGCATACGTGACTCAGCGCTTACTCACTACACTTAAGCAAAGTATCATAGAAAACCAGCAGCTTGCGCGCTTGCGAATCCCAGTTATAGCGATCCTTCACCGCTTGCCTGCCACGCTCCCCCATCGTACACGCTTGTTCGGGATGTTCGATCAACCAAACCAACGCCTGCGCCACGGCTTCAGGGTCGGCTGGGTCAACGCATAAACCGCACTGCTCACCCCCCACAATCTCCCGGTATAGCGGGAAGTTAGAAACCACCACCGGCAATCCAAGAGCCATATACTCAAAAATCTTGGTGGGGTAAGATTCAATATAGTTGGGAATTTCCTGGAGCAGCGCCAAGCCAATATGGCACCGGGCTATCAGCCGCCAACCCTCCTCTGGCGGCGTATAGCCGCGTAACCGCACTCCCGTGAGCGCATATTTTTCAATCAGCTGCCGCAACTCAACAGCGTGAGCAGCATGATAAATGGGGCCTAAGCACTCCCACTCTACGGCATACTGCTGCTTCTTGAGCAAGCGCAAAGCCTCCAGGGTTACTAAACTGCCGCGCACAGGCGCGACCCCACCGATATATCCCAGCGTCGTCGCCGGATATTTCATTTCGTTAATCTGCAATAGATTATCTGCCAGCGGCAGATTGAGTACCACCTCGCGCTGCGCGATCCGGGGATAATGCCTGGCATAGGAAGTCTCGGCCAGGATCACGCCGAGGCCTTGCAAGAGGACATGTTCCATCGCCTGGTACAAACCAGCTACCAGACGACGCAGAGGGGCCGCTATCCAAGCTTTAGTCAAGAGTGCCCCGGGCACATTCTCATGCATGTCATAGATGACCTTTTTACCCCGCAAACGCAATAATTGCGCCCACGGCAACAATTCCGGATCGTGAACGTGATAAATATCTGCGTCTACTTTCAACGCGGCCCGATATACCTGCCAAGTCGTGTATATCATCCGGTTCAGACGCCGGGCAGGTCGGGGAATAGCTCTAATCCATACACCGTCAACCACTTGATCTCGTTCATGTGGCACCACCAATGTCACGGCATAACCTGATTGTGCCAAGGTCTTGCATTCTTTATGAAAGATGCGTGTATCAAAGGGTGGGTGAACTGAAGTGAGATGAACGATTTTAGCCATTATGGTCCCGCTAAGGTGTTCTAACGGCAAAGGCCGGCGCAACCCCTATCCCCACAAGCAGCCAGAACAAGGACATTAGCTGCAAATTATAAAAAACTTCCATGAATAAATTGGCGCCCAAAAGTCCTAGCAGAATGGCCATCAGCGCCAACGCCCACGTTGAAAATACCGAATCGCGCCGATACCGTTTCATGACACGCATAAGCTCCCAAGCCACTGTCCCAATGAGCCAGAGAAACAACGCCAGTCCAACTACCCCATACCGGCGCCACGTTAACAAGTAACCATTATCCGTTACAGTTCTAAACTCTGCCTTACCAGGCCCCACCCCCAGCCAGGGTGACTCCTGGATAGTCTCCAGAGTGGGCTTCCACAAATACTCAATCCGGGTATTCAGGCCAGCCTCCGCTCTTGCAAGCCGAAATACAAGTTGGTATATAACATTTTGCTTTCCATAGCTCTTGGCAGCCCCCGGATCCATGTTGTTAGTCTTCTGGAATTCACCAAACAGCCATATCCCCCCGGCCACCAGCAAAACGAACGCAATTCCTATCTGGATAAGATGTCGTTTAATAAAGCGCCAGGTAGATACATACTTTATCCGCGGCACTTGAGGAGCCAAGGTGCCAACAGCCCCCAACGCCATCGTCAACACCGCCGAACGCGAAAGAGTCAGCAAGAGCGCCAGCCCACATGCCCCTGCCACCCCGATCAACAACAAACGGTGTTTGGAGGGCTTCCACCAATTCAAGGCCAGTATTCCTCCCATCGCCATTAATAATCCGTAGTAGTTCGCATTGCCCACTGTACCGGTCATCCGTCCGGTACTTACATTACCGGTTCCCGTCATATATATCGCTTCTATAACAGGCCGAACACCGCCGAGGTTGAACCATTCCACGATCCCCAGCGCTGCAGCCAGGACAACACTCAGAAAGAAGACCTTGACGATACGGTGAAGCTCCCGCTCGGTCCAGGAATAAAACGTCATCTGAAAAAGCAGCCAGGCCCGGCCGATCTTGATAAATTCCATAGCATCGCGTGGAACAACCGACACACCAAGTGCCAGGGATCCCCATATCATCGAGATCAAGGTTGATACCCCTACCAGAACCAGGCCAAGATCAATGATCGTCAAACGCAGCCGCTTCGACAGCAAAAAAAAAGGTCCACAGATTAATAACAGCAGTTCCTCCGGCCTAATCAAAAATAACCCCGGCACCCGAATGCCAGGCAAGGCAATACTGCAGAAAATCAGCAGAAGCACAAACCAGAGTCTTATCTGCCGTTGCAGAACCTTGCCTTTGTTTTTCTGGTGGGTAAACGTTTGCAAAGAGGACTCTACGGCCATACGCTAACGCCCCACTTTCATAGACGGTAATGGAACGGCGAACAAGACTAGATTATCGAACAGGACCTCCCCTATCCCGCGATTCAGGGCATAGGGAGTAAACCAGTCCGCCGCCTGCGGCGCCCAACCGGCTTTAACAAACTCTTGCCAGGATTGAACAGATACCCACTTTACCAAATTCCAATAATGCTGTTCTCCGGTCGAGCTAAGCCACACCAAGCATAAGTAGGCCTCGCTCTCGCCCACTACTTTTACCGCCCCACTGAATACATAGACCATCCCTGGCTGGGTCTGTATCCAAGGGCGCACCGTTAAGCCATTGGTTTCCGGCAGCGTATTGACTATTGCCAGCGCTCGAGTCATCTCCCCCTCCCGAAGATCATCCACCAGCCGATAATGGGCGCGCAAGAACGCCACATAATCCTGACCATCAAGTGCGATGTCTTTATACGGACGATACCCCAATGGAACCTGGGTTAGAGCCGACCAGTCTTGTTCAAATCCTGCGTCGGGAAGCAAGTTAGCCACTTCCCCGCTCTGGTAGAGACGAGTATTGACCTGGATGTAATGCCACCCATCCGCCTGCCAGTCGCTAGCCACGGCGCTAGACGCCGGGACCTGCCAATAGAATACGACCGGCACCCTCGTAGGCTCCCAATCCATACTCCAGGCGTCAACATCATATCCCATCAGGCGCTGATCATCAGCCAACGGCCACTCCCCGCTAATGTGTGGCTCAAAGTTGGTCAATTGGTTGAGCCAGAACTGAGCTTGAGCTTCATCGCCTATTTCTTGTGAGAGCTGATAGGCAGCATAATCCGCTTCGACTCTGAGCCAACTTCTGCGGGAAACGAGCCCATATTCCGCCAAGGCGCCACTCCTATCTCCTTGTTGTTCCAATTGCACGGCCTGAGCGTAAGCCCCAAGGACACGCTGCCGTTCATTCCAGGCCTCTCCCGACAAATGATGCAAGATGGTCTGGGCGCGGCCATCGGGCTGGGCCCAAGCCACGTCTGCTTTTCCCCCCAAGTCTTCAGCGCGCGCCAGTGCGACTTGCCCCTCCGGAGAAGGCCCCTGCGCGATCCACCGCATCAGCATGAGGTAGGCCAAGTTGTGCAAAAAGGACTGAGAGAAGTAGCCCTCTCCGATCCCCATGCCCAAGATAGCTGCTATCAGCAGGAGCGTTACGCTACGCTGGATCAAAACTCTCTTTGAGCCGGAAATATTCACGCGTCACCTTGTTTCTGGGAGGAGGAAGCGACCAGCGTCTCCAACGCCCCTGTCATCCGCTCAATCAAGGTCGGCACGCTAAACTGCGTCTGAATCCGCTGCCGCGCCAGGACGCCCATAGCGCGCCGTTCATCGGCAGATATCATGAGCAGGCGTTCCCAGGCCCTCGCAAGACTTGCCGGGTCCTTCACCGGTACCACCGTGCCAGTATCTCCTACAATGAAAGCCGCGTCCCCAACGTCCGTTACCACGCACGGGATGCCACAGGCCATGGCTTCTGCAACAGCATTAGGAAACCCCTCACGTTCTTCTGAGATGGTATTAGCGATATTAATACTATTGTACACCAAAGGCATATCCTGTTCCCATCCTGCCCAAACCACTCGATCAGCAATTCCAAGTTCCTGACTCAATGCTTGCTGCTCTGTTATATAAGCATCAGGTCCAGACCCAACACAAACGTACCTGACAGTAGGATACAAATCTCTTAACAGCGCAGCCGCACGGAGGAAAGTTTGATGTCCTTTATTGGGGTTTATTCTTGCTATTAGACCAACTACTAAACAATCTGAAGACACTCCCCATCGCTTATGAATAGCTTCCTTTTCGAATTCCTCGATTGGGGAAAAGTAATCAGTATCAATTCCGTTGGGGATAACCGACATTCTTTGACCGGGATAACCTCTGGACACCAGTGATCGAAATCCAGCCTGTGAATTTACGATGATCAAATCAACCCTGGAAAAGAGGCGTTCTCCGAGCCTTAATTTATTAAGAATACGCAGCAGCCGATCTTGTGTAGATATTTCGGGGGCCAAAGTACGCATCCCCCACACAACACGAGCACGGTATAGTCGTCCCATCAGCCAACTCAGTTCATTGGCGACCATGCCGTACCCGTGAACGATATGCGGGCGCACCTTACGCATCACCGCCGGGAGGCGGAGAGCAAAGGCACCCAGATCCCAACGCCCTTTTTTGCACAGGGAAAGCGCCTGCACGCCCGGCGCCTGCTTTAACTCATCGCCAAACTCCCCCCCATCGTAAAACGTGACCACCGTCACATCGAAGCGGGTTTTGTCCAACCCTTTTACCAGCGTGACCAACTGCCGCTCACGGCCGCCAATGCCCAACGTGCGGGTCAGGAACAGAATGCGAATTTTGGTATCTATTGAGTCCATTGGAGACCTCTACCCTGCCGGAAATCTTATGAGTGAAGGTCGTTCAAAACGGTCGTGGCGCGTTTTTTCCAAGTATAGTGCGCCATAAACTCATCTTTGGCGGCATTGCCGAGCCTTGCCTTATGCACCGGATTCTCTTTGAGTAAGGGAAAGCGCCTGCACCCTTGAGCAGAAAGGGATACATCTGCACAGAGTGAGGCTGCCCGTCCCAATGCGGCGTGATGAATACGACATGCAAATGCGTCCACTCGGGAATTGTATTGCCTTCTTCCAATCCGCCTACGAAGTCGTCAGATTGCCAATATAGCGCAACCAGCTGAGTAGTAGACCTAATAGTCAACTCAAACACCTCTGATTTGTGGCGATTAACTTGGAATACCGCGCATTTATGTCATCAGCCAATTTTGAATAGGACCGTTCGCGGACAACATACTCTCGACCTCGCTGGCCAGCTAGTTGCGCCATCGAACTGTCCTTGAGGAACCGCACCACTGCCTCCGTAAAAGCTGGGATATTGTACGGCACACATTCGCCACCGCCGCTCTCAGTGATAACTTTGAACTGATCGGGAATTTCACTATTGGCGACGACCGGCACAGCCATCCCCAAACTCTCTAGAACTTTGGTCGGCGAACTAATGGTGTAAATAGGTATCGGCGGAATGGGCGCGACCGAGACATCCGCTGCAGAAAGATAGAAAGGCATCCTCGCCCGTGGGACTGTTCCTACAAATCGGATGGCCTGATCAAGCCCCCGCCGAGTTGACTCGTTTCTAAGCCACTGGTACTCTTCTTCGTTGTCGGCCGACCCAACCAATAGTAATTTTGTAGTCGGCACCTCGGCAAGAACCTGCACCATCACGTCCAGAAGGAACTCTAATCGCCTGAGGCGAGCCATTGTGCCGAAGTAGATCACGGTTGGAGAATCGCCAAGCCCCAAATCCAAACGCGCCACAAGGCGATCGTAGTTCTCCGGCCGAATGTCAGTGTCAACTCCCATCGGAAAACTTACTACCTTGTCAGCAGGTAAGCCACGCGCGATCAGTTCAGCCCGCATCCAGTCGCTAATTGCCAGCACCAGATCGGCCTGGCGGAGAACCCACCACTGAAGCATTTGCTTGATCTTTGCGCCGACTTTGCGTTTGACCCTATTCACTTCAGAAATGTCACCGGGTTGCCATTGGGCCGCTTCAGTCGTTGGAAATGAAAGCTGAAAGACAAACGGTATTCCCCACTGCTTCTTTAACATCAACGCCACATAAGCGCTCAACAAATCATTCCGCACTTGGATGATATCTACAAATTGTTGCGCACCAACCTTCTCGGCGATCTTGTAACTTTGACGCACTCGAGACATCCAGGTGAGTGGCCGCGTCCACAGGCTTGGCTTGTGGTTCGGCAACAAATGAACCGGCGTGCCATTCCAGTCTGCTTCGCTCTGTATGGGAGCGGATGGACCCCGTCGCATTATCCAATTGATCAGGTAGCCCCGCTTAGGCAGCAAACGGGTATAGACTGTCTCCATCATGGCTTCATCGCAGGGATATGTCCGATCCAGGAACATCAGTATCCGATAGCCAGTCTTATCCATAACGTGTTCCCTCGCCGAGGCAGTTTGCACTATAAACCAGACTCACTGGCCGCCCACTGTTCCAGCACCAAAAGCGCCCAGTACTTGGGGCCCCCTGCATAACGGGAGATACTTTCCAACACTGCACTACAGAAATGCCTCATTTTCAGACATTTTCGCGGTGGTGGGGATTCTAAAAGCAAACCATAACCTCTATAGATGTAGATACCGGCGCACCATTCAGACATCAACACGATGCTCGTGTAACTCAACGCAATAGCTCGTCTTCTTGAACACCCATCAACTCCGCAAACCGTCGGCGAAACACCACCGCGTTCAACTCCTGGTGATAGGCCTCATCACAGGCTCTCCGGGCACGGAGGGAAAACTCTGCATCGGTCGTCAGCCTCTCCAGCGATGCGACGATCTCGTTGGGTTCCAGCGAATGGCAGCCGATCCCCACCGGGAATCGCTGAAAGAAGGCCATCGGAGAAGAGTCCCGCGGCCCATGATATAGGACGGGCACGCGCGCCGCCACGTAGGTTGCCAGTTTATTCGGAAACGCAAGCTGCACCACTTCTTCATAGGCGCTGTCAAACCAGTAGGGCAGGTAGGCTATGTCCGCCTCTGCAAGCAGCCTGACTGTATCTATTGGGTCCCGCCAGCCAAGAAACTCGATCCGCTGCGGCTTGGTGGTAAGCTTGGGTAAGCTTTCACTTAGTATCCTGACTATTACGTCACGCCCTGCGATTCGCCAATTTCGGCGTGCCAAAGCGGTGAGAAAGGCATTCCATTCTTCTACAGCATAGATACTTCCAGCCAACCCTATCACTACGTTTTTGTTCTTCGACGTGCCTGGGCATAAGGAGACTTCTGCCGGACGTTCAGGTGCATAAATCATGACACCACAATCAGTACCGTAATCCTGTTCGTAGCGGCGTTTCATTCCTTCCGATGCTACGCCACTCCGGACCGAAGCCTTGAGCGTAGTGGCAAAAGTTTGCAGCAATCGTGAGAGCGCGTACTGATCAGGGTGATATTGTTTCATTTTATACGCTGGTGGATCCCAGACAGTTGTCACCAGTGGCACACGCAGTGAATCCGCAACTGCCTTGGCCAACCGCAGCGTAGTAGGAGAACTAAGTGTTGCCCAAATCAAATCCACATTGTGAGCTTTCCCAAACTGAACCACTTGCGCAAGCAAAGAAGGAATCTCGATCAGTTCGACATATCGCTCTAAAACGGGTCGGCTCAATCTAGCAACATACCTTCCAAGTCGCGTGTACCCACGTTCTGGTGGCGCAGGTACGAACTTGGTCGGTAGCCAATCCAGTTCAGGACTCTTTTCGTATTCCGGTATTGGATTCACATGGAAACAACAAATCCGGTCATGGGGATATAGCATACATAGCTCTCGTAAAAAGATATGGCCCACTTTGCCCCGTCCCGGAGCCTTTTGAGTTAAGAGAAGGACTCGCGGCACCATCACGCTTGCCCCTTGTATAAGAACCCTAGCAGGATGTTGACCACCGTATCACTGACGTTCTCCGCCACATATTCGCGCGGCGGACACCATTTGCCCTTCAGCGCCAGGACTGCGCGCACACAACGCAAGACGGTCTCTGGTTCCACCCCGCTCAACATGTTGCTGCCACACTCGATGGTCTCGGGTCGCTCGGTCACATCGCGGATGGTCACGTTCGGCACACCAAAGATGGCGCACTCTTCCTGCACCGTGCCGCTGTCGCTCAACACACACTGCGCGTGGCGCTCCAGCGTGATAAAGTCAAAGAAACCGAAGGGGGACATGAACCGAATTTGATCATTGTCTAATCCTACGCCGAACGCTTCCATTCGCGCGCGCGTGCGGGGATGCGTACTTACGATAACCGGCACTTGATACTCGCGCTGCACCTGATTCAAGGCTGTGGTCAGCCCTAGTAAGCGCTCTTCGACATCCACATTCTCTGCCCGGTGCATGGTCACAAGGAAATAGCGCCCCTTCTCCAGGGCTAACTCCGACAAGATGGAAGATTTCTGAATACTCGCATCGTAGTGCTGGATCACCTCATAGATCGGATTGCCTGTCACGTAGATGCGCTCGCCGGGGATGCCTTCGCGCAGCAGGTTGGCCCGGCTGCGCTCGGTGTAGGGCATCAACACGTCGCTGCAATGGTCAATAATCCGGCGGTTGACTTCTTCGGGCACACGATCATCATAGCAGCGGTTGCCGGCTTCCATGTGGTAGACCGGAATGCCCATGCGCTTGGCGACAATGGCCGAGAGGGCGCTATTGGTATCCCCCAGGATCAGCAGCCGATCCGGCTTTTCGGCCAGCAGCACCTGTTCGCTGGCGGCGATGATCCGGCCGATCTGCTCACCGAAGGTATCCCCGCGCACCGCCAGGTAATGATTGGGTTGCCGCACGCCGAGCTCCTGGAAAAAGACGTCGCTGAGGCTGGCATCGAAGTTCTGGCCGGTATGCACCAGAACGTGATCGCACAGCCGATCCAGCTTTTCGATGATCAGACTGAACCGAATAATTTCCGGGCGCGTGCCCAAAATGGTCATGATTTTCATCGCAGCAGTTCCTGCCCGTTCTCAATAACATCCTCCAACATTAATTTTTGCTTGCGCAACAAAGTCACCACCTGTTCGAGTGTCATCAGATCGTGCGCGGAACTATACTCATCTTGCAAGGGTGACTCAATCTGCTTCCCGCTGCGCAGTTCTGGCAGGATAGGAGCAATTGCATAGAAGTCCCCCCGAGCTACGGTACGGAAACGTTCTTCTTCTGACACTAAGATCTCGTGCAATTTTTCCCCTGGTCGAATGCCGGTCATTGTAATTTCAATCTTACGTTTTCCAATCAAGGCAGTTGCTATGTCAATTACACGGGCAGTCGGCACGTGCGGGATATAGGTCTCGCCGGGCTGAGCGCCTTTAACTGCTGCAAAAATGGTGTCCACTGCCTGATCCAGGCTGAGCAGGAAACGGGTCATTTCCGGCGTCGTAATGGTCACCGGCCCACCGCTCCGGATTTGGTCATGGAACAGGGGGATCACCGATCCGCGCGAGGCCAGAACGTTGCCGTAGCGTACGCAGATGAAACGTGTCTTGGGACAGCGAATATTGGCCTCGATGATAATCCGCTCCTGAATTGCCTTGGTCATGCCCATCACGTTGACCGGCTTGCAAGCCTTATCCGTAGAGATACCCACCACAGTTTCAACAGGCAGACGCAGTTCTTTAATTGCACGTACAATATTTTCCGGGCCAATGATGTTGGTCATCACCGCCTGGTAAGGGAAATACTCACAGGTAGGCACTTGTTTGAGCGCCGCAGCGTTAAAGACCACCTCCACATCCTGCAAAGCGCCGGCAATACTGGAAAAATCACGCACATCGCCGATGCGGAACTCGAGGATCTGGTCAAGACTATGGTAAATGACCTCGTCGGTGGAGACCCGCTTTTGCATATAATCCAGGCGCATGAAATGCTGTTTGGCCTCATCGCGCGAGAACACGATGATCTTGCGCGGCTTCCCCATTTTATTCGTAAGGAGACGGCGGACGAGCACCTTCCCTAAAGAGCCTGTGCCGCCGGTGACCAAAATACGTTTGCCTTCAAGCAATTGCATATTGTTTTCTCCATTCATCATACCGCGTTGGATCGGCAGCGACCTCAGCCAGCATCTGGTCCCAGCCAGGAATTCGGTAACCGGTTGCGGACACAAATCGCGCCGCGCTCAGGCTACGGTCACATGGAGGATCTTCGTAAGGCTCAATTTCTATGTCCAATCCCATAGCTTCCCGCAACTTGACCAACAACTCGTACTTGCTGATCGGTTGGCTGGCAATTTGGTACAAACCGGACAAATCCGGATGATCTGCAATAATGTCTCCCATGATCCGCCCCAATACCTGGGTGGGAAATCCGGTGTAAATTGCATTTTTGTAACCTTTGACTTTGCCGCCGCGGTTGCTCAGGAACCATTCCAGGAAGGCACTCTGCTTGAAAAAATCCCGCCCAAAGATCGAAGTACGGATTGTCAAGCAGTTCGGACGGACGACTTCACCCAGCAACTTGGTTCGGCCGTACAAGTCCTCGGCGTCGGGCGTATCATCTTCGCTGTAATTGCCCTTCCGCCCACTAAAGACACAGTCCGTGCTAATGTGGAACAGGCGCGCCCCGCAGGCAGCGCACAAGTCAGCCAAGCGGTGCGGAAAAAGCGAGTTCAAAGTCAGGCTGATGAGCGGGTCACTGGCTTCTTTAAGTTGCTTGATGATCCCAATGCAGTTTATCACCACTCCCGGTTTGACCTGGGCCATGGCCCGCACCAGGCTGTCAAAATCCAGCGCGTTGACGTTGCTCAACACACATCCACGATCTACTTTTTCGTATATGGGTAACTTGCTCCACAAGCCCCTGTTATCCTGAAAAGTAGCGTATGTTTCAAAACGCTGGTTGAGCACCTGGTAAACCTTGTGCCCCAACATCCCTTCGCCGCCTAAAATCAAGATTCTCACAATCAACCCTCCTGGGTTTTCGTGTCTACTTCTGGCCGAGTCCTGGATGCCAATTGCCAATCAACTGGCACGGCCACGGTTCGCTCTTGTGGGATAAAGCCATAGCGCTCGAACTCGCCGGGTTCCCCACGGAAGGTAGCCCAAATTTCAAAACGGTCGCCCAGGGTGCGGCATAACTGGTGACCCAACATGCCGGAACCGCCAATGATCAATACCTTCACTTTTATTTCTCCGCTCGAATTGATCTCGTCATGGTTTTGAAAACATTACGCACGGCTCTTGGAATACTAAAAATCAGTAAGCGTTTATAAATCTGGAAGTTGAACGGCCAGGCAATCACGGCTAAAGATAAATGCCTAAGAAAAAGGCGATATTTCTTGGCGGAAACAAGCGCGGACGCAAGGTCGAGATAAAGGTGAGATGTTATTTGCCGCCGGCTTACAGGCGACAAATCTTTATCGCCTTTGACCAGGATTTCAAGCCTATTGGTTAGACCTTCCAGTTGTGCACTTTTGTCAAAGGCTGCATTTTTTCCGTGCAGCCGTACTTTAGTGAGAGGGATGTCAATTCCTTGAATTTCGTTTTCTTTTGCGATTTGTGCCCACAAAATGTTATCTTCGGCAATTTTTATTGATTCGATGAACGCAAACTTTTTTATGACATCACGACGTGCAATAACTGTTGGGGTTGCAATTGGGCATTTCAAAATAATTCTTGGGTAGACATTCCCAGAAAATGTACCGGAGTGTATTATCTGTATTGGTTTTAGGTCACTTGAAACTTGCCAATATGATGTGTGCGTTATCGCGGCGTTGTTTTGGTCCATCCAATCGATCTGCGTTTTTAATTTATCTTCTAGAAATAGGTCGTCTGAGTCCAGAAAGGCAATATAATCTCCAGATGCTTCATTAATTCCAATGTTTCTCGCCGATGAAGGTCCTTTGTTTTTTTGCCGGAAATATCTGATACGGCTGTCTGTGGCTTTGTACTTTTGAACATAATCTTGTGTGGAGCCGTCATCAATTAATATAATCTCGAAATCTTGAAAGGTTTGATCAAGAACGCTTTTTACTGCCTCATGAGTCCATTCCAATCTATTGTGGAAAGGTATTATTACACTAACTTTGGGTTGTCGGTTCATAAATTACTGCTTCTTGCATAAACATGTGAACTTTGTACGATCAAATTACAGGGATTAATATCAATTAGGGTTCAAATATTTACGCAGTACCCTGTAATACTCTGTGCTATCCTGTAGTAGCAATTTTTATTCCCGCGTTCCTGGCCGCGGCAGCCCCGCGTTGCTCCTGACGGATGTACCTGATGCGGTTATCCAGCCTTTCGATTTGCGCCCTGTAGTCTTCCGTCGAACCATCATCAACGACGATGATTTCAAAATCCTGATAGGTCTGCTGGGTCACACTTGCGATGGCCTGCTGTGTCCAGACAAGCCGATCATGGAACGGGATAATCACACTGGCTTCAGGCATTGGATATCTTCCCTAAAACGGAGTGAGTCAGACGATGGAAAGCCCATGAGGCAAGTTTTAGCAGCCAGCCCCAATCGGACCAGATGCCTTCACGCGCGTAAAACCAGGCCCTACCAAACTCTCGCTTGTAAAGGTGAGAGATCGCCATGTTGAGCGTATCGCGAGTCCGCATTTTTCGGAGGTATTGCTTGGCCTTCTCTGGCATCCCGGCTTTTCTTAGAAAACAATCCGTCATTTTCAAATGCTCTTCAGCGATTTTTGAACTGTAAGTATCATTTCCACTGATCGTCAGCGACCCGGCATGCTGACGGTATTGGTATACGAGGTGATCCGTCCTTGCGTAGACGATTCCGACAAGCGCCAGACGGATCATGAATTCCCTGTCTGCAATAATCCGATATCCGGTATCGAAAGTGCCAATTCTCTCAAAAACACTGCGGCGGAAAAACCAGGCATTAAAAGCGGGGATTCCAAGAATGATCTGCTCCAATAAATAATCTGAGGTTGATGGCGTTATTTCCATAATGGTTTCCGGATTCCCATCATCGTTCTTACGAAAAATTCTGGCATTTCCGGCTACTGCGTCGACAGTTGCATTGGCAAAGTGCGCTGCGACTTCCTTAAAAATGCCCGGCGCGTACAGGTCATCCGTATTGAGAAAACCGACAATCTCTCCATGCGCCAGTTTCAGCCCTTTATTGAGTGCATCATACATTCCCTTGTCATGGCCGACCTGAACTTTTAAGTGCGGATATCGTTTCAGAAGTTCTAATGTGCCATCGGTGGAAACGCCATCGACAATGATATGCTCAACATGGGGGTAGTTTTGGGCCAGTACGCTTTCGATCGCGTCAACAATCATACCGGCGCGATTTAAGGAAGGTGTGATTACTGAAATTTTAGGTGATTTCATTAAGAATTATGATTTGGCACGTTTGAACTGGTAAACCGCCAGCGACAGCAAGCTCATAAAAACATACCAAGCATAAAAAAAACTGAGGAAGATACCGGTAAACCCACCTCGCCAACCTTTTTTTAAAATCAGCCCAATATAGAGTGCCTGGGCTGTTTCTCGCACCAAATAATACAGCCTGAATCGCTTGCCGTCATCATAGCGCGATATGCCTTCCAGCTTGATGTAGCGCCAGTGTTTTTCCCATAATTGCTGATAGGTATCGATCCAATAATGCTCAAGAGCATTATTGTTGTAAGGAATTTCGAAAACCACATAACCTGACTTGCATTTGTGTCCGCGATGGACCATGTCAGTAAAAACAACTCGCTCTCGATGAATAATACGTGGAATATAATTTATACCACCCCAAATTGTAGTGCTTAGCGGTTTTTCTCTAAAATAATATTGATGTGGCAAACTGATCATGCCTATTGTTTTATTTTTACTGGAAATTGTTTTTGAGATAGCAGATGCCAGCTCTTTAGGAACAATTTCGTCTGGATCAAGGCGAATAATCCAGTCATGTTTAGCGTTGGGTATTATATCTGGCCAGATTTGCTCAACTGCCGGCGCCCAGTCATGTTGGAAAATTTCGGCACCACAGGATTTAGCAATCTCTAACGATCGGTCTTGAGAGCCAATATCTACAACAATTAATTGGTTGCAAAATTGCATGCTCTCCAAACAGGCTTTCAGCCTGCGTTCTTCGTTATAGGTTACAACAATGCCTGTAATTGTCATTTTGTAATACGCTTAAATATCTTTTTTACGAAGTGTACCAACCTGCCGGTACGAAAATGATGCCACCAGCCATTAAATATCACAGGAATATGAGCCGGCTTTGACCCGCGAACCACAAAGACATCCTGCCCGTTATCGCTCCAGACGAAATATCCCTGGTTATTTAGATGTTTGGCCAGTGCCTGTCTTTCAGCCTTATCTGAATATTCGACTATGATAAGATGCGGTTGATATTTAGCAAGATCAAAACCCCGCAGGACAGCCAGTTCCTGACCTTCCACGTCAATGGAAACAAAATCAATGCGGCTAATCCGACTCGCCTCAAGTATTCTATTGACCGTAGTAGCTGGGACAACTTCCTTTTCCCAGATGTAATCAGGCCACCGTTCTTTGACATCATCGGCCGGGGACGAAACATCCGAGCCCCATTCTTCGGCCCAGGGTATAGTGGCTACGTTTAGCACCAATTCACATTCATGATCCGTGGCCGCTGCTCTTACAGTTACCACATTTGTGCCATCATACAGCTTCTGCAACTTTTTAAAATTCTTTAAGACAGGCTCTACACAAACCCCCATCCAACCCTGTTCGAAAAACAAACGGCTGTTACTGAATCCAATGCCGTCGAATGCGCCAATATCCAGAAAGACCTTGTGACGGGCAGGATATAGGTGAAAAAACTTAAGCGCGAGCAAATCTTGCCCAAGTTGGGCGTAGCTCTTCTGCATAAATTATTCCTTGACCATCTTTCGTATTGTGTAAAGCAAATAGTCTATTTATTTCTTTGATTAGACTGATACTTCTGCAAAAACATAACTGGATTTTCTTCATTCGGTTCACTAATGAAAAAGCAATGGATCCTATTTCTTAAGGTCTAAGTCGTGATATTTTGACGCGAATTCATTTCTAATAAAAAGTGTTTCCTGCCCAATTCTTTCATCGCGCTCTCGATCCTCGTAAACCAGTTTATATCCCATCCCCTTAATTTTTTCGATAATATTTATTACATCTTTTGCGGTGTATAGATTTGGAACGACCCCCTCATTTGGATATTCGTCTGATACGCTATTCAACCAGACATGAAAGCTCACTGCAATTTGAGGGATTCTGAGCTTGGTTGAAAGACTTTCAAAAGAAGGAAACTCTGCCCCCTCGATATCCAACTTGAGAAGAGCTGCTCCTGCGTACATGGAAACCAAATCATCAAGCGATATGGTCTCAGCTCTTTCTCCGGTTGGCGACAAAAAGGTGTGTGCAGGGCCGCCCAGGAAAATTGTTAAGCCAGTTCTTCCAAGTACGGCTTTCTTAATCAAGTGGAAATTATTTCTTTTTGAGAAATACTTACCCTGACTGCGTCTTATACTAAAAGAGAAAGTGTTGTGTACAGTTCTTTCAGAAAGATTGGTGGGATCGACACCAACAACATAACAATCTCTTTTGTCAATTAGATCCAGGTCAAAACTGATATCTCCCGCAAGACCTGCTGAAATAACCAATGATTTAGGTGGAATTAAGTCCAAATCAACATGTAGTCCACCCCATTGGGTACCAAGCCTTGTCAGGCACTCTTTGTTTTCAAGTTTTTTTTTACTTTCGATCATGACATTTTTTCCTGACGCCAAATCATTGATATTCCTTTTGTGGATTATACACTTAAGTGATTAAAGTTCATCACAAAGACAATAAGGGAGAATGCTAATAAAAATCAATAGTCCCTCGGAAATAATAATTAATCCCTTACGCCATCATATATTTCTCTTTCCGGTGTTTTATTTGAAAAGCGTCGTTGGATACTTTGCATAATTTCTCTTGGAGATTTACTTAAGATCCTACGCACTCTTGTCATTATATTTTCCCTTTTGGGTTTTGGAGGAATGCCGGGAAGATAGGATGTGCCGGGCGTCGAAATATGTTTCTTAAAGTGTTCAATATCTTCCGGGCGAAGGGTCCGACGATGTTGCCAGACCTTTTGGCCATGAACTTGCTGGGGCGATTTCCAACCTGCGTAGATCATGGTGTCCAGCATAATCGGATTTGGTATATATTTATGGATTAACAGGGAAAGAATAGTTTGGTCATGACGGCCTAATGGTATTGTACTTTTAATATATTCCTCCACCAATGCTATTTCCAGAGATTTGTGGACGATATCACCTATGATCCCTTCTTTTCGAAATCCTACAACGCCCCCGTTAAATGTCATTTTGCCATTCCTAAACTCGATATCGACTCCGCAGCCAATACAAGCCGCATCGGTTGCAGTATCACTTAAAAGATAATAAGTTGGATTAATAAAATATCCCAATCGGTCAATTGCCTCAAATACATCATTAATAGGTCGCAGGACTACAACACCGGAATCCAACCATAGAACATCCCGGGCGGGAGCATCGTTCCAGCACCAGACCTTCCAGGTAAAATGTTTACGCCAATGAGGCACAAATGGCGGCACTTTCCTTACCTCTATGTGATTTTCATGCAGGGTTGCAAGCGTTTCTTCGTTCATCCCCAAGTCATAGACCAAAACGGGGGGATGTTCGGGCCAATTTAGCGTCAGGGATCCCAGTAACGCCAAAAGGGACGGGCCAAAAGATCCTGATGCCCCGGTAATAATTAATTTATCTTTTATTCCCTCGGCGCGGTCTTCCTGATGAAATGATTTTGAATTCATACTGTTGAAATGAACTTTCATGAAATTGGTGGAAAAATTACTCGCTGAATTTGACGATGTTTCAAATGCTTGGTCGGATGAGTTTCGGTTAAGACGTTTCGTTATTAAAACGTTTCTTTATTCGTTTGTATATTGATCCGAACATGGATTTCAGTACATTCCTGAATCGGGATTTCGTGGATTGATAAAAAACCCGGTATGGATAGTATTTTATTTGTTTATCAAGCCAAATTCCATAATTCTCCAATTTTTTCTTTTCCACGCCATTAACGCGATTTGCCCATTTATATACGATTTTCAATTCCTCCTTCCAAAATGCAATGGGAAAGTTGGCGGTTTTTTGTTCATCATGCGTGCGGAAGCAGGCCAGCGCTTCTTTAAGTAGAACCGGGCGGAATCCTTGAAAAGCCAGTCGACCATAAAGTTCGTGATCCATTGCGTATCTTAGCGATTCGTCGATCCCTCCAGCTTGTATTACTGCGCTTCGCAGCCAGAATGAGGATGGTTGCGGCAATGCGATCCCTGAACGTTTGGTGCAGACGAAATCGATCCATCCCATTGGCTCATAGTTCATGTCGCGCCCGGGTGCAGTATACAGACTTGGCTCAAAGCGATCCATTTCGCGCAATTCGAGGTCGGTAAAGATCGTCGTGCCAACTATCCACGATATGGGTTTGGCCGATTGAGATATTGTTGTGGCGATCTTGGAAAAGGTATCTGGCAAGTATATGTCATCGGCGTTTAACCAGGCAATCCAATCGCCTGTTGCTTTGTCAATGCCCTTGTTGATGGCGTGGGATTGCCCACGGTCTGGTTCGCTGATCCAATATGCCAGATGTGTTTCGTATTTCTTAATGATCTCCACAGTATTGTCCGTACTGCCGCCATCTATAATGATGTACTCAAGGTTGGGGTAGCCCTGTAACAGAACAGAGCGAATCGTTTCTTCAATGTATTGCCCCATATTATAACTTGGCGTGAGGATGCTAAGGCGCGGCCAGGTGGCAAAAATTGAATAGTCAAAATTCTGCTCGCCTTCCTTCCAGGGCCAAATCTTCTCTTTAAGCTTGGAATCAAACTTCATTGAGCAATTCCTGTATGGCACGCACAAATGCCCGTTGAGAATTTTCCCAGGTAAATTGTGCCGCCCAACTTCTTCCGGCCAGAATGCGTTCCTGGCGTTCAGAGTCGGTCATGTGGCTGGCAATTTTCAGCATATCTGCTATTGCATCGGTGGAGTAGGGGTCAAAATAAAGAGAAGCGTCCCCACCCACTTCTGGCAGGCAGGATGTATTGGCTGTTAAAACCAGCGTTCCGCTGGCCAGTGCTTCGATCACGGGCAATCCAAAACCTTCATATTCAGTAGGGTAGACGAATGCGCGTGCCCCGGCGTAGCGCTTTTTCAGCTCATCATCTGAAATTGAGAATTCCACCTTTATGTAATCTGCAAGGCCATGCCGGTGGATGATTTCTTTTTCATTTGAAGTGAAGTCATTTTGGACTGGTGAAATAATTTGTAAATCAAATATTTTCTTTAAACCCGATTTTCCAAAAGCATCTATGAAACGTAAAAAGTTTTTGTAGCGGTCGCGATTGCCGACATACAGGAAATAAGGCTTGTTTTCACACGCGGCTTCACTACCCCGGAAGAATAAATCATCCGCACCCAGGTAAACAACCTTTACCCTGTCTTTAGAAATGTTGGGGTACATTTCAAGGATGTCGTTAGCTGTGTTCAGGCTGATGCAAATAATTAAGGCAGCCCTTTCGAAACACGCTTTTTTTTCTTGAATATGTTCACTGTTCCCGGCTGCGGAGGGTGGAAAATACTGAGGCAGTTTTTCATAGATCATGTCGTAAGACGAGAAAACTTGTGGGATTTTGGTACGCATATATCCATAAAACGGACTGTAGTAGACATTGGCTGATAGATCAGCCAGGGTTGCGCCATAAAGATTATCGAATCGGGCAATTTTATTGCTTATTGCACTGGGTACGGCCCACATAGATGGGGGACGGATGTTTTTTGCACCATTTATATTCGCTGCTCGGGCTGAATATATGAACACTCGCCCCGGATAGGTGTCTATTAAAGCCTGGGCATATGCGTTATAGCATCGATCGACGCCCCTCTGCCCGGAGGGAGTGACTACGCTGTCGTGTATAAAAATACGCTTTTTCTTGAGGTTCATGGTAGGTTAAATCACCGCCCGGCTTGATTTCTTCGAAACGATTTGTTGAACGGCATTTTTGAGGCTGATATTAAATTTCTCGGGTGAATAGTTTTCTCTTATTGCTGCTGCGGTAAGTATTGCGCGCTGTTTGCATTCGTCCACATCCATTTTTGCGGCATCAAATATTACTTTTCGGATATCAGCAACGCTATTTTCAGGCAGAAAAACGCCAAAATTTTCAAGGTCGATATTGGCGCTTGCTGGCAAAATGGGAATTAATCCGTAAGCCATGCATTCCAGCGTTCCGCTGGGCTGTCCTTCGCAAGCCATGGCACAAGATTGTGCAAAATTGTTTCGACCCCTTGTGAAGGGGGGCGATTCATACTACGAGCGTCTAAACCGAGGTACATCATGGCTTCACCCCTTTGTTGCGAGAATAGCTCTGTATGAGATGGTCAAATATAAATCTGTATATTTTTATATACGCATGCTTGACGGAGCGAACGGCATGGAGAATACGACGGGCATGTTTATTCTGCCTTTCTGCCCAGAAGGTTGCACTCCTGACAGATTCACGGATTAACATGAGATTTTGCTTTATCGTGAATACCACCCCGCCTTGTGACATTGTACTCACAAATTGAGAAAATCTTTTAATATCCTCTTTTGACACTTTCACAAGTTCTCTAACATAAAGTGCGCGAAATGTTGTTTCGAAGTCAAAATCTATATTGGAAGCCAGAGATATAATGGAGCCTAGTGAACTGAATCCGTAATCATACATCTGCATAGCGTATGCCCAATCGCAACCAAGTTCACGGTCTGTCTTATCCATCCAGAGTTCCCATATATCTCCAAGGTCAATCCCGAACTTATCCATGTAAAACTTATGCAACGTTTGGGCATTCACAGGTCTATAAGTAGCAAGAACAATCCTTGCAGCTTGCCGTGTAAAGAGCACCATTCGAGCGCCCATGTTCCACATGATCAAGTACTTTGGCCTGCGTATCAATATCCGACTCCCTATTGTCCCTACAGTTGCAGCGCCGACACTTAGGCCATCCCTTCGCCCAAGTTTAAATAGTTCCATCAATTTAGGAAACCAATCTGGTTTTAGCTCGATGTCGTTCTCAATCAGTCCACAATAGTCATACCCAAGATCAAGTAATCGCCTTAATCCAAAACGGATGGCATTATCAGGACCACCCTTGATGTCATAGTGGACTTCAACGAGGCGACAGTTGCGAAGCTTAACGGACTGAGGGAGCGCCTTGCCTTCCGACGTGTCACTACCGTCAACCCACATCAGATCAAACCCGCTGTCGGTGTCAATACTTGCCAATGAACGAAGAGTGAAATTTAAACGATCTTTAGTACTGAATACGAAGCCGACTTTGGGATTACTTTTGGTCATTCGAACATTCTCCAGAAGGTGTAGTGAGAAGACTAACGTTCGGTGAGCACGGGATCCAAGATTGCACTGACCTCATTGCGACTCTTCGTGCTATAGTACCAACTATTGTGCGGTGCAACCCTTCGATGAAGGGAACCTCTGGTTCCCAACCCAGCAACCGACATGTTCGTTGTACTTATGCGAATTTAAGTTTACGATGCTGCTGTTCCTAACCAATTTGCCGGAAAGCAGCAACCCATTGACGCATGCAGTAGCTCATCTGATGGAAATATGCCCGTGTTGCGTCCGTCCAGATGAATCCTTTGAACCGTTCAACTTGATGGTTTAAGGCATCTGCCAAAGACAGATAAGCTTCTGCATATGTGTTGCCTTCCAACTTAATCTCACACAACCATTCTGTTAAATCTTCCAGCACCCAGATACATCCCAGTTCATTCGTCAGATCGCGCAGGTAGTTGTGTGAGTTGCGTTTATGAAGCGCAATGGGCGTTCCCACTCGGATGCGATGCCCCAAATGTCGCACACACGCCTGGCAAAAATATCCAGAAAAGATATCTCCATACCGATCTATAGGCATGCCCGCAAGAGGATAACCCATACGCACGAAATAGAAGGCCACTATAAGATCACGATGTAAGGAGGTGTTCTGGGTATTGATCGGAGACCAGGTATTTTGACCAAGAAACACCGATTGCCCATTGAAAGATTTCGCGCGGACCGGTGCGGCCAGCCAGGTAATAGCATCTAGGTCGGGCTCTCCAAGCCAAAGACCAGCATTCAAGCGAACCGGTCCGCTCTCTTCCGCAAAGGTTACCTCGGCCTGTTGATGTCTCTTGTGGTATGGAAAGCCACGTGGATAGACGCGAGAGTTCGGCTCGACTTCCAGCATATCGCATATATTGAACCAATTGTTACTGCTATAAACAGCAGGCAGCTTGACTTGATCACGACAAACTACAGCGTAGTTGTCAAAGACATTATTCCCTTGGATTTGGATGCAGTAATTGTCATCATCCAATGAGATTAATACGTCGCAACCCCACTCCAATGCCATTAGGAATCCGATGTTACGCCGGTTATCAGAATTGTATGGAATTAGGTCAACCAAACTACCAAAACGGGTAAGATAAGACTCTTGCTCGGAGAGACTAGGACACGCTACGTCAAAACCAGCAGATACAAGGGAATTGCACTTTTCATAGAGCTCAGTTGGGCTTTTCTGATCTGGTATCACAATAATCCTAAGATGATGTCGCAAGCCCTCGATACTGGCTTGTTGACAATAGATGTCTAGAAAGTCCCCTTTGCCAATCGTTGTAACTACTATTGCAAATTTAAGTTTGCTCATGATTCCCTCATTGTCTATCCAATACGCTTTGCTAGGTTCCATCTTCCGTTTAATTGGATTACGCCAGCATTATGCCTTTCGTACTTATATCCATCGGCCGAAAGCTCCGCCACATCAAACTTTAGAGCTTCAGGCACGTAGTCGATCGTATGACCTCCAAGGACCCGGTGCGCACCAGCAGAAAGAATATAAGTGTTAGGCAAAAGTGGATTTAATAGACTAAGGGATATTTCATAGACACCAACATCTCCACTGAATAGCTCAAGACCCTCATCAGTATGATGGACAGTAGCAACACGTGTTCCTGTGATAGTATTAAACCCTAACCCGATCCTGACCCCTTGGATGCGTTCCTTTATAGAAAACCTAATGGTTATAGTGAGCAGGTCGTTGATTCGCACTTGTGTGATAGACTGTCCCGTGCTATTCTCAAGAATTACCGCATTTATCAGTAGTTCTCCACTTCCATCCTTATGCATACTTGGAGCAATTTTCCCTGAATGTGCTTCACTGACAAAAGTACGCAAGTAGAAAGTGGCTACGTCATCTACTGGACCCGAGTAAATCTTCTGCCCCATATCCAATAGCATGGCGGACACACACAATGCTTTAACCGCCCCCATATTATGACTCACAAACAGCACCGTCCGTCCTTCATGAGCCACATCCCCCATCTTCCCCAGGCACTTCTTTTGAAACTCGGCATCTCCCACCGCAAGCACCTCGTCCACAATCAGAATTTCCGGTTCCAGGTGGGCCGCCACGGCGAAAGCCAGGCGCACGTACATGCCGCTAGAATAGCGTTTTACCGGCGTATCAATAAATTTCTCCACTTCGGAAAAATCCACGATCTCATCGAACTTGCGGTTGATTTCGGACTTGGTCATGCCAAGAATTGCGCCGTTTAGGAAAATATTCTCGCGACCGGTCAATTCGGGGTGAAAACCGGTGCCCACTTCCAGCAGGCTGGCGATGCGCCCTTTCACTTTCACCCGCCCATTGGTGGGCGCCGTGACGCGCGAAAGAATCTTGAGCAGGGTGCTCTTCCCCGCCCCATTGCGCCCGATGATGCCCAGTGCCTGGCCCTGCTCAACAGTAAAACTGACATCCCGCAAAGCCCACAGTTCTTCGCCATCGCGGTTGCCGTGGTCGGTCTCGCCGATCTTGAGCATGGGGTTGGGTTTGCCGCGCACTTTTGCCCACCAGACTTCCAAGTCATGCGAGAAGGTGCCGGTGCCGATCAGGCCCAGGCGGTAGACTTTGGAGAGATGTTCGACACTGATTACGGGGGGCATAAGTGAGTAAGGATTAAGGGTTAAGGGTTAAGGGTTAAGGATTAAGGGTTAAGGGTTAAGGATTAAGGGTTAAGGATTAAGGATTAAGGGTTAAGGATTAAGGGTTAAGGGTTAAGGTTAAGGGATTTGATCAGGCCGTGGAGCATGGAGGATATTTCTTTTAATTCGACAATGAATTCTGCGGCTTGAGGTTGCGGGAAGAGGCCGATTTGTTGGGCAATGTAGACTTGCGTGCGCAATTCGGCGGCTGAACCTTTGGCAATGTGCAAAAAGCGAATATATTCGGCTTTGCTATTCCTTTCAGCCCCTTCAGCGATATTGGAGGCTATCGAGACCGCTGCTCTCGTCATTTGGTCTTTCAATCCGTAATCCCGACAATCTTTCAAAATTTCATACGTGCGTACCGCCAGCCGGCAAGCCCGTTTCCAAACATCCAATTCCTCAAACGAACGATAGGTCATCCTGGCACCTCACTGCTTAACCCTTAATCACTTAAACCTGAACCCTTTTTTGATCCCTTAAGTTTTGGAGAGGTGTTCTACAGAGATGACGGGAGACATAATAGTTCAAAGCTCAAAGGTTATAGCTGAAAGGGGAAAGGTCATAAGAGATAGCTGAAAGGTGAAAGGCGGAAGGGGGGAGGATGGATGGGGTAAGGGGGGGGAAAAAGACGGAGGACTGAAGACTGAGGACGGGGGGTGAAGGCCGAGGACCGGAGACCGAGGACGAGGAGGAAAGGATTAATAAGGGATGAGGAAGGATTGTTAGTCACTGCTGACCGGCTTGCGAATACGAATTTTCCGGCTTGATGCGATAACGATAGCCCCCAGCGCCAAATCCTGGCTGTGATGGTTCAAGACATATTCCAGCAATGACAAACGTTCAACACGAGGTAAATTTTCAAGGCGTAATATGCCATAGTGCTGTTTCTTTTCCCGCCAGACCATTTCTTCAAAATCCTGGTCGGTAGTGATGAGCACTCGTTTTTCGCGCCATGCCCACTGCAAAATCCTGGAATCTTCCATTCTGGAGTCAAAATCCGCGACCCGAAGTACGTCATGTCCGCGTTCCAACAACCAGCGCGCCAGCGCTCCACTTGCATTGACATCCGCTAGAAATTTCATCTAAACAAGCATTCGTTCGAGGACCACTTCGCCTGCCACCAAATGCTGGGCATAAAACAAGGCCGCCTGGATGTCTTCCGGTTCAAGTTCCGGATAATCTTCCAATATCTCCTGCTTGTTAGCCCCTTTTGCCAGGAGTTCCAGAATCATCTCCACGGAGATGCGCAAGCCACGGATGAGCGGTTTGCCATGTAGTACGCGTGGGTCAAATGTAATTCGTTGCAACAGGTTTTCCATACTAATAGTTCCTTTCAAGCCGATTTTTCTGACAACGAAATTATACCGCATCCACTCGAGGACGGGGAAAAAGACGGAGGACCGAAGACGGGGGGGGAAAAGACGGAGGACCGGAGACCGAGGACGGGGGGGGAAAAAGACGGGAGACCGAAGACGGAGGACCGGAGACGGAAGACAGGAGACGGAAGACAGGAGACGGAGGATGAAGGATGAAGTATGAAGGATGAAGGATGAAAACGCCCCCTGCGCGAAAAATCAATCGGTCGTGGACTCGTCCACCAAGCGGGCGCGGATTTCCTGCGGAACTTTTAAGCGCAATTCAGGATACTTTTCAAGAATTCGGGCAATATCCGCCAGGTCTTTTTGCCGTTTGCTCCCCCTTCGTTCCGGGTCCAGGGCGGCCCAAATCTTTCCTTGCAACACGTCTTCCACACTGGCGACCAGCAATTCGAGGCCCAACACCGTCCGCACGACTGCCTGTTCGACAAATGAACTGTATCGCTCGTCTGTCTGGATTTGTACCCTGAGATCGGAGCCGGACACTGCAACATTCAAACTGTGTGGAAATCGCTTCAAGTCAAAATGTGACTCAAGGAGCGCTTCCACCTGCTCCAATTGGTCAACCGCAACGACCAGACCCAAATCAAGACTTACCAATGGCTCCACATAGGCATTGACAGCCTGCCCGCCAATAACGCAAAACCGAATCCCTTGCTCATTCAAAAGGGAAATCAGGTTTTCGAGCAGGTTGGATTGATCCATTGTGATTGTTTTCCAAAAAGTTAAGGCTTGCATTGTTTCTCGCGGTAACGATTGAATTGTACCATGCGGGAAGAAAGACGGAGGACGGGGGGGAAAAGACCGAGGACCGAAGACGGAGGACGGGGGGAAAAAAGGATGAATTAGGAAGGATGAAGGATGAATGGTCAGAGGGGCAGGCAGGACAGGTTTGCGGGTGTCGTCCGCCCGCAGGGGTGTGGAAACAACAAATCTATGCAGCAACCGTTTCGGTTGGTGTCGGCAGCAGCGACACTTCAAATTGGACTTTTTGTCGTAAGGTTTCGGATGCGTCCAGGATTTCGATCCCCACCAATTTGTCATGTCGGTCAAAATCCGCGTGGACACCCGCTGTCACAGTCTCGGTCCTGGCAGCCTTCTCTCCTGGTACTGCAAACCAAATATATAAAAGATCTCGAACTACATCGTACTCAATCTTCATTGTTAGCTACCCTTTCTGGAAACTCTGTCCATATCGTGCTTTCACTGTCAAAAGAACAACCGCCTCGCCAATCACCTTATAGTATACCGTTACTTCCTTCTCACGATAGAACTATCCCTCCCACTCGGCCGCATACGGGAACACCAACACCTTGCCCAACGTTCCCTGTTTTGCATCAGCAGCCTGCCAGCCATCGTTCATCACTCTCTGAATTTCTTCAAGGCGAACGCCGCGTTGATTCATCCGTGCGATCAGGTGAGGGTGCAGATCTGCTTCTGTGATTTGGTAAGTCATCTATGCCCCAATGTACTCGCCCTGGTGGTTGCGGGGGAAGACCGAAGACCGATGACAGAGGACGGAGTCGGTCTTCAGTCTTCCGTCCCCGGTCATCCGTCCTTCACCGAGGCGATTTTCGAAATGCAGAGAGTTTGATAAAGAGTTGGTGGCCTTGTTCACGCAAAGAGAGCAAGGATTCTTTTGGAGTGTATGCGCGGCGTTCAATCAGGTCACAACAGGCAATCGTTTCGAGATAAGAACGTAAAGCCAGGCCAAGAAAACGGTTTTGTTCTGCGTCAGACTGACCCGTTGAACCTTCCGCGATATTCAAGACAATGGAGGTTGCAGCGCGTTCAATTTGACTCGCCAGATTATACCTTTCGCGTTCAGGCAGCAATCGGCTGAACTCATAGACCGCATCTACATACGCCAGCGCCAATTGATACACCTGCAACTTTTGAAACTTATACTCTTCCACCATCTGTCCTCCGTCTCCCGTCTCCCGTCTCCCGTCTCCTGTCTCCAGTCTCCCATCTCCTGTCTCCAGTCTCCCATCTCCTGTCTCCCGTCTTCCGTCCTCACACCGTATCCATAAAGGTTTGTTCCACGCGGTTGAAAATCACCGTCCCGATGAAGACCACCGCCAACATAAAGCCAAAACTATACGCCAGGTTGGGAAGACTCACCGTCCCGGCTCCCAGGAAGGCATAGCGGAAAGCCTCGACGATGGGCGTCATCGGGTTGGCCAGGATGATCCACCGGAAACGCTGCGGGAAGGAAGAAATCGGGAGGATCACCGGCGTGGCATACATCAGCAAAGTCACACCAAACTGCACCAGGAAGCGCAAGTCGCGGTACTTGGTGGTGAGCGAGGAAACGATAATACCGAATCCCAATCCCAGTCCGGCCATCATGAAAATTAACACCGGTGTCAGCAGGATCCATCCATTGGGATGAAAGACGGTACCGCGCAACGCAAAATATCCCATGAAGACCAGGAAGAGGGCGAACTGGATTCCAAATGCAATCAGGTTGGAAATGAGGATGGAAACCGGCACCGCCAGGCGCGGAAAATATACTTTTCCGAATAAATTTGCATTTGAGATGAATGTATCGGATGTTTTGGTCAAATTTGAAGCAAAATAAGACCAGACCACCGTGCCAGACATGTAGAACAGGAACTGCGGCAGGCCATCCGTGGGTAATTTCGCGATGCTGCCAAATATAAACGTGAAAATAATGGTGGTCAGCAACGGCTGGATGATGTACCAGAGCGGGCCGAGGATGGTCTGTTTATAGACCGAGACGAAGTCACGTCGCACGAAGAGCATCACCAGGTCTTTGTAACGCCATAAGTCGCCCAATTTTAAGTCAAAGAGATGGCGATGGGGTTCGATCACCATCGACCAGTTCTCGTCATCAAGAGGGGTAATTGGGTTGGTTTGTTTTTCGGCCAGCATAAAAATATTATCCTTTCCCAAGAATATGGACGATCGCAGGGGCAGACTGTCCATCGCCAAAAAACGCAGGGTGTTGATCTGCGGGAGGAAAACTGTGTTGTAAGCCAGCTAAAATATGCTTCTGCTCGGTGCCCACCAGCAAGTTCCAGCCACTTTCCAAAGTCTCCACCCACTCCGTTTCTTCGCGCAAGACTACGCAGGGCACACCCAGCCAGTAGGCTTCCTTCTGCATCCCGCCCGAATCGGTCAGGATCAAGCGGGCGTTCTGCTCCAACATGAGCATATCCAGATAGCCAACAGGATCAATAAATTTTAGATTTTGAATTTTAGATTTTGGATTGAGAAAACCAAGTTCACTCATTTTCTGCCGCGTACGGGGATGAACGGGGAAGATAATCGGCTCTTCGATCTCGGCAAAAGCAGCCAGGATGTCCCGCAAATTCACAGGGTTATCGGTATTGGCTTGGCGGTGTACTGTCGCCAACAAATAGCCTTTTGGTTGAAGCCCCAGGTCATGCAGGATGGTGGAGCGCTGGCGGGCGATTTCCCCGAACTGCAATACTGCATCGTACATGGTATCGCCCACCAGGTGGACTCCTTGTGTTATCCCCTCCTTTGCCAGGTTTTCCACGGCGGTTTGGGTGGGGCAGAAGAGCAGGTCAGCGCAGTGGTCGGTAAGCACGCGGTTGTGTTCTTCGGGCATCTCGCGGTTGAAGGAGCGCAGCCCGGCCTCCACGTGCGCCAGGGGGAGGTGTAACTTCACCGCCGCCAGCGCCCCGGCCAGGGTGGAGTTGGTATCGCCGTAGACCAGCACCCAATCCGGCTTTTCGGCCAGCAGCACTTTCTCGATGCCGATCAGCATCTGACCGGTCTGCCAACTGTGGCTGCCTGAACCTACACCCAAATTAACGTCTGGTTCCGGGATATTTAGTTCTTCGAAGAACACCTGAGACATGCCATAATCATAGTGCTGACCGGTGTGCAGGATGAAATCCTGGTGACCAGCTTCCCGCAAGGCTTTGTCTACCGGCGCGGCTTTGATGAACTGGGGACGGGCGCCGAGGATGGAGACGATTTTCATAAAGAAACCGACTTCGCCTTTTCGCCTGCTCCTACAACCAGGTACAAGTACACATCTACATCATCTCAGCGTAGTTTTGGCCGGCGTTGTAGCCAACGTTCAAAGGATGAGGGACTTTCCGTGGATCTCTTACCCAATAACAATCCCTCAACGCCAATGTCTTCATCCAGCCCTGGCCAATGAATCCCATATCCTGCGCCGCTGACCTGAAAGTTAGCACGCTCTTCGGGTGTCCCATACGCTAAACGTGGATACCAGACGATGGGGACAGCGATAGTGCGACCATCCTCCAAATCTACCGATAATGTATCGTCAGTAACGAATACATTGACCACTCTAGGAGATGTGAGGGTCATCACAACAGAAGTCATCCCATTCATTTCTCAACCTCTCCAGGTTTTCCCTTGTGCTCCGCTCAAGATCACGTAACTCTTTGCGACTGTAGCCATAATTTTCAGCAAGCGAAACGTCAGCATCTAGCCAAAACTTCGCGCTCATGTTCTCTCGATCTACATGCATGTGGCGTGGCTCACCACAGTCGTACGAATAAAAATAGAAGCGATAAGGCCCAATTCGTAAAGCAGTTGGCATTTGCGGTTCAACTCTGATGTGGCTTCGCTGGCCTTGTTATCTTATTTCTTCTCAACCACGCGAATATTATACTCTCCATCCCCCTTTTTGCTCAACCCAAGGCCCAAAACCCATGTCAGGTCTACATCTGGTTTTGTCGTGTAAACGTTGCGCCCGTCCACAATAATCGGCCTACGTAAAGCGGCAGCAAGCCTCCTGACGTCCATTTGAACATAAGCCTGGTGCCTGACCATTACTACCGCGGCATCACACCCACGGGCTGCCTCGATCAAATCGCCCTGGTATCCGGACACAAAGGGGTCGTGAATAACCACTGCGGCCCCTTTTTTACGCAGGTGTTCTACCAGCACTTCGCTCGGGCTGTTGCGGGTGTCATCCGATTCTTCCAGGTAAGCATAGCCCATCACCAGGATTTGAGACCCTGGCAAATCACACCCCACCGAACGCAAAGCCTGCTGCAAGAGTTCGGCCACGTGCAAGGGCATCGCATCATTCACCGCCCGCGCCGCCGGGATCACGCGCAGCGGCACATCCTTATCCTTGACGCCATAGGCCAGCAGCCAGGGGTCTTTGGGGATGCAATGCCCGCCCACGCCCGCGCCCGGCAGATGCATCTGGCGACCCGGGCTTTTGTTGACCAGTTCGCGCACCTTCCACACGTCACCCCCCACGGCTTCGCAAATCAGAGCGACTTCGTTGGCGAAGGCGATCTGCACATCGCGGTAAGCATTTTCGGTGGTCTTGACCAGTTCAGCCGTGATGCAGTCCGTCGGATCGAGATCAGCCTGCACCACGTGGCGGTATAAGGCCAGCATGGTCTCTGCCGTCTCGGGCGTCATCCCGCCCACCACACGGCTGACGTTGCGTAAATTTGCCAGCAGTTTGCCTGGCATCACCCGCTCCGGGCAGTTGCCCAGGTAAAAGCCAGCATTCAGTTTATACCCGCTGCTCTCTTCCAGCAAGGGCAAAACGACATCGCTCATGGTGCGCGGCGCGATGGTCGATTCGACGATCACCAACGCGCCCGGCTTCAGCACCGCTCCGAGGCTTCGCAGCGTAGCGCGCAAGGCTGCATACTGGGGGATGTTGTTCTTGTCCACGGGCGTTTCTACGTCAATCAGGATCACGTCCCGGTCTTTCAGTTCGGCGTAATCCGTGGTCGCCCGCAGTCTTCTCTGCCCGATCACTTCTTTCAGCAACTCTGTCAGCCCCGGCTCTTTGCCCTCGATCGGTGAAACACCGGCATTGATCTTCTTCACCCGTTCGGGCTGTATTTCCACTCCCAGCACATCAAAGCCGGCGCGGGCAAACTCGCAGGCCACCGGCAGCCCCACGTACCCCAGGCCGATGACGGCGAGCCGGGCTTCCTTTTTGTTGATTTTTTCACGCAGGATTGATATTGACATGGGGATAGATTACCTTCAGAAGTAAGATGAAGAGCGGAAATCTCGAAAATCAGTTTGACAAAGAAAACGAAACATGCTATGCTAATGACAAGTCGGGTGGGTTCAACCGAATCCTCGGAACATCACCGGGGTGATGGTGGACCTGTGAGGCCAACAAGGCCGCACCCGATTTTTCTTTTAACACACTTGAAGCAATTCCCCACCGAAGGCGTCTGATCTGCCTTTGCCTGTAGTCGGGTGACTCGAATGGCAGCCAAATGAGCCGGCGACTTTTTCCCGACTTGAACAATCACGATATTTTCTTTGAGGAACTCGAATCCGGTCTAACAGCAAGGACCGGATAACCGCCTCATAACTGGCATATTCTATATCAACAGCCAGCAGATGGATCTCAGCCAGATAATCACGAATTGCCAGCCAGATCGCTCCAACAAAAACTCGGATCATAACCATTTTGGGTTTGACCCCGCGTTCCAATAGAGCCTGTCTCACCTGTTGTTTTACCCTGGCTGTGACTCTCACAGTGACTGCAAAACTATTCGATGCTGCCACTGTGGTATCTCCAGACATTTCCATCCGACCGCTCTGATCTACTTCAACACGCGACTTAACCATGTTCGACTTTGCTGACTGTGCGCGTCTGGGAGAATATGGCGAGTCAGAAGTGATCTGCTACTGTTTTCTTTATTTTTATAGCGAGCGAAGTTCGTGAAAACTGTGTACTGCTTACTACCCACTGCTCCCTGTCAGCTCCACAACCCGATGATCCTTCCCCGATTCTACCAAAGCCAGGGCCAGTTTCAGTGCCGCCAAGCCGTCCTCACCGCTGACGGACACCGGCTTGCCTTCTTTTACCGCGCCTAAAAAGGCCTGCAATTCAGCCTTGAGCGGCTCATAACGCTGAATTGCATAACGAATCATATGTCCCTCGCTCACACCTTTCAGCGTCTTCAGAGTTGACCAAAGATCACCATTGACTTGAGCATTCTCGTAAAAGTAGAGATCCTGGGTTAGATCGTCAATGCGGAACAGGCCGCGTTTCCCAAGCACCAGCACTTCGCGGATTTTTGTCGGGGTCAGCCAGTTGATTTCCAGGCTGCCGACCACGCCATCCGGGAAACGTAGCAGGCCCCAGAGGAGATCCTCGTGGTCGGTGTGGATGCGCCGCTCGGTCTCAGCATACAGGCGGATGGGGGAAGAACCAATCAAAAAGCGCATAATATCCACATCGTGCGGTGCCAGATCCACCACCACGCCCACATCTCGGATGCGGGCCGGGAAGGGACCGGCCCGGCGACAGAAAACCTGGAAGATGCGGCCCAGATCGCCATCCTTCAGTTTCTGCTTGAGCGCCTGCATGGCCGGATTGAAGCGCACGATATGACCGACCATCAACTGACAGTTTACCTGGCGCGCCTTCTCGATAAGAAGCCGGCCTTCTTCAACCGTCGCCGCGATGGGTTTCTCCATCAATACGTGCACACCAGACTCCAGAGCCGCCAGCCCCACCTCGGTATGCAACGCGGTTGGGACAGCGATGGAAACCGCCTCGGGTTTTTCCTTTTTGAGCATCTCGCCAGGGTCCGCATAGGCGCGCACCAAGATTGGCGGCCACGGCTTCAGCAGTTTTTAAGTCCGCATCGACGACGGCGACCAGTTCCACTTCGGGCAGTTCACTATAAACGCGAGCGTGGTTCTTGCCCATCGAACCTACGCCGATGACGGCAACTCTCATGTCAGCGCTCTCACTTCACCATGAAATCGTTCACGGCGACTATGATGGTTTCCAGGTCAGCCGCGCTCAACGCGGGATGGACCGGCAGGGATAGTACCTCTTTCGCCGCCCGTTCGGTTTCAGGCAGGCTCATTTTGTAGCCGAGTTCCTGCACGTAGAAAGTCTGCTGGTGAATCGGTACCGGGTAGTAAACCTCCGATCCGACACCATGTTCCTGAAGATACGTGCGCAGCGCATCCCGTTTTCCCTCGGGGACACGGATGGTGTACTGGTGGTACACATGCTTACAGCCATCCGGGACCGCCGGAACGGTCACACCTTTGAGGTGCGTGCTCAAGAATTCAGCGTTCGCCTGGCGCTTCTCGTTAAAGCGTTCCAGTTTCTTCAACTGTTCCAGGCCAACGGCAGCATGGATATCGGTCATTCGAAAATTGAAACCCAATTCGTCATGGTAATAGCGCTTACGCATCCCATGCTGGCGGATGACGCGGCACTTCTCGTCAATCACCGGGTCATTGGTTGTGATCATCCCCCCCTCACCGGAGGTCATGTTCTTGGTCGGGTAGAGCGAGAAAGTCCCAGTGCCAAACGAACCAGCCTTGCGGCCTTTATATTCCGCCGCATGACTCTGACAGGCATCCTCCACGACAACCAGGTTGTGCTTCCGGGCAATGGCCTGGATCGCATCCATATCGCAGGATAAACCATAGAGATGGACTGGCAAAATGGCCTTTGTACGCGGCGTGATAGCCGCCTCGATCAGTGCCGGGTTGAGATTGAATGTCACCGGATCAATATCCACGAACACCGGGCGTGCCCCCACGTACAGAATGCTATTGGCGGATGCGATGAAAGTGAATGCGGAGGTGATTACCTCGTCTCCTTCGCCAATGCCATGCGCCAGCAGGGCCGTATGCAAGGCAGTTGTACCAGATGTGGTGGCAATAGCATATTTGACACCACACATCACCGCAAAGGCTTCCTCAAAGGCCTTCACGCGTGGACCCTGGGCGATAATGCCGGAATCCAGCACTTCCATAACAGCTTTTTTCTCTTCGTCCCCGATTTGGGGTTTCGCCATGTTTATCATTTCATCTTCTCCCAATTAGATAGCGAAATCTCAATCGTACTCCCGCAGTGCTCGCACTTAGCGATAACCATATCCCCTTTTTGCGACTCTTTCTTGACCGGCCGGGCGCACGTGCAGACAAATCCATGCAACCGTGCCGGGTTCCCGTAAACCAACCCATAGGGCGGTACATCCCGGGTCACCACCGACCCGGAACCCACCAGCGCCCATTCGCCAATGGTAACCCCGCAGCGGATGGTGGAATTGGCGCCCAGCGCTGCGCCACTTCGGACCAGCGTCTTGGTCAGCACCCAGTCATCCGCGGCCTTCAACGATCCATCCGGGTTGATGGCACGTGGATTCATATCGTTGGTAAAGCAGACGTGAGGGCCGATAAAGACCCCGTCCTCAAGCGTCACCCCGTGATAGACGGAAACATAATTCTGGATCTTGACGTTATCTCCGATGGAAACATCGTTATCCACATAGACGCCTTTTCCCAGGATACAGTTGCTTCCAATGTGGACGCCTTCGCGTACTTGAGCGTGATGCCAGATACTGGTCCCTTCGCCAATGATGGCCTTTGGTGAAACATCTGCTGTTGGATGTAATCGTACTGTCATTCATTTCTCCTTGGAATTTAAAATCTCTGTAATTCAGCGTTATATCAGGAGACTGAAATCTCTTTTACCCACGAACGTTCGGCCTGATACCAACCAATCAATTGTTGTATTCCATCCTGCAAACTCACCTTCGGCTGCCAGCCAAGCAGGTTTCTGGCCTTCGATACATCTGCCCAACTGGTCAACATATCTGCCGGGTTGGGGGGCTGGCGCTCGATGAGCGCTTTTCTACCAATTTTTTCTTCGATCAGGGCGATCAAAGCATTCATTGTAATTACCTCATGACCCCCCAGGTTGATAATCTCGTAACCTGGCAGTTTGAGTGCCGCGATCGTCCCACATGCAATGTCATCCACATAGGTGAAGCCGCGTGACTGCTCGCCGGTACCGTACAGGTGCAGCGGCTCACCCTCGCTGATCCACCTGGTGAAGCGGAACATGCTCATATCCGGGCGGCCAGCCGGGCCATAGACGGTAAAATAGCGCACCACGCTGATGCTAATTCCATACAAAACATGATAAGTATGGCAGAGCACCTCGGCAGCTTTCTTGCTGGCCGCATAGGGTTGCAAAGGATGGTCACTATCGGCGGTCTCTGGGGTTGGCAGGGGCGCATTCGCTCCATAGATGCTGGATGTCGAAGCCAGGATGAACTTTGGAATGCCTTCCCGCTTACAGAGTTCGAGCAAATTCAGGGTTCCGGTGACGTTGGTCCCATAGAAAACCCATGGATTCACCACGCTTGCCCGAACCCCGGCACGCGCTGCCAGGTTGATAACCGCATCGAAGTGTTGATTGGCGATTGGGGATTGGGGATCGAGAAGCGTGCGGTCGGAAATGTCAGCGCGGATAAAAGTGAATCCCGGCCGTGCTTGAAGCTGTTTGAGCCGGTATTCCTTCATGCGCATGTCGTAGGCGTCATTCAAATTATCCACGCCGACAACAGTATGCCCCTGCTCGGTCAGCATTTCTGCGAGGCGCGCCCCGATAAATCCGGCCACACCGGTAACCAAGTAATTTGACATATTCCTTATAAACTAATGTTCCATCATCATGATATTCAAATCAAAAAATTCGCGTTGCACGCCGCAGCGTGGATCGAGGCTGTCAGTGATTCGTGGATTCCTGGCCTTTCAGCTTTGGGGAGAACCTGAACAGATACCGCAAACAGGTAAACTATTCCCCAAGCCATTCTTCTCGTGTAACACTAGCTTGTCGAAGGAGGTGCACTAGAAATCCTACCCCAATTTCACCCTCATGAGGGTTGGGAATGATTACTGTGTCATTACCCCGCGCATCTGCGGGTGATGCCCACCAGCATAAGGCCCCTCAAAGCCTAATTCGTGCATTCCCTGTACAAACTCGCGCCAGGATACAGGCTTCAACCGAGGCATCGAATCATCTCAAACAGGTTGAGCTATCTGACTCAAGTCAATATCTGCCATGACTGGAATAGATAAACCCAGGCGTAAACGCAGCGCCAGCCAGTCGCTGAGGGCCTCACGCAGTTCGCGCCAGCACTCTTCAAGCATCTTGTGTCGCGCCCAAACGCCCTTCAGGCCAGGAATTTCTCCCCAATAAATGCCCTCATCCTCGATGATCTTATAAACAGCCTGTTCCCTGGCTTTATCAATATAATTAGCAAGCATAGTCCACCTCGCTACCAGCAAGATCTTTTCTTAGGGGATGATATTCATTATTCATGCTCTTCTGTACCTACAACTTTCAACTTCGCAACAGCCAACAACAATAAATTCGCGTTGCATGCCGCAGTATCCCGATACCATCCCGGTGCTCTTACGGGACATCGTCCCGATTCTCCTGCGGGACATCGTCCCGATTCTCTTGCGGGACACTCTAACGGGAAATCCCCGTTCGGGGCGAGACGGCCTTGCGGGAGGACAGGCAGTACAAGTTTCACGGATTGACATGGATGAGTCCACTGAAAAAACTCTCTTTTTCAACGCAAAGGCGCAAAGCCGTAAAGGATTTTTAACTTTGGAATTCTTATTCGGTTGGCATAGATGAGTCCACTGCAAAAAGGTCTTTAAACACAAAGGACACAACGTACACAAAGGTTTGAAGATGAAGGTTTTTCCTTCGTGTCCCTTCGTGGCCTTTGTGTTTAGGTGGTTTTTGCAGTGCAGTCATTTATGCAAGAATCAGTAAAACTTTCGTGATACTTAGTAACCTTCGTGTTAGAGATCTTTCGCGTGCTATTGAACAGGGGGGACACAGGAAGCCGCGCCGCCTGGCCTCCGTGTCCCACATGAATTTTGTCCAGTAGCGAGGTGGAACAAAACACTACAGAGTACTGCGTAAATATCTGAACTAAAATCCCGTCATTTGTGAGTAATTCGATAAAAGCAAATTCAGAGATTTATGCAAGAAGCAGTAAACGAGCTGCAATGTGTACTTCAATGCTTGATCAAGCGCCAATATATAGCCGGGGGAGAGCGTTCCCAACTTTCGAATCAAACGCTGCTCATCCAGGACGACTATCTGGTAATCCAGGGCAATTGAATCCTGATCGGGACCTCCTTCTCCAGAAGGAATCAAAGTTGTCCCAGGCACACGAGCACGGCGTATGTTGGTCGTCAAGGGAACCACAACAACGGTCCTGGTAAAGCGATGCAGCGTATCGCGTTGAACAGGGATAACGGGACGAATCCCGGCCTGTTCAGAGCCGCGACTTGGATTCAGATCCGCCAGATAAACTTCGCCGCGGTTCACGCCTCATCCTCTCGCTTCAGAAGGGTTAGATAATCTGCGACGGCAGCTTCCGCGAAGTCCACGTCTTCTGCGGTAAACTCGGCCTTCAAGGCTGCCGCCTGCTCATCCGAAATCGCATCCCACCCCCAGGCCAGCTGCCGTTCACGCAGGAAGAGAGCAAAGTCCAATACTTCAGCTCATTGGACAGGCTGTAATTCTTCAACCACTTTGAGCAATTTCACTTGAAGATCATCTTCTACGGTCGTAGTATTCATCTCTGTGTCTCCACAACCAGTCTCATACTTTCATCAATCCAAAATCTCTCACCCCATGCTTGCCACCTGCTCCTCCCAGCGATGCCAGTTACCATGGTGCTTCTCCAATATCTTCCGCCCCTGCCCCGGCGACTTCAGCCCGCTCAGTTCCAGGTCGGCATCTACCATCACCTTGACCAGGTCACTGAAAAGCACGCGCGGCTCCCAACCCAATTCCCGGCGCGCTTTCCCGGGATCCGCCTGCAAGCAATCCACCTCCGTCGGGCGGAAATAGCGCGGGTCAATTTGGACGTAGTCATGCCAATCCAGATTGACGTAACCGAAAGCCTCATCCAGAAAATCTCGCACCGAATGCGCTTCGCCGGTACCGATCACGAAATCATCTGCCCTGTCAGCCTGCAGCATCTTCCACATGGCCGCCACGTAGTCTGGTGCGTATCCCCAGTCCCGCCTGGCCTCCAGGTTGCCCAGGTAAAATATCTTCTGCTTCCCGGCGACAATTGCAGCCAACGCGCGTGTGATTTTGCGCGTCACGAATGTCTCTCCACGGCGGGGGGATTCGTGGTTGAACAGGATGCCATTGGCCGCGAACATCTTGTAACCTTGTCGATAATTGCGTGTCATCCAGTAAGCATACACCTTGGCGACGGCGTAGGGGCTTTGCGGCTCGAAGGGCGTGCTCTCATTCTGGGGTGGTTTGGCGCTGCCGAACATCTCGGACGATGAAGCCTGATAAAAACGCGTCCGAATGCCGCTCTTGCGGATGACTTCCAGGATGCGCATCGTGCCCAGGGCGGTCACATCCCCGGTATACTCGGGCAATTCGAAGCTCACCCGCACGTGCGATTGGGCCGCCAGGTGATAAATTTCATCCGGGCGCAGGCTATACATCAGGTCCAACAGGCTGCCAGTATCGGTTACATCCCCATAGTGTAAAAAAAGCCGTCCGCCGTTGTGCGGGTCTTTATAGATGTGATCAATGCGCGCCGTGTTGAATGTGCTGGCACGCCGGATCAGCCCATGGACTTCGTACTCCTTCGAGAGCAGCAGTTCGGCCAGGTAAGAACCGTCTTGACCGGTAATTCCGGTGATGAGAGCTTTTTTCATATCGAAGTCATTCAAACTTTCTTAAATTCCTCGTTTGATTGCATCCTCCCGGAAGGACGCCGGGACGGTGCGAGCCCTGAAGGTTCAACATCGCACCCGTAGGGTAAAAATCCCCGCCTGCAGGGCAGGATACCCTTCGCGGAGTTTACACTGAGCGAAGCGAGTGTGCTCAGGGTGACATTCTAGATGAAAAACCTTGAATCAGCTCTATTAATAGCTGGGTACTACTACAGGAGTATTATTCCTTATTGCAATATACAAGCCAGGCAGGGCAGAGAGAATGACCACCGCCAGGGTCATCAGGAATTAAAATCCAATGTTGCTTTTTGGAAAGACTAAGGCCCATAGTCTTTTGTACCAGGGGTGGTGGTGGTGAAGATGATGATGGCGTTCTTGAGACGGTTTTATAGACGACGCCTCTGATTCAGCAATCCGGGCTTGCAACCGTTCAATCGTGTTTTGTTGTTGCACGCAGTGTCCTGCGGATAAAACCATATCAATCAATTCAGAGGCGGAAAGGTGTGCCAACTCGTCACGTGTCATATTACTTATTCCTCCTATTCCTGCCTTTCTGTGCCAAAACCTTTCAACTTCACAATAACCAACAGTAAATTCGCGTTGCATGCCACATCGTCCCGATATCATCCCGACGCTTTTACGGGACGCTCTTACGGGAGGGCGTGGATTGAGGCTATCGGTTACTCGCTGTCAACTTATCCACATGAAAAAGGACAACTCCGCTGTGTGGGATACCGAAGTCAGCATGTCGTGGCGATTTCCAATAAGCCGAAGTCTTTTTCGTGACGTTGGAATTTTCGTCCTTCGTGGTGTACCCTGTTCATGATAATTTCGTATTTCTTCGTGGATTCCTGGTCTTTCAGCTTTGGGGAGAATCTGAACAGATACCGCAAACAGCACGACTATTCTCCGGGCCATTCTTCCGCGTGACGCCAGCTTGACTACTACGCCACCGCTGTGGGTTTTCCTACTTCCTGGTTGCGGCGAGAGGTTGCATTAGGGTATTACGCAGGAAGGCTCAAAAGCCTTCGCGCCCTCCACTCCTTCGCGGTTACCCTTTGGCTGCGGCTGGAAGCCGTACTATGGGAAAGGTAGAATCCTTGTTCTTGCTTTAACTTCATCCACGGTAACCAGGGCGCCTTTTTCCAGTACGCTTTCATATTGACGCATAATCTGGATCATTCTCTTCCCAAGAACTTTTGGAAGAATATCCTGTGCCCGCACTTGAATGACGCTTGGCCCTTTGGCTTGTGTAGCCGCCAGCAGGATTCCAAAATCAAGGTCGTGGGTGAGAACGACATAGCCATTGACCCGCGCCCATCCCATGATCTTCTCATCCGAAGCGTGTCTATCCCCAATTACCGACCAGTGAATTGCATCCCATCCGCCCTGCTTGATAACTTCCACCCAATCAGGCGACAGGTTCATATCAAGCAGGATCTTCATGACGCCAGCGGCAGCTCGATCTCTTCTACCCGCCAGGCTGCGTAAGCCAACGCTTCGTAAATATCTGCTTCTTCCAGATATGGGTATGCCTTCAGAATCTCAACCATCGAATGACCAGCGGCGACCAATCCAACAATTGTACCGACCGTCACTCGCATGCCGCGAATACAGGGCTTTCCGCCCATCATGTTCGGGTCAAAGGTGATGCGGGTAAGGTTTTTCATCATTCAGCCTCCTGCCTCCATTTTACTCTCTTTTTCGACCTCCCGTCCGAACCGTTTCCTCTGTTTCAGCAGGTACTGCCATTCTATCCCGTTATGTGCGATGGGGTTTTCCTCCGCATCGGTCAGGGCCATCTTCACCGATTCCCGACAAACTAGAATTTTCGGTCAATTCGTGACACATCGTACCCGCAGGGTATTCGATGCAGTAGTCTCTCACTGACGATAAAGTCTAGCGTGGTCATCGTCATTCAACGAATCAGCCTGATTCCAACCTCAATATCCAGACCCTCCCATGCCCGATCCGCAGTAACAGCCGTTGCAGCTGTCACTTGAGCCAGGGCAAGGCATACCCGGTCGCCGAGCGAGAGGCCAAAAGGCTGTATATGGGCATAAAAAAGCCCCGCCAGGAACGCCTGTTCTTCGTCAAAGGCCATCGTTTCTAATATTACAGCGCAATGTTGACACGCCGGAGATCAGAATCCGCTAATCTTCGCCAATCGGCTTGAATAAAAACGGATTAGCGAAGATTAGTGTAGATTAGCGGATCAATAGCGCTTATGCCTGGACACTCCAGGCGACCTTGCGCTGTAATACTAATCCAAGCAGAGAAAGGGTCCCCTGAATTTCATTTTCCGGCATACCCACCGCAGACAGACGCGTCACCACCTCTGCCAGGTTGACCGTGGAAATGGCCGCATCCGCTAGCAATCCCTGGACGGGTTCCGCTCCTTTTTCTGCGTTGAGAAGCGCCAGAAGAGCAGAGGCATCCAGAACATAATCGCTCATGCCCGGCCTCTTCTCGTCGCGCCTGTATCAGCGCGTCCACAAGAGAAGCCCCTTTGGGCACATATTGTCGGACAGTCTTTTGTGCCAGAGTGACAGCCGGCCGTAGCGGAATCATGCGTATCGAACCATTTTCAAGCCGCATGACGACTTCATCGCCAGCCTGGATTTCCAACGCTTTACGGAATTTGACCGGCACAACTATTCTGCCACCCCTGCTTATTTGTGCCCTGATTTCCATTACCTGTCACTTCCTTGATCTGAGCCAATATTCACGATGATACCACATAACATACGACGCGCCAAAAGCCGCAAGAAGAAGGTAAACCGGCTATTTTTTCCGTCCGGCTCGAATCATCCCCGAATTCGCATTGCACGCTACATCGTCCCGATATCATCCTGACATCGCCCCGGTGCTCTTACGGGATGTCCCCGTTCGGGCCGGGAGCCCGCCGGGGTGAGACGGCCTTTCGGGAGGACGTGCGTCGAGGCTGTCAGTGACTCGCCCCCAATATTCGCGTTGCACGCCGCAGTGTGGATCGAGGCGGTCAGTGATCTGCGAACAACTGTTCACGGGAACAATCAACCACCCTACACCAGTGATTACCCACATCTTTGTTTCGCCCTGTAAAGCGACATAAATGTCGCTTTTTCCTACATCGTGAGATTCTGCGACTTATGGGTAATCACCAGCCCTATACTGTCTTCTGCCCTTCGCTGCTTCCCAACCCGCAGGAACAGCCAGCCGAACCGCCCATGACGTTCCAAGGTTAATCTTTCAGCACATCCAAGAATTCAGATACAGTCAGCCCTGTTGAACGTATCAGACTGCGCAGGGTCCCCTTAGCGACTTCTTTATGATCGGGCACAGATAATGTTGCCATATACCCCGCTTTGGTCAGGATAATGTGGCTACCTTTTTGTCTGGCCACCTCCCAACCGAGAGCTCTACAGGGTACTGCGTAAATATTTGAACCCAAATCGTCGTTTTTTCCTTGCTTTTTGGCCGATTCAGTTCAGAAATTTATGCAAGGAGCAGTAAAAGCTCCTACGGTCTCCCGGCCGCTCAGTTGGGGAAGCTCAGGCATCAGGCGAGTACCTCCACCTGGCGAGTTTCGATCGTCAGCGGCATGCCTCGTTCTGCTCGAACTTCGAGGCAAAGTTGGAGGACTTCTTTAATGTTCCCAGGGCTTTTTCTTTCGTCGAACCCTGACTCACACAGCCGGGGATTGAAGGACATTCAGCAATCCAAACACCGTCTTCATCGCGGTTGAGGCTCACGATGAGTTTCATCTTGACCACCTGATCATTTTTGAGTAGTTTTCCTGTCCATTGATGACAATGAGAGAACTAACAAGCTATTTTTCGAATGCTCCGCCATTCCGACATCTGCCTGAAATGTCGGCCTTTCACAATCATGACCAGCTTTCAACTGCCGGCCTTGCCCGGTCAGCAGTCAAAGCTATTTTTTCGGGCGGACCTGTCCCGCCGGCAATTCCACTTGCATCTGCCGGTTGCGCAGCAGCTTCAATAATACGCGCACCCGTTCCGTTCCAGGCAGGCGGGCGTCGAAGATGGCCTCGTACCCGGCAAAAGGTCCGGAATGGATGAAAACCGTTTCACCGGGCTTGAGGACTTCAAACAATTCACCACCTACCGCGTTGATCTCTTCCACGCGCTGCCGGATGGCATGGATCAAACCATCCGGCACATAAGCCGGTGTTCCTCCGAACATAATCAGGCCAGCGGAACCTGGCATGTAATGCAAGGCAGATAACCCTATTTTATCCAAATCTACATGAGTAAATACATATCCAGGAAAGTATGGCCTGACCTTGCGTGCACGTGGGTTGACCACCTGTACCCGGATGCGTGGAGCAAACGTCTCAATCTTGCGAAGTTCGAGTTGTTCAGCCAGCAATTCCTCTTTGCGCGGCTTGCTATGTACAACATACCAGGAAACTGTCATGTCGTGTTATTGTTCAAGAGGTGGGAATACCCACCGCCCGACTTCCTCACTGGATTCAATCAAAGTGAAAGAACTAAAAATTCGCCGTTCCTCATGAGCGCGTCTGACTCGCGGCCGCCTTTCTGTTCAGGGAATAAAGATCGAACCGAAACTTTCCATGTTCATGGCTATTCGACCCGGCGCAGGGTCGACTCGGTTTCCCGGCGGATCCAATCGTCAATCAAGTCTCGCTTGAACCGCCATGTCTTTCCCATACGGATAGCCGGGACATGACCGTCCTTTGCCATTCTATAGATTTTCGCCTCACTGAGGCGCAGGTAGTCTGCGACATCGTGGACGGTCATTATACCAGCAGCCGCGTTAACCTCGACATCTTTCTCGCTCATCGTTGCTCCTTGCCGGATCACCGCTCAAACGAAAAAACATACGAAATATCATAAAAATATGCGTGTAAATGGGTATGTATTCACATTTTACTTATACCCAAATTCCCATGAAAAGTAAAGAGGATAGGTCTTTATCTGATCTAGGCATTTGTCACGAATGTATTACGACCGGTTTGTCGCAAACAGCTATAAACGGCAGCGGGATGGCTTGGGTCGGGGCTTTTTTAGCTTTTTTCTCACCTCCACATCCATCTCTAGCGAAGATGGGAACATCCCCAACTAGTGCGCCCTGGCAATCGCTGCCGCGCGAGTCCGCCCCCCAAACGGAGATAGGCGCTGGAAAGCAGGTTCCTCAGCGTGGAGCCGGAGATGCCCAACTTATCAGCCAGTACAGTAGTGTCGGCATCCGGGTGGGCTGCGCACAAAGAGATTGCCTCCAACTGCCGGGGGGTAAGAACAGATTCGGATGATTCTCCATGCGAATCCCGGTAAGCTCCCTGGCTAAAATAAATTCCCCCGTTGGCAACTGTTCCCACGATCTTAGCCAGTTGCTGGATGGAGGCCTGGTCATCTTTGAAAATGTAACCGCTAATCCCGACCTTCACAAGAGCCTCGACTAGAGAACACTGAGTGAACATGGAAATGATCAGGATGTTCAACCTCGGGTAGCGTTGCAACAAACCGGGAATAACATGCAAGATCGGAAATGGATTATGGTTCTCTGAAGAATAGGGAACGCTGACATCCAGGAGTAATACATCCACTTTATGGCTTGCGAGTATGGTTTCAAGGTCCTCCCCGTAAACTGCCGTGGCGACGATTTGGATCTCGGGAACCACTGAAAGGCGATAAGTATAGCCATCAATAATGCTTTGGTGATCATCCAGGATGGCAACACGGACCTGCGGCGACATCTCTTCTCCTCTTTATCCTCTCATGTTCTCGACCGCTTCAGAAAGCTCATGGTTCATTGAGAGTCCACGTGATACAGGGGAAGATATTCCTCATCACGGCAATTCCCAGACAACCAAACTCATTATAGGTGTCAATGAGCACGGTCAATCTTATACCATACAATTGCCTATCTGACTTATTCTTTACCTATCCCTGACCAAGGCACACAAGCCGTTAGCTTCGCCCCCCGCCCTTTTTGAGAATGGACTTGCAGAGTACCGCCAAACAGGTCGAGGCGCTCCTGGATGCCAAGCAATCCAATGCCATCCGATTACGAGGGGTCACTGATCCCGCGCCCATTATCAGAAACGGAAAGGGAGATTTGTTGATTACGGTATGTTAGCCGAACCTTCGCCTCAGTGGCCTGGGCGTGCTTCAAGACATTGGTAAGCGCTTCCTGCACAAAACGATACAGGCTGATGCTGATCTCGTCCGGCAGTTCAGGGATGTCCTCGCCATGGTAATCAACCGGGAGTTGCGTCCGTTCCATGAATTCCTGGCAGCAATCCTGGAGGCTCAAATTGATCCCCCCAACGTCCAGCACGGGCGGACGCAGGCTGTGGGCTATTTTCCGGATTCGAGCCATGGTCTGGTCAATGATTTCCATCGAGTCAGACAGCCTCTGTCGGATAAGGCTTTGGCTGTCAGGCAGTTCATTAAGCGTCGAAGCGAGGCTGTACTTCAAAGAAATCAGCGTCTGACCGGCATCGTCGTGTAATTCGCGTGAGAGGCGGTGGCGTTCCCCTTCCTGGGCGGTGACGATTTGGTTCGTCAATTGACGCAGTTGAGACTGGCTGGCAAGCAGGTCGGCAGTTCTTTCTTTTACTCGTTCCTCTAGCTGATCTCGTGACTGAAGGATGGCCGCCTCCGCCTGTTTCTGTCCCGTGATATCGCACGACACCCCCAGTACTCCGGAAATCTCGCCGGAATGATCTCGAACTGGGACCAGCCAGGTGCCTAGCCAGACGGTGCAGTCTCGGATCGTAAGCTCGTTCTCGGCAGAGGTCTTGCCATTCCTTAAGACCTTCAGGATGTTCTTCCTCTGGCGATCACTGGTGGGAGGGGAGAAGAAACGCTCTTGCGGTTGTCCGATAAGCTCTTCCGGCGGCAAACCGATAAAAGCCGCCGCGAATGAGTTGACATACTGGATGCGGTTATCGGGGTCAATGATAAAAATCAAGTCGGGTGCAGCTTCAGCCAGTGTCCGGTAACGTTCTTCACTTTCGCGCAATGCTATCTCAGATCGCCGACGTTCGGTAATATCATAGGCAAAAATTACTATTCGATCCACTTTCCCCCGGCTATCAAAGACGGGAACAAGATTATTTTCAAACCAGGTCCCTTAACGTTGATCTTCGAAAACAACTGATTTTCCCGTGCGAAATACTAGCTCGACCTCCGCCTTCCTGGACGCATGCAGTTCCGGCGGAATAATATTGTAAATACTCATTCCCAGTAGTTCGCTCTTATTTTTAGAAAATCTTTTAGCGGCTACCTCGTTCGTCACGAGAATCTTCCCGCCAGGAGCGATCATGAATACCGAGGCATTGCTTGCTTCCAGGATTACCCGGTTCATCTCCTCGCTTTCACGCAGCGCACGCTCGATTACCTTGGACTCCTTGATGTCCAAGAATGAGCCGACATATCCCGACGGCTCGCCATCCACATTCCTCGCTAACATCCTCTCGTCGCGAATCCAGCGATACTCTCCCTTCTTATTCAGCAAACGATATTCGAAGGCGACTCTCTCCTGCTGGCTTATGTGTTTTGCCTCGGCGAAGATGCGCTCCTTATCCTCCGGGTGAATATGGTTACTCCAAAAGTCCACATCCGCAATGAATTGACTCGCTTCGTAACCCAAAAGTGTGGAAACATTCTCACTGATATAAGTGACAGCAAAGTCCTCCGAAGCGCGGGTACTGTATATCACCGTTGGGCTGTGCGCGACCAATTCATTAAGCCACTCGGTGGTTTGCTGCAACAGAACAGTGGTTTCCACCACTTGGTGGGCAGGGTTATCCTTTGCCTCTTGGAGCAGCCGTTCTACCTGTTTATGCGCAGTGATATCTTTGCCTATGGCAATAACCGCTTGTGGTCTCCCGCTCGCATCCACAACCAATGAGGCACTGAACTCGGCGGAAAAAGTAGTGCCATCTTTTTTCACTGCAAGACATTCAGTATCTTTGATGCCTCCCATTTCCAGTGTTTTCTGAAAAGCGTCTGACATTCGGTGCTGATCTTCAGGCGCAATAAAGGTGAGCATATTTTTCCCAATTACTTCTTCCATGTTCTCATATCGGAATATTGCTAACCCGGCCTGGTTAATGACGACGATACTTCAGTTCACATCAAGGAGGAGGATTAAATCCGGGGAGGTCACCACCAGGGTAAGGTAGCGCTCTTCAATCTGCCGCAATGCTTCATTCGCTTGTTCGAGTTCCCTGGTCAGCGATGTAGCCTTCGTTAAGTTCGTCCCCATACCGTGTATGACTACCGAAAGAGACATGGTCAGGAGGATCCCCATGAGCAGGAAAATGGTCCCGCCAATGATCCAAAGCATGGGGTTCGCTTGAGGCAGCCCTAAACTCAGCCTGACATGATCAGATACAATGACGAAGCCAGTGACGGCAATGGTAATGCTGCTTAGCCCAAGAGCAATCAGCCCGCCCTGTAAACCCGCCATCAGGGCAGCCATTGCGATGAGGGTCAAGAAAAACAGGCCAGCATCCACGTTGAAGCCGCTCAAGAAAAGGTTGACAACCCCCAGGATGTAGAAAAATAATCGGCCAGCTGATAGACCGCATCTGATACGGTACCCGCAGCACAAAGGTGATCAAAATCATCCAGATGTAAAGAACGATATAGATCGAGATCGTAAAATACAAACCCTTTTGAATAGCTGGGATCAGTGCAAATGCAAACAGCACTGTTCCAATAAAAAAAGAGCTAAGAAGCATCACTTTGAGGAGTCGTTCGCGTAATTGTGGCAGGCTTTCAATCTTCTTAGGCTCGCGTAAGGTGAAATCAAAATATTTCTTCATAGGATGTCCCCAAAAGAGTATTCCGCCGCATTGGGTGGTGGTTTACTCTTTCATTGATTCCGGAACCGCCGAGCACTCACAACACTTGCCAGACAGAATTCACCATTTTACTGACATTGAGCAATGCTCACAAGTACTCCTTCAACTGCCTCGCCCGCCTGGGATGACGCAATCGCCGCAGGGCTTTCCCCTCGATCTGGCGAATGCGCTCGCGCGTCAGCCCGAACTTCTCCCCCACCTCCTCCAGTGTGTAAGGGACGCCCGTGTCCAGCCCGAAGCGCAGACGGAGCACACGCGCCTCACGTGGTGAGAGCGTACCCAGCACTTCATCAATTTTCTCTCTCAACATGGATTGGTAGACACTCTGCAGCGGAGTTGGGCTGAATTCGTCCTCGATGAACATACCCAGATCAGACTCTCCATCATCACCGACCGGACTCTCCAACGAGAGCGGCAGCCAGGAAACCTTGAGAATCCATTGCAACTTTTCCAGATCCAACTTCAACTCGGTCGCCAGTTCCTCCAGCGTAGGGACACGTCCCAGGCGCTGTTCCAAATCACGGGTAGCCTTGTAGATCTCCCGGATGCGGTCGCTCATGTGGACCGGCAGGCGGATGGTGCGCGCCTGGTCGGCGATGGAGCGCGTAATGGTCTGGCGGATCCACCAGGTGGCGTAGGTGGAAAAGCGAAAGCCTTTATGGACATCGTACTTCTCAACCGCTTTCATCAGGCCGAGATTGCCCTCCTGGATCAAATCGAGGAACGGCACGCCGCGCCCCATATAACGCTTGGCAATGCTCACCACCAGCCGAGTATTGGCCTTGATGATATGTTCGCGGGCCAGTACCCCCTCCTGGACCAGGGCTTCCAATCGCTGCCGTTCCAGGGTCCGTTGGCGACCTGGAGCACGCATCAACTCGACCTTCGCCCTGCGCCCATCCTCGATGCGAATGGCCAACTCGAATTCCTCGTCCGCTTTCAGCAGCGGGACGCGTGACATCTCCTTGAGATACATTCCCACCGAGTCATCGCTGGAGTAGTCGGCGGGTTCTGGCTCTGCCCAGGTTTCCAGGCTCGGCGCGGCCAATGACTCGGTAGATGGGGTATCCAGCGCCTCAGGGTCCACCACATCCACGCCGCGGTGCCGCAGAGAAAGCATGATGACCGACAACCGTTCGGCATCCTCGCCGACATCAGGGTAAATTTCCAGAAGATCATCCGTCGTCAGGTAACCCTGCACTGAGGCCTTTTCCAGGAGCAGATCCAGGATTTCTCGGTTTCGTCGTCGTCGGTCAAGGGGCGCCATCCATAACCCTCCTCTCCAGGCGCTTTCTACTTCAATAGGTCCTTCGACGCCGCGAACGGCGAATCGGACTCGAGCCGGTGCCCGCAATCGGTCTTGTTCAGGTTCTCGCCGCAGACCGGACACAGACCTTTGCAATCCGGTTTACAGACCGGGCTGATGGGGAATTCGAGCAGGGCATACTCACGCAACAGTGGCTCCAGGTCAATCTGACCGTTTTCTGAAACGAGCAGATTTGATTCGGAGATAGAACGCTTGTCGAAGGCGTACAGATCGGTGAATGACCACTTCAGGGGCTGAAGAAATGTCTCCAGGCAACGCACACACTCGAGGTCCGCCTTTGCAGCGAACTCGCCCTGCAGTATCAGTCCCTGCGGGGTGCGGTCGAAGCGCGCTGTACCGGTGAACTCGCCCACGCTCAAGTCATCCCTCAGGCACATTTTTTCGTAATCGAAATTAAAATCGCGGCTCGTGCCGATCGGGGATTTGATCAGGAATCCGACGTTGAGCCGCAGAGGACGACGAGGGTTAGCCACAGGATACTTCTATACGCAAGTTTTGGGATCACTTTCATTCTAGCACAGCGTGGACTCGAAGTCAAGAATTCTTTAAGATTCAACAGGAATCGCCAGAAAACGGACAAGGAATCCCCCATGTCCGGGCTTTTGCCGCCGGGTTGGATATTCTACTGCTTCTTGCATAAATATCTGAATTTGTTTCTATCGAATTGTTCTTAGATTATGGGATTTTGGTTCAAATATTTACGCAGTACTCTGTAATACCAGGGCCCACTCCCCCGCCGGCTCCCGGTCAATCCATATCAGACCAAACAGGCCGGATGAGAAAGTACAGAACAACCACTGAGGAGAGTTCAAATAATGACGGGACAATCGGCACACTGCCGGCAAATTTGAGAATAAACATCAGGAAAGCGGAGATGCCCAGGCACCACATGCCCCATCTATAGCCATTCCAGACAACCAGACAGAAAGCGAAGTTCGCCAGCCCCAATCCAGCTACTGCCAGGAATGTCCAGAATGCCGCTGAGAAAGCCTCAGCAGTAGAAGCTACGACCAGGTAGTTCAAGGCAGTGATCACGTTCGTGAGCAGGATCAGCGCCATGACGATCTTGGTGAGTATCCTGTGAGGATTGCCTGGCCGGCATATACCAATCGTACCATAGATCCCCAGCAGTGTGATTCCCGGCAGGAACATCCACAGGAAAGCGCCGAATTGTTCGAAAAGAGGGCGGTCCAGGCCATATTGTTGGGTCAACTGCTCAATTTGCTGAGGGGTGCTCCCGGCCGGGATGCTCGTTTGTGCGACCCTCACTCCGTAGACGATCAATGAGCCTAAGATAAGCAAGAGACCAAGAAAAAGAACGAGGGAATTGCGCCAATTATTCACTGTAACCCTACTCCATCAAAAGGGCAGTTTGTCACGATGAACGCTTTCAAGTTTTACTGACTGCTGAAATCAATCTCTTCCTTACCGCCCAGCTTCTCCTGGATACGTTCCACCACCATCTCCAGCGCCATCGGCTGATGGACAAAATCCAGGTCATCGGTACGAATGGTCAGCACGGGGCACAGGTCAAAGGCCCGCAGCCATTCGTCGTAGAAGGATTCGAGCAGCGACAGATAATCGGCGGAGATGCCGGTCTCCATGTTGCGAGCACGCTTGCGGATGCGTTCCATCAGTACCACCACCGGGCATTTAAGATATATCAACAAGTTCGGGGAGGGCAGGCTGCTCACCACCAGGTCGAATAACTTACGATACGCCAGATAGTCACGCTCGGAAAGATTCCCCATGTGGTGCAAAGCGCGCGAGAAAATGAACGCGTCTTCGTAAATACTCCGGTCGAGGATGGCCGGGCGTGGGTCGCGCGCTACTTCGAGGTATTGGTCGGCGCGATGCCCAAGGAAGTAAATCTGCAAATGGAACGACCAGGCGCGCATGTCGGCATAAAAATCTGGCAGGTAGGGATTATCGGCCACGGATTCAAAGTCCGTATGCCAGCCCAACCGTGCACCGATGCGCTCAGTGAGCGAAGTCTTCCCCACCCCGATATTCCCGGCGACGACAACTAATCTTTTTGGCATAGCTCCTCCTTCCAAATAAACGCGCCACCGGGATAATTTTACACGAGAATGGGTCCCGCGTCGCGCCGGACCTGGAACCAGTTTCGCTCACACTCAATCCCCTTTATACTCGACTCACCTTTATACAATAAGGGGCCTCTATGCCAATAACACCTCTGGCCTTCGCGGGCGAAGGCCAGGTGCGCCTGTTTCTTGGCAACTGGTCCGATGATGAGGAGCATCGCCGCCAGGAACTGGGCATGTAGGACGACCGGCCACAGCGGGTCAAATACCGGACACTCAAACGATAAACCAAGCGCTTGGCACTTCTCAAGCGCCGGGCACTGAAAATCGAATATTTTCGAGGATTTAATCGTATACAATATGGGCTGATCCGGTCTGACGGAAGAGCCTCTGGAGACGATATGGATACCACAATTCCCTTGATCGAAACTCGTAATCTGGTCAAACGCTACGGCGACAAGGTCGCCGTGAAGGATGTCAGTTTTGACGTGAACGGCGGTGAGGTGTTCGGCTTCCTCGGTCCGAACGGCGCCGGGAAGACCACCACCATCAAGATGATCGTCGGGCTGCTGCAGCCCACCTCCGGCACGGTCAAAGTGTCCGGGTACGACGTCCAGGCCCAACCCCTGCTCGCCAAGGCCTCCAGCGGCTACGTCCCCGACACGCCCAACCTGTACGCCAAACTGACCGGGCGCGAGTTACTGCGCTTCGTCGGCGATCTGTACGACCTGGACCGCCAGCAGGTGGCGCAGCGCACCGACGAGCTGCTGCGCATCCTTGACCTGACCGCCGCCGCCAACGATACCGTTGACTCGTACAGCCACGGCATGCAGCAAAAAGCCTCCCTGGCGGCTGCACTGATGCACGACCCGAAGGTGCTGGTGCTCGACGAACCGACCGTCGGTCTCGACCCCAAATCGGCCCGCCTCATCAAGGACATCCTGCGTCAGATGGCCGAGCGCGGCGCGGCGGTGTTCCTATCCACGCACATCCTGGAGATCGCCGAGCGCATGTGCGACCGCATCGGCATCATCAACAAAGGCGAACTGGTCGCCGTCGGTACCATGAAGGAACTGCGTTCACTTGGCAAGGCGGGTGAAGTCAGCCTGGAAGACATCTTCCTGGGTCTCACTGGTGGGGCCGAGGAAGCCGAAATTGCCGAGATTCTGAAATGAGTATGCTCGCATCCGTCCCTTCAAACCGCATCCTGCCGGCGGTCTGGAAACTGATCCGCTTGCGCCTGCTGCTTACCCTCAACGGTTTCAAACATGCCAAGACCGGCAGAAAGATTCTCGTCGTCGTCGCCTACCTTGGCCTGTTAGCCTTTGCCGGGTTCATTTTCTTGATGAGCTGGCTGCTGCTCAATTTTCTGCGTTCGCCGCAGCTCACGAAATACGTGGGGATTGAGGTGACCCCGTTCCTGGAAGCAGTGCCGGTATTGATCTTCACCGCCCTGTTCCTGGGCATTCTATTGAGCAGCTTCGGCGTGTTGCTGCAAGTCCTATACCTCTCCGGCGATATGGACTTCCTGCTGAGTTCGCCGGTGCCCATCCGGGCGGTGTTCGTCACCAAACTACTGCAAGCCGTCCTGCCCAACTTCGGCTTGATCTCCTTATTCGGTTTGCCGGTGCTGTACGGGTTGGGCATTTCTTGCCATTACAATATCCTCTACTATCCGCTCGTCTTGCTGGTCATGGTCCTGCTGACATTGGCCGCGGCGGGTCTCTCGGCTATGCTGGTGATGGTCGTGGCGCGCCTTTTTCCGGCGCGACGGGTGGCGGAAATCCTGGGATTTTTCACTGCCTTGTTGACCATCCTCTGCTCGCAAATCGGCAACCTGACGAATTCGTTTGGGCACAGCACCGACATCTCCGGAGAACAGGTCAACAGCCTGTTTACCCTGCTGATGCGGTTCAATACGCCGTGGATGCCGTTAAACTGGGCTGGCCAGGGATTGGTGGCCCTGGGCGAGAGCCGCTGGCTTTCTGGTTTCCTGCTGGTGACACTCACACTGGGTCTCTCGGCGGTCACCTTCATGGTTGCACTGGCAACCGCAGAACGCTGGTATTACTCCGGCTGGGCCGGGATGCAAGTCGTCGCCAGGAAAAAGAAATCGCTCCGGACCCTTCCCCCTGCGGGGACGATGCAACAGGCTCAGGGCAGGCCCCTGCGTCCGGCCACCACCGCCGAAACTGCAACCGCTTCCTGGGTGGGACGGTTCCTCCCCGCCCCGGTGCGTGGCATCGTCTGGAAGGATTTCTTGATGCTTAGCCGGGACCTGCGCAACCTGTCACAGTTGATCTCCCCGTTGATTTTCGGCGTCATTTACTCGCTGATGTTCTTCCGCACCGGCCAGTTCTTCACCGGACAGGGAGATGCGCCGATCTGGGTAATGGACTCCTTGCGCACTCTGGCAACTTATGGCAACGTCGGCATGTCGCTATTCGTCGGCTGGATGTTGCTCGGGCGGCTATCGGGGATGGCTTTCTCATCGGAGGGCAAAAATTACTGGATGCTGAAAGCTTCACCGGTGCGCCCAAGCCACTTGCTGGCGGCAAAATACCTGGTGGCCTACCTGCCGACACTGGCATTGGGATCATTCTTCCTGGTCGGGATCTCCATTCTGCAGAAAATCTCTCCCGGCGTCTTCCTCTACAGTCTGCTGACAGTTGCCATGTGCCTGGCCGGGATGAACGGCATCCTGCTGGGGTTTGGCACGGCCGGCGCCAACTTCAACTGGGAGGACCCGCGTAAAATGAATGCCGGGAACCTGGGCTGCCTGGGGCAGTTCCTGACCATGTTGTTCCTGCCGCTGGCGTTTGGACTATTTATCGGCCCGCTGTTCCTCGTCAATCTCTTCCAATGGCCGCAAGGCTACGGCTATCTGGTCGGCGGCATCGTGGGTATTGTCGTGACCGGGACGTGCGCGATCCTGCCGCTCTGGTTGGTTCAAAAGAAGGTGGACCGGCTGGGGGAGAATTGAGATAGAAAACCGGAACTCCGAGGCTGCAAGACCTCAGAGTTCTTTTGTGCCTATGCCAGGTGAGAGATTACTTCATGCTCTCGGCGATAGCGATCAGATCGGCTTTGGTAACACTTTCGGGTGTGCCCATATAGAGGAGTTCAAAAGCCATACCATTTGCCTGTCAGCGCAGAGTCTTGAGATAAGAAGTAGATTCCCATACTGGGCCGTTATCAGTCAAAGTCCAAACACCACTGATATATTCGCCCGTAGTATCGCCAATCGGTACCGTTTCAATCTTCTCGCTGGCTCCCACCACCCCGCATAATTCGCAATCCTCGACCGTCTGGAAGCGTTGTTCATGCAGGAGCAGGCCGTCGGTAATATCATCCCCGCCCAGGGCGTAGCGATAGAAGATCCGGACAATATTATGTTCCGGCTCGAAGGAAGCGCCCTCAAAGGACAAGATTTGTTGCCCGGAGGGATCCACCGGCAACCGGTTAGGTTCGAGGACATCAAATCCGGTCTGTTGTTCAACCTCGGCGATGGCCTTGTTGAAAACGTAACCGGGATCCTGGGTTGTTGTCTGGGGCAGAGGGGTGACGGGCACCGTGTCGCTGGTTGCGTGGGTGAAGAAGTGGAGGAACTCCTGCGCCAGGGCACGACCTTGCGGACTGAAGATTAACAGGGCGGCGGCGAGCATGAGCGTCAGACCCGTCACAGCGTAAGCACGCCGCCGGGCAATGACTGCTGGAGTCCATGCGGCGCGCGCCATTCGTTGATAGAAGCGCGGCGAGGGCGAGGGTTGCAAGTTATTCAGTTGTTCTTCAATCGGTTTTGTAGACTATTCAGTCCTCCTGTAGCTGCGGCCATTGCTGGCGCAGCCTTTCGAGTGTCCGGTGGATGCTCACCGAGACGGTGTTTTCGGGGATCTCGAGATATTCCGCAATCTGGTTGACGCGCCAACCGAGCAGGTAACGCAGGACGAGCATTTCGCGCGGCTCATCGGGCAAAGCCCTGACAAGGGCCCACAACACTTGCTGCTCTTCTCCCGTCACCGCGACTTCTTCGGGTTGTGGGTTAGCGGCAGGAAATTCGATCGGGACATCGCCCTCCGTGACGGGTCGCGCTTTGCGGCGGCGGTAATCGTCAATGACCAGACGGCGGGCAATTTTCATCAGCCAGCCTAGCGCTGCATCCACATCCCCCTGAAAGGTACGCCGCGCCCGCCAGGCTCGGATGAAGCCTTCAGCAGTCAGGTCTTCCACATCCTCCTGCGGGCCGCCGGCCAGGCCATAGACATAGCGGAAGACTGGCAGGTGTGTCTGTTCGTAGAAGACACTGAAACTGGCCGGAGTGCTCAATAGGGCGGATTAATCGAATGGTTTAAAAAGCTTGAAAATACTTTTGGTTCGATTGGTCAAGCTTCGCTCCTGTGCGACAAGATAACATGCGCATGTTCCACTATGATAAACGCATTCGGGGAAAAAATCTGACAAAAATCCTTCAAATCCGCAAAAGAAATCGTATAATGGAGATTGCCATGTTCAAGAAACTCTTTTTTGCGTTCACTGTTCTCTCCCTGGCCGCCTGTACCGCGACGCCGACCTTCGTTCCCACCCTCTCCGCGAACCAGATTGACATCGAGGAGCAGGCTGTCTATGTCGCTGTGTTACAGGAGAAGTTTTCCACTTCGAGTTTCGTCATCATGGACACTACCGCCACCGACCCGGGCGGCGTGGAGAATACTGCCCAGACCCTCGACTACGTCCTGCAGAACATGCACGATGTGGCTCCGGAAACGGAGGACAGTTTCCGGGTCCGCAACGACGCGGCTTATTCCATCCGTCCGAACATGGATCTCGGCGTCGAATACGTCCTATTGAGTCAGGCCGAGAAGAACCAGATTTTCGGTCAGAACCAAAGCGGCTGGGAAATCTTCTACAATCACTATCCCAATGCTCCGGGCATTACCACTCTTTCGCGCGTCGGGTTCAACGCCGCCCTCGACCAGGCGCTGGTTTATCTCGGCACGCAAAGCGATTGGTTGGCCGGCGCAGGCTATTACGTCCTGCTGAAAAAAGCGAACGGGGTCTGGACGATTGACCAGAAGGTCATGACCTGGATTTCCTGATAAATGAAAACGTCCCGCAGGGAGCGCGCTGACTGGTGTATCTACCTTGATTCAGCCTGCGGGACGCTCGCTCCACAGCCATTCCATTTCGGCTACAATCACAACATGTCACGTCTGAAGTCCCCCTTTTTCTGGTTCATCCTGGCCTTGTTCACTACTGCGGCGTTGACCGCCCTCGGCCCGCAGGAGAAATCGCTGGGCGATAATATCCGCATCGTTTATTTGCACGGGGCCTGGGCTCTGACGGCGGAAGCGGTACTGGGGCTTTCGGCGGCGGCCGGTCTGTTCGGCATCCTGACCCGCCGTGAAGGCCTGCACCGTTGGTCGGCTGCATTGGGACGCACTGGCCTCTCATTCTGGGTGATGTACCTGCCACTTTCACTATGGGCCATGCAGTCCAACTGGAACGGGTTGTTCACCAGCGAGCCGCGTTTCCGCCTGGCCGTCATCTTCGCCGTGACCGGGGTCCTGCTCCAGATCGGCCTGCCGCTGCTAGCCCGCCCGGTCTTCACCTCGCTCTTCAACGTGCTCTTCTTCGCCGCCCTGCGGATTGGGCTCTCGCAGGCCGAGTACGTCATGCACCCGCCCCCCTCGCCGATATTTAGTTCGGGGATCCTTGCGCTCCAACTGTTCTACGTTGGGATCACCTTTCTGACCATGGCCGCCGCTTATTTCATGACCCGTTGGTGGCTGCAAAGGTAAAGCTGACTCCCGCGAAAAGCAAACGCTTCTAGGGCGCATTAAGACCGCCCCGATACGGAGTACCTCATGCCGATAAAACCTTTCAGGCTGGAACGCTACTTCGCCCAATACGAATTCAAGGTCAAATTCTTGCTGAGCGCCTCGGACTGCGAAAGCCTTCCGATGGCCGAACTGCTCCAAATGGCCGCTCCCGAAAACCTGGATTTGTGGCATGGACTCAAATTAGGCTACACCGAGTCGCAGGGCCATTCTTTGCTGAGAACCGAGGTCGCCAAGCTCTATCAGCACGTCACGCCCGATGACGTTATCATCGCAGCTCCCGAAGAGGCGATCTTCATCGCCATGCAGACGCTGCTGACACCGGACGATCATGTCATTGTCCTTTCACCGGCCTATCAATCGCTGTATGAAATTGCCCATTCCACAGGCTGTCGCGTAACCCCCTGGACCTTGGAGCCCGGCACAGACGGCTGGCAACTGGACCTCGCTCAATTAGAGGACAGCATCACCGATCATACGCGTATGCTCGTGATCAACTTCCCCCATAACCCCACCGGCTACTTGCTCTCACGTCGGGAATTGGACTCCGTTGTTGAACTTGCTCGAAAGAACGGCCTCTATCTTTTCTCAGACGAGATGTACCGTCTCCTGGAATATGACCCGGCAACCCGGTTGCCACCAGTATGCGATATCTACAAAAAGGGGATTTCCTTGTCTGGCTTATCGAAAGCCTTCGCTCTGCCTGGCTTACGCATCGGGTGGTTGGTTACCCAAGAAAGGTCCTTGATGGAGCGCTGGCTCGCCTTCAAAGATTACACGACCATTTGTAGCAGCGCCCCCAGTGAAATCCTCGGTATAATCGCCTTACAGAACAAAGAGCAGATCCTTCAACGCAGTCTCGCTATCATCCGTGAAAACATGGATATCGCAAGACGGTTCTTTACTGAACACGAAGACAGATTTTCCTGGTTCAGCCCAATGGCCGGTTCAGTGGCTTTTCCACAATGGAAAGGGGGCGGATCAGTAGAGCGATTTTGTCATGATGTCCTCAACCAACAGGGCGTCATGATCGTTCCGGGGAATCTGTTCGAATATCCCGGGAACCACTTCAGGGTTGGGCTGGGGCGGAAGAATCTCCGCGAGGCATTGGAACGTGTCAATGTGTATCTGGAAAAGTTCTAAGCGATTGACGGGTACGCCCGTGATAGCATAGGAGAAAGATGGACATAAAAAAAAGAACCATAGCTCTTCTTGTTTTGGTATTGAGTCTGGTCATGTCGAGTTGTGGACCTGGGCAGGTTTCCAGCGCTACTCCCACACCGACATCCACGCCTGCCTCCCAAAGCAATCCGGCTGCAACCGGTAAGTTTGTGACGGTCAGCGACGGCAAGTTCATGCTCGAAAGCCATCCCTATTATTTCATCGGCGCCAATTTCTGGCAGGGCATGAACTTGGGCGTGGACGCTCCCAGCGGCAACCGGACTCTGCTCGATCAAGAACTGGACCATCTGCAGCAACTCGGCGTGACCAACCTGCGCGTCATGGCCTCCTCCGAGGGCCCCAACACGGAACCGTACCGGATGGTACCCGCCTTGATGACTTCCCCGGGGGTATATGACCAGAGCGTTCTGGACGGATTGGATTATCTAATCGCGGAGATGGGCAAACGCGGGATGCGCGCCGTGATGGTGCTCAACAATTACTGGCAGTGGTCCGGCGGTATGGGCCAGTACGTCTCGTGGGCTGAGAAGACTCCCATTCCCTACCCCGGAGATTACGGTACCTTCATGGCTTACGTAGCAAAATTCTATTCCTGCGAAGAGTGCCAGACCTGGTACCGGGATCACATCGAGAAGATGGTCAACCACACCAACCCGTATACCGGCTTGAAATATCGGGATGACCCGACTATCTTCTCGTGGGAACTGGCGAACGAACCGCGCCGGTATCCCGTTGACTGGATCAACGATACCGCTGCTTATATCAAGTCGCTCGACCCCAATCATCTGGTCACAACGGGTTCGGAAGGCGCCCCGCCAGGGGAGAGTCAAAACTTTATTGTTACCCATCAAGGTCCCAACATTGATTACGCCACCATCCACATCTGGCCGCAGAACTGGGGCTGGTACGATCCAACATCTCCTTCCTCATACAATTCAGGGGAAAAGCGGGCAATCTCGTACTTCCAGAAACATGCAGTGGAGGCGACGACGCTGTGGAAACCCCTCGTGCTCGAGGAGTTCGGACTCGCCCGCGATTGGGAGACCCTCCAAGACATCTACAACCCCAATTCACCGACCACCTACCGGGACCGTTTTTACACCGCCATGTTCGATCAGGTCTACTCGGCAATCTCCATCGGCGAACCGGCCGCAGGCGCCAACTTCTGGGCTTGGGCAGGACAGGCCCGGCCGGGCTACGCCTGGATCGGCGACCCCCCGCACGAGACCCTCGGCTGGTATTCTGTCTATAATACGGACACCTCAACGCTAGCGATCATCTCGGAATACGCAGAAAAGATGGCTCGACTGGAAAAGTAGGTTTTCGACAGATACTTGCTTCAGAGGAGGAACGAATGGATAAGAATTTTAGAGCAAGCCGAATCCTGAGCTTACTCATCTTGGGTGCCACCCTGCTGGCAACCGGATGCGGCGGGAACAAGGCCACTCCGACGGCAGCACCCACCACGGTCCCGACTGCTGCGCAGTACCTGCCCACCATCAGAGCAGTGAAACTCGACCAGACCGAGGTGCCCCGCTACGAGTCGCTTGAGATGACAGTGACGTTGCAGACACAATACACAAACCCCTACGACGCCCGGCAGGTCAGCCTGGACGGCGTCTTCACGGGACCGGACGGCATGCAAATGAAAGTCCCGGGCTTCTGGGACGGCGAGCAGGCCTGGCGGGTGCGCTTTACTCCTTCCCAGGAAGGCGAGTGGGACTATCAACTCGTCGTCCGGGAGAGCCGCGGTGCCAGCCTGCCCTACGAAGGAAAGTTCACGGTGACGGCTTCGAATTTGCACGGTTGGCTGCAGGCCGGGAATTGGGTCAACCCCGCTTACAGCGGTCATTACCTGGTGTATCAGGATGGCACACCTTTTTACGGCGTGGGTCACTGCGATGCACTGAACGTCCTCGTAGACGGGTTTAATTTGGACCAGGGAGTCGGCCTCTTCAATAACATGAAGCAGGCCGGAGAAAACTACGTGGTCTGGTGGCCCCAGTATTCCAATCCTTTGCTATCCAGCAATTACGCCGATTACACCGCCGCGAACATGAAAGTGATCGACATTGTATTGGCAGACGCCCAGAAGAAAGGTATCTTCCTGGTTTTCACCATCTGGGACCACCCCGAACTGCGCGACGATACGCACGCGTGGGGTACCGGCAATTGGGGGCGCAACGGTTTCAATCAACTGGGCGATATCAATTCTTTCTTCACGTCAGACGAAGCCTGGGCCTGGCAGGAGAACTTCTACCGCTACATCATCGCCCGCTGGGGCTACAGCCCGGCGATTGGCCTATGGCAGACGGTCTCGGAGATCAACGGGACGAACGCCTATGACCAGACCAATCCCTGGCACACGAAGGTCAACGATTATTTCGTGGCGAACGACCCTTACCGGCACCCGACCACGGCCAGCATGTCTGGCGACGTGGACTGGCCGGAAGGGTTCCAGATGATGGATGCGCCCCAAGTGCACGTCTACGACTTCAAAAATGGCCCACTGCAAACCGACGCGGTCAAAGCCGCTGAAATCCTGGCCCACTGGACCGGACTCATGTGGGACCAGGCAGAAAAACCCAACTGGGTGGGTGAGTTTGGCACACCGGGGAGCTCATATTACCCGGAGCTGTTCCACAACTCCATCTGGGCGGCCCTGGCCTCCGGCGCGGCGATGACTCCGGCAGAATGGAACAGCGGCGGCTCATGGGGAGAGATGACCCCAGACCTGTACGCAGACATTGGCCGGCTGTCCCGCTTCGTCTCCGGGATGCCGCTGGCGGAGTGGAACCCCTTGCCTGTGCAGATCAGCAGCAGCGACCCGCAGGTGCGCGGCTGGGGCGTGGCCGGCGAAGATGGCGGGCTGTTCTGGGTGCAGGATTTCTCGCTGGAAGGGAAATCCATCGGCGAGGTCCGGAACGGTACGGTCGTCCACACGGGTGTCCAAGTGCAAGTCCAGGGAGTGGCGGGTGGAGCGTACCTCATCACTCCTTACGATACCTGGCAGGGTACGTACCTGGCAGCCTTGGACGTGAACTGCATGGGAGGCCAGGCCTGCACCATCGCCCTGCCGGATTTCAAGTCAGACATGGCTTTCAAGATCGAACGCAAATAGCCGGGAAGGATATGAGAAACAAGAATTCCTTTCAACTCCAATACCTGGGTTGTTCGGCTTTCGTCATATCGGATTCCGACGGGACTTCCCTCGCCGTGGATTTATGGACGAAAGGGGCCTTCCCCTACGCCAGGGATACTCCGGAAGACCTCGGCCTGGGAGAGCCGCCGTCCTTATCCGCGCTGCTCGTTTCACACAACCACAAGGACCATAGTTTTGTCCCGCCCGGTGTGCCGGTTATTTACGGCGTCCAGTCCCGGAAGGTGGACGACACTCCCTGCCTCTGCCAAGTGGGAAACATCACCGTCGGGAAATTCAGCTCCCAGCATTTCGCCACGGATGTTAAACGCCCCAAGCTGAACGCCGTCTTCGTGTTGAGCGTGGCCGGGGTCAAAATAGTCCACCTGGCTGAAGCCGGTTGACCTCAGCACCCTGGACCTGACCATCGGCATCCTGAAGCCACGCGTAAGCGTCCCGATGCACTACTGGAAAGTGACCGACAAAGCCGCGGTCTTATCCGGATTATCCGGCCAGGGCTATCGGCTGGTGGATGTCCAAGGCAATTCACTTGAGTTTTCGGCGGAGAGTTTACCGGAGCGTAACTCGCAGACGATCTGGAATATCCCGGCCGGAAAATACCAGCCTGTAAATATCGAGAGAGAACCTTGAAAAGAGTCTTGCTGCTTTTGTGCAAAGGCGTTGAGATTTGGGAAATTATGTCAGAGTAAGGCGCTTGGTCGTTGTTATTGGGGTTGAAGACCATCTATAGAGTCGTATATCAATTACAAAGTAATACTTTCAATCATTTGACTTACTTTCAAAGGTAGTGTAATATAACAAGAAAGTAAGGAGACTTTTGAAATGGAAACTTACGCGACGATAAAAGGTCAGATTGTCATCCCCGCCTCGCTGCGGCGGAAATATGGGATCAAAAACGGGACAAAAATCATCGTCATTGATAATGGTGAGTCGATTACGTTGAAGCCGGTCACCGAACAATATTTGAAAAATTTGCAGGGTTCCCTGAAGGGCAAAGGGGCACTGAAAGTTCTCGTTGAAGAACGTCAAAAAGATAAGGGAAGGGAATGAAAATGGCTACCAAGGTTCTTGACTCTTATGCAGTGATGACATTTTTGGAAGATGAGCCGGGGGCGGATTTGGTGCGTGGACTGATCCTCAAAGCCGAAGAAGGCAGCGTGAAACTCTTGATGAGCGTTGTGAACCTGGGTGAGGTCTGGTATTCGATTGCGCGCACGACATCACCTGAAACAGCCGATCAGTACGTTCGCGAAATTCAAGGCATGGCAATTGAAACTGTGGATGCCGATTGGCAGTTGACCCGCCAGGCTGCCGCGTTCAAAGCTGAGGGAAATATTGCTTACGGCGATTGTTTTGCGGCCGCGTTGGCGAAAGATCGAAAAGCGGATTTGGTTACTGGTGACAAAGAATTCAAAGTGCTGGAAGGCGAAATTAATGTCACGTGGTTGTAGGTTGTCAACATGCGACGAGAACGACGAGCACACCCGACACGTGATGGGTTCAAGTAGAGACACACCAGAACTGATACCCCCTACCGGTAGTAGAAACAGACTGTTGTATAATTGAACCGCGAGGTGAAAGATGACAACTCCAACAATTCATTCAGTCGTTAGAATATTGGAAAAACTGCCTGAACCACCACAAATACAGGCGGCGGCACACCTGCGAAATTACCTGGCAGGGACTCATATCTCGCGCCGCAAGGGCAAGGCAGGCAAACAAGTGTTGAAATTTGCTGGCGCAATCTCCCGGCCTGACCTGAAGCAGATGCAAAAAGCCATCGAAGCGGGGTGTGAACAGGTGGACAGGAATGAGTGGTAAATATCTCCTGGACACAAACATCGTCATCGCGCTTTTCGCCGATGACGATGTTGTTAAAAAGAGATTGGCTTCGGCAGATGAAATTTTCATCCCCAATGTGGTGATTGGCGAATTGATTTACGGGGCATATAAATCCAGCCATGCCGTCGAAAATCTTGCCCGCATTGACGTTTTTGCAATTAAAAAATGTGATCCTGGGCTGTGACGCTGAGACAGCCCGGCGATATGGGGAAATCAAGTTTGGCCTGCAGCAAAAGGGACGCCCGATCTCTGAAAATGATATCTGGATTGCAGCAATTGCAGTTCAGCACGAGTTGACGTTAGCCAGCCGCGATGGGCATTTTGCAGAAGTGGAAGGGCTGCAAGTAGAAGTATGGTAAAAACTTACCGGCAGCGATGATCGCAGGGTTGCGCACCACAAAAACCAGTGCAATTTGCCAAAAATGTCGCAATAATGGCGAATAAGTCTCGCCCATACCGCGCTACCTTTGAGCCAAATCATTATCCTACAAGCTGAGTTCCCCCGGACTCGGCTTTCTCTTTTCATAATCGGAGTAAAATCATCCCATGCCAGAACTTGAAGTCGTGCGCGAAGTACTCGGACGCCGGGTCGTGGGACAGACCCTCTCGGAGGTCCTCCCGCTCGACGGCCACCCCATCCCGTATAGCTCAGATGAGAAAGGGGTAATTATTTGTTGCCGCGCCGATATGGCGCGACGACTTGTACATCCGCCATTGGGTAATGTTTTAAATTCCTGGTGACCAGTTCCGCACCAGACATAAGATCAGTCGCAGCGATTAAAGCATCCCCCAATTCAACCTGGTTCGTACGGCGATAAAGGTTCAGATATTCCCCCGCCTTGCGGGCAATTTGTTCGTCCACATCAAGGATAACGAATAACTCGAAAAGCTTCTCGGTTTGCTCCCGCTCGCCCGTCCGCATTCCCGCCAGGATTTCGGTCAGGCTGATGACTGACATGGCAAGAGTTTCACCCTCAATCAGTGTTTGGATGAAATACTCCAACGCTGCGCGATGACCATGAAAATGGTCTATCGCAATGTCGGTGTCAATCAGTTTCACGGTCACTTTCCAGTTTCTCGATGCGGTAGCCCTTGCGGACCTCGCGCACATGCTTCACACTGTCAGCGGGAATGTCCTTGCGGTCGGCCCACATACCAAAACTTTCCATCAGCGCGGCGCGGATTTTTTCGCTGGGTGTAACAACCATGCGCCCCTGTTTATCAAGTGTAATTGTCACTTCCTGACCAACAGGCAGTGCTTTTCGGAACTCGTCAGGAATATTCAGCGTGTGCTTGGGGGTAATTCGAGTTACGACCATACCAGCCTCCGGTCACATTATACAACAACATTTCCGAACACCGAATATCGCATATAATCACCGCATGTTCGAATTCCATCTCCTCCCCACTCAGGGCCAGCTTCCCGCAAAAATCAGCGTCTTGGATAGCCATCCCCATGCCTGAATTCCCTGAACTCGAAGCCGTCCGTGAAGTGCTGGGACGCCAGGTCGTGGGACAGACCATCTCGGAGGTCCAGGTCCTCCCGCCCGGCGGGACCATCGTCGTGCGCGACCTGACCCACGGCGGCTTCGAGTCCGCCCTGACCTGGGCAACTGTCGCCGGCATTGCCCGGCGTGGCAAATTCTTGGTCTTCTCGTTCCAACAACCAGCCCTGTTCCTCGTCCTCAATCCCAAGCTGACCGGTCGGCTGCAACTGGCCGCCTCTACCGATAAACGCACGGCGAAAACACACGTCGTTTTTACGTTCGCCAACGGCAGGCAGCTACGTTATTACGATCAGAAACAGATGGGCCAGCTCTATCTCACCCGCGACCTGGCCTCCATCCCGGACTACGCCGGTCTGGGGCCGGAGCCGTTCGACCTGTCGCTGGAGCAATTCCGCGAGCGACTCAAGCCCAATCACGGCGAGATCAAGGGGGTGCTGACGCGCGGCGAGTTTGTGGCCGGGATCGGCAATGCCTACGCCGACGAGATCCTGTGGGCAGCGCGGCTGCATCCGTATCGCAAGCGCACCCAGTTGACCACCGAGGAAGTAGAGCGCCTATACACGGCCATGCGCACCACGCTGTTGGAAGCCGCTGAAAAGGTCAGGGAAGAGATGGGAGAAAATATCCACCTCAAACCGCGCGACTTCCTGGCAGTCCACATGAAGACCGGCCAACCCTGCCCGCGCTGCGGCACCCCGATTTCCCTGGTCGGCGCCAACCAACGCATCACCAACTTCTGCCGGGCGTGCCAGCCAGGGGGATTGATCAAGGGCATGGAAGATCAAAATCCGCTAATCTTCGCCAATCGGCACGAATAAAAACGGGTTTGCGAAGATTACTGCTCCTTGCATAAATTTCTGAACTGAAGCGGCCAAAAAGCAGGGAGAAAACGACGATTTGGGTTCAAATATTTACGCAGTACTCTGTAGTGAAGATTAACGGATCAATATCACTTTTGCCAAAGACATTGAGCGACAAGGGCAATGAATTATCGAATACTCTCAATCGAGGTAAAATAATCCAGCCATGTTGATCCACTCCGCCTCCCAACTTCTGACTCTGACCGGTGGCCAGCAGCGCGGACAATTCCTCGGCAGTCTCAGCATTATTGAAGATGGTGCAGTGCTCGTTCGCGACGAGAAGATTTCCACCGTCGGGCCAACCAAAGAACTGCGCGCCGCCTACCCGCACGAACCAACCCTGGATGCCTCTGGCTGCGCCGTGCTGCCGGGGTTCGTGGACCCGCACACGCACGTCATCTGGGCCGGCGACCGGGCCGCCGAGTTCGAGATGAAGATGGGCGGGGCGAAGTATCTCGACCTCCTGGCAGCCGGCGGCGGTATCCTCTCTACCGTCCGCAGGACGCGCGCGGCTTCGCTCGAAACGCTGATGGGCGAGACCCGCCCGCGCCTCGCCCGCATGTTCGCCCACGGCACCACCACCGCCGAAGCCAAGACCGGCTACGGCCTCCAGACTGAAACCGAGATCAAGCTGCTGGAGGCCCTGCTGGCGCTCGACGCCGAGGGTCCGCTCGAACTGACTCCCACTTTCCTGGGCGCGCACGCCGTCCCACCCGAGTTCAAAGACAACCCGCAGGGCTACACCGACCTGCTCTGCAACGAAATGCTCCCCGCCGTCCAGAAGTGGTGGAAAGCCCGATTTCCTCACTCAACCATTAACCATTTACCATTCAGCGATGTTTTCTGCGAAACCGGCGCCTTCGACCTGGCCCAGTCCCGCCAGATCCTGACCAAAGCCAGAGAACTCGGTTTCCCCCTGAAAATCCACGCCGACGAATTTGACAACCTGGGCGGGGCCTCGCTGGGCGTCGAACTGGGGGCGGTCTCGGCCGATCACCTGGTCAAGACCTCCGACGCCGACATCCGGGCGCTCAGTAAGAGTGACACAGTCGCCGTCTCGCTGCCCTGCACTCCCTTCGGTCTGGCCGAAAGCGAGTACACCCCGGCGCAAAAGATCATCGAGGCGGACGGCCTCCTGGCCCTGGCCAGCGACTGCAACCCCGGCACAGCCTGGTGCGAGTCCATGCAGTTCGTCATTGCGCTGGCCTGCCGGACCCTGAAACTGACTCCCGCCCAGGCCATCGCTGCCGCGACCATCAACGCCGCCCATGCTATTCGTCGTGCGGATTTGATCGGTTCCCTCGAACCCGGCAAGCAGGCCGACCTGCTCGTCCTGTCCGTGCCAGATTACCGCCAGCTTGGCTATCGCTTCGGGACGAACCTGGTCAGGCAGGTGGTCAAGCGCGGGCGGGTTTACTCGGTGGATTCAGGGATTCGCCTTGGAGTATAGATTTCTCATAGGAGTTTGTTTATGTCGCTCGATTTTTCCCAACTCGCCCCGTTCGTTTGGATACTGGCAGCCGTCCTGATCATTATCGTGGCAGTTGTCGTCATCCGCTTCTTCTGGCGACACGTCCTGAAATACTTGCTGCACGGCTGCCTGGTTATCGTGGCAATCATCGCCCTGCTGGCATTGTTGCATTACTTCAAAGTGTTTTGACATGCCCCCCACACTTTTAGACCTCGAACGGTTGGCTCGCCAAGCCGGTGAACTCTTGCGCCTCGGATACGAGGGCGAACACCAGGTGGACTATAAAGGCAGCATTGACCTGGTCACCGAAGTGGACCGCCAGTCGGAAGACCTTTTGCTCGGTGAAATCCAGCGCCTCTTTCCCGGACACCAGATCGTCTCCGAGGAAATCGGCCTGGTGCCCGGCCGCGCCGCTGACCAGTGGTTCGTGGATCCGCTGGACGGCACGGTCAACTACGCTCACGGTGTTCCCTTCTTCAGCGTTTCCATCGCCTACGCCCGGAACGGGGTCGTGACCCTGGGCGCCATCTATGACCCGCTGCGCGAAGAACTGTTCGCCGCCGAACGCGGCCAGGCAGCCCGGTTAAACGGACGCAGGCTCCAGGTCTCGCGGGCGACCGAACTCCAGCGCAGCCTGCTGGTCACCGGATTCCCCTACGATACCTGGTCCACACCTCAGAACAATCTCGAAAACTTCAGCCGCTTTTCGAAAATGACCCAGGGCGTGCGCCGCCTGGGTTCCGCCGCCCTTGATCTGTGCTACGTGGCTGCCGGTCGCTTCGACGGCTACTGGGAACTGACCCTCAACCCGTGGGACGTGGCCGCCGGAAGCCTGATCGCCGCGCAGGCCGGGGCAGTCGTCACCACGCTGGCGGGAGAGCCGGACATTCTCACCCCGCCCTGCTCGCTGATTGCTGCGCCGCCCGACATCCACGCCAAAATGCTGGAAATCCTGAACGAAAAAGGGTGATTTTCGTCTGCCACTTTACAACCCTTTCGGCAATAGACCGGTCGCCAGGGGGTGATATAATTTTTTCATAGACTGTCAAACTGGAGGCTTTCCCATGGCTGACGCCCGTGTTGAAAAATTCGCCCAAATCCTGGTGGACCATTCGACGCAGATCCAACCCGGTGACCGGGTGGCCATCGAGGCCACCACCGCGGCCGCGCCGCTGGTGCGTGCTCTTTGCGCGACCATCCTGGAGCGCGGCGGTCATCCGCACCTGCTACTGGAACTCCCCGACCAGGACGAGATCCTGTTCGCCCATGCCAAAGATGACCAATTGGATTTCATTCCGACCTTCCGCAAACTCGCCTACGAACAATTCGAAAGCCGCATCCGCATCCAATCGGCCACCAACCCGCGTGCCCTGTCGAGCGTGGATCCGGCCAGACAGAAGCGGCGTCAAAAGGCCCTGTCCCCCATCCTGGAGACGCAGATGCGGCGCGGCGCCGACCGTTCTCTCAAGTGGGTCTCGACCCTCTTCCCCACCGAAGGGTATGCCATGGAAGCCGAGATGAGCTTGGCGAACTTCGAGGATTTCGTCTACCATGCCTGCCACGCCGATGAGGCCGACCCGGTGGCGTATTGGAAGAAGGTCGAGGCCAGGCAGAGCAAGATCGTAGACCGCCTCGAGGGGCATGACCAGGTCATCTTGCGCGGCCCGAATGTGGACTTAACCCTTTCGATCAAGGGACGCAAGTTCATCAACGCCGCCGGTCAGGTCAACATGCCGGATGGCGAGGTCTTCAGCGGCCCGGTGGAGGACTCACTAAACGGTTGGGTGCGCTTCTCGTATCCAGCCATCTACAGCGGCGTACTGGTGGAGGGCGTGGAGATGACTTTTAGCAACGGGAAGGTCACCAAAGCCCAGGCCGAGAAAAACCAGGCCTTCCTGCTGGAAATGCTCGAATCCGACCCGGGGGCCCGTTACGTGGGCGAATTTGCCATCGGCACAAACTATGAGATTGACCGCTTCTCGCACAACATCCTTTTCGACGAAAAACTCGGCGGTTCATTTCACATGGCGCTCGGCGCGGGCTACCCCGAGACCGGCTCCAAGAACAAGAGCATCATCCACTGGGATATGATCTGCTGCATGAAGGAAGATGCCGAAATCCTCTTAGATGGAGACGTTGTTTACAAAAACGGGCAGTTCACCTTCTAAGAAAATCAGCAAGAAAATCCTATGTCAATCCTCGCAAGCGCTCTGGACCGGATGACTGCTACGGGCGAACTGAGCAAGTCCCTGCCCGACGGCGCGTTGCGCTGCCTGGCCTGCGGACACCGCTGCCTGATCCGTGACGGGCGGCGCGGCATCTGCCAGGTGCGCTTCAACCGGGGTGGCGAACTGCGCGTCCCGTGGGGCTACGTGGCGGCTCTCAACGCCGACCCGGTGGAGAAAAAGCCTTTCTACCATATCCTGCCCGGCGCGATCGCCCTGACGTTTGGGATGCTCGGCTGTGATTTCCACTGCGGTTATTGTCAGAACTGGCTGAGTTCACAGGCCCTGCGCGATCCGGCCTCGGACGAGTCGGCCTATTTTGTGCGGCGGATCTCACCCGAACAAATCGTGGAAGTGGCACGCCGCTCCGGGGCGGAGGTGATCGCCTCATCCTACAACGAGCCGCTCATCACCAGCGAGTGGGCTGTAGCGGTCTTCAAGCTGGCGATCCAGGCCGGGATGAGGTGCGTCTACGTCTCGAATGGCAACGGCACGCCGGAAGTGTTGGAATACCTGCGCCCTTATCTTTCGGGCATGAAGATTGATTTGAAATCCATGCAGGACAAAAACTACCGACAGTTGGGCGGGGTGCTGAAGAACGTGCTGGATACCATCCAGCGGGTGAAGGAAATGGGACTCTGGCTGGAAGTGGTGACCCTGGTCGTCCCCGCCTTCAACGACAGCAATGACGAATTGTGGGATACGGCGCGCTTCCTGTCGAGCGTCTCGCCCGACATCCCCTGGCACGTGACGGCTTTCCACTCGGACTACAAGATGAACGACACCGCGAATACCCCGGCGCAGACGCTCCTGCGCGCCGCCGAGATCGGGCGCGAGGCCGGCCTGCGTTACGTTTATGCCGGAAATTTGCCCGGTCGCGTGGACGAGTACGAGGACACGTTCTGTCCAAAATGCAATTCTCCGCTGGTGCGACGGTCGGGATATTTCATCCGCCAGAACCACATCACGCCGCAGGGAACTTGTCCACAGTGCGGGACAAAGATCGCCGGGGTCTGGGCGGGAGCCTCGGTCTGAACGGCAGGTAGGGCTCGCGCGACCTGTCCTGGTCGCCAGGTGGGGGAACACAGTTGAAGTGTCCGGAAAAAGGGGCGAATGGACATCGGGAAAATATAGACAATGCTGCCAGGGCTTTCTCAAAGTCGATAAAGGTGGGATGAAAAAGACCTTTCTCGATTATGCTTATTGGTGATCAAACCATAACATAAACGGTGAAGATCAAGAAGGAGTTTACCGAAGAAGGCGGATTCGTATTTGATTTGAAGAGCTTGTATGGTCGGTTGATGGATCTACAGGATTGTCATAAAGCGAGGCGCAAACGATATTTGTTGACTACCGTTCCGGTGATCATATTACTGGCGAAGCGGTGTGGAGAAGATCAATATCAAGATGCGCACCCTCACCACCAGCAACCAACTCGTTGACTTCCTGGATTGGCCTTCCCACCAACAGGTCTTCAAGCTCGAACGACAGATCACCACTCAGAAAACCGGTCGATGCCACCGTGATGTCGTGTAGGGTATCACCAGCTCGTCCGCAGAACAAGTTACTCCTGACCAGCTCCTGCGTATGCTGCGCTCGTACTGGAAGATCGAAAACAGTTTGCACTACCGCCGGGTTGTAACCTTGCATGAAGATCGGACACGCTTTAAGTCTCACTCAGCTGCTCATATTACGGCAGTCATCAATAATGTTTTGCTTGGCATCCTTGCCCAGTCTGAACACCGCTATCTCCCTGCTCCCAGACGCTTCCATTTTGCTCATCCCGACCATGCGTTCCAGTTACTTGTACGACTTTAGGAAAGCCCTATTCATGGCCTCATGTGCTTGCTTTTCAAGCTTTTAGACTCTATAATTGACTCATCATGTCAAACGTTACTCTCAAACGTATCGGAGCCGCCTCTAAATATTTAGTGGTTGCGGCGGCCCTGTTGGTCTTTATCGGTTGGTTCTTGAATACACCGCCGGGTTTGTTTGGTAAAGCTGACGCAATCGGCTATGCGGTCTGTCACCGCATCTCGGAGCGCTCGTTCCATATCGGGGACTATCAATTGCCCCTGTGTGCGCGTTGCTCCGGCATGTACCTGGGTGCGGTGGCTGGTCTGGTCTTTCAATCCATCCTTGGCTGGAAGCGCGGGAAGACCCCGCATTGGAGCATCATCGCCGTATTGGTAGCTTTCGTGGTAGCCTTTGGTGTGGACGGAGCCAATTCGTACCTTTACTTACTCAAGCAGGTTCAGCCGGGAATCTTGCCGCAGATCCCCAATATTTATACGCCCAACAACACCCTGCGCCTGCTGACCGGCAGCGGAATGGGGCTGGGGATCACCGCCACGCTCTTCCCGGCCTTCAACCAGAGCATCTGGACCGATTATGACGACAAACGTTCGGCCCTGCCTGGATGGAAAGCCTTTGGCCTGCTGCTGGGTATCCAAGTCGTTTTGGATCTGCTGGTGTTGACCGAAAGCCCGGTCGTGCTCTACCCGGTAGCGATAATCAGTGTCTTGGGTGTATGGCTTCTGCTGACCATGGTCTACACCATCGTCTGGGTGATGATCATGGGCCAGGATAACAAGTTTACAAAACTGCGGCAGTTGTGGCTGCCGTTGCTGGCTGGCTTTACGATCACCTTGATTCAAACCGCTGGCATTGACCTGCTGCGATTCTGGCTGACCGGGACGTGGGGCGCATTTCCCCTCAGCCGGTCATAGACTGGAGAGCAAAATATGGAAGCGCTTTTCGGGATCATGTCTGCTTTTGGGCTATCGGCCAGCGCCGGGCTGAACGCTTATATCCCGCTGCTGGTAGTCGGCGTCATCGCCCACTATACGGACTGGATCAAGCTGACCCCGCCCTACGATCTGTTGACAAACGCCTGGATCTTGATCCTGGTCAGTGTGCTACTCATTATTGAAATGCTGGCTGACAAGGTCCCGGCGGTCAACCACATCAACGACATCATCCAGACCATCTTTCGGCCCGCAGCCGGCGCAATTATCTTCGCTGCCAGCGCACATGCCGTGACCGGCATCCACCCCGTGCTGGCGCTGATCTGTGGTCTGCTGGTTGCCGGGAGCGTGCACATAGTCAAGGCGGCTGCGGTGCGCCCGGCCGTCACCGCGACGACGGGCGGGACGGCCAACGTGCCGGTCAGCATCGCCGAAGATGTCGTCGCGACGGTGCTTTCCATCCTTTCGATTGTGATCCCGATCTTGGTCGGGGTGTTCTTGGTCGTGCTCGTGGCATTGATTATCTGGTGGTTCTGGCGGCGTGCCAGTAAGGCTCGTTCTAATGTATAATTTACCAACCTATCTCTTTTCTTCATAAGGAGTCACTATGGCTTACCCTCCCTATCAACCCGTTCCCTCTCCGATTACCCGGAGCAGCACCATGGCCCTTGTCAGCTTAATGGCTGGCATTGCTGGCGTGACCATTTTACCAATTCTCGGCTCCTTCATAGCCGTCATCACCGGTCACATGGCCAAGAGCGAGATCAATAGATATGGTGGCACGGTTACCGGCGGCGGCATGGCAACCATAGGACTGATATTGGGTTACGTTGCCCTTGCCCTTGGGGTCTGTAGCTGTCTTGCAGCGATCCTCCTGTCGATTTTTGGAGTTGCGCTCCCCTTTGGATTGACTCTCCCATTTATTCCCGCATTATGTTCAGGCTTAAATAACGGCGGTTATTAGCAGGTTCGATGATAAGGAATCTTTGACCTAGGCAACCGGCACTACACTCCCGTTGCCCGGTCTTCGCAAACCGATCGGTGGACCATCGTGACGGTAGTCTTTTAAATCCTGTTCCTTCTGCCGTTGCTTGGATTCACCTTGATCCCAAGGCAGCAAATTATCAACAATATCCCTGATTCTTATTAACCACAAAAGGAGACAAAAAAGAATGAACCAACCCTATACCCCACTTCCACCCGCCGGACCACGCTCAAGCACCACGGCCATCATCAGCCTGATCGGCGGTATTGCCGGTTTTACGGTCCTGCCCTTCCTCGGGTCGATTGTCGCCATCATCTGCGGCCATATGGCCAAGAGTGAAATCAAGAAAAGCGCTGGCATGGTCGGCGGAAATGGCATGGCCACCGCCGGCCTGATCATGGGCTACCTGGGCATTGCTTTGGGCGTGTGCCTGCTCTGTGTGCTTGTGGTCCTTCCGCTGGTTTTTGGCATCTCCCTCTTTTCGATCGGCAACTTGATCCCGACCTATTAATCCATGGATGGGACAACCGGCGCACCGCTGCCGCCACCCACTGCCCCGCAGAAGACCAATCCCTGGATCATCGTCGTTGCGGTGATCGTGGTGCTATGTTGCTTTTGTGTTGGTGCGATTGGGTTGCTATTTGCTTTTGGTGAGCCGATCCTGCACGAATTGGGTCTTTACGCCCTGCTGCCCGTTCTGAGAATGCTGCTGTAATGTAGAAACCCGGTCTCTGAAAAGAGGCCGGGGTTCTTGTTTCTTTAAAAACAGTAATGGGCTGGTTCATGCCAGGCATTGTATCGCGGAAAGCGGAATTTCCAGACAGATTTTTTCACCGATCTTCGGCACATCCAAAAGATAGAAATACAAACCGCCCTCGAGCGTGACCTTAAACCGGTCCCGGTGGAAGATGGCGTCCGCCACCACGCCGCGCAGCAGGCTTGCCCCGAGCACAGTCGCAGGGTTCCCGTCCATCACTTCCCGGACCCCTGTCGGGCGTACCAGCAAATCAACTTTATCTCCCGCTTTATGCGGATGCATGCAAAGTGTCTCGAATACTCCGGCGGACGTTTCAACGCGTAACGTTTCACCGGACAACGTTATAACGCCCTCGATGACATTGCCCGCACCCAGGAATCTGGCCGTCCAGGCTGAACCAGGATCATTCCAGACTTCGGCAGGCGTTCCACTGCGAAGAATTTCGCCGTCGTGCAGTAGCAGGATGCGGTCGGCCAGGGTGAAGGCTTCCTCCTGATCGTGCGTGACGTAAATCGCCGGGACACCGGTGGCGGACAAAATACCGCGCAATTCGTCCATCAACCGCTCGCGTAGATTGCGGTCCAGCGCTCCCAGCGGCTCATCGAACATCAGCAGGCGTGGATGAGGGGCCAGAGCGCGTGCCAGCGCCACGCGCTGTTGCTCGCCGCCCGAGAGGTCGGTAACAGTGCGATTCTCGAAACCGGTCAAATTCACTGTTTTTAGAGACCCGTCCACACACAGTCTTATCTCGTCACGCGACAGGTCTTGCATCTTCAGCCCGAAGGCCACATTCTCGGCCACGTTCAGGTGCGGGAAGAGCGCATAATCCTGGAAGACCAGCCCAAAGCCACGTCGGTGGGCGGGGACAGAGGCCAGATCATTTTCCCCCCAGCAAACCTGTCCCTGTTCGGCAGATTCCAGCCCGGCAATGATACGCAGCAACGTGGACTTGCCACTTCCCGAAGGTCCCAGCAGGCAGACGGTCTCGCCCGCCGCGATGGTAAAGGAGATACCGCGCAGGAGTGGTGCGCCTTCGTAAGATTTCCAGATATTGGCAACTTCGAGCATGGTTTTCCTCTCACCGCGAAGAAGCGAAGGCGGCGAAGAATATCTATATTTATCCTCGCGCTCTTCGTCCCTGCGCGGTTTAAAACTCCCCTGTTCCGGGGAGGCGCAATTTCTCGATCAGTAGAATCCCCGTCCCGCATACAACCATCAAAATGGTCGCCATGGCCATGGCCTGGCCGTAATTCAATCCACCGGGCTGAGAAAGGAAGCGGGCAATGGCGATGGGGAGGGTCGGGTATTCGGGGCGGACAACCAGCGAGGAAGCCCCAAATTCACCCAGCGAGACGGTGAAAGCGAACACTGCCGCCGAAAGTGTGGCCCGCGAGACAATCGGCCAATCCACGGCAAACCAGGCACGCCGCGGCGAAGCCCCCAACGAGGCAGCTGCCTGTCGCAAGCGGTCGGGGATGGAGGCCAAGGCCGGTTGCAGACTGCGGATGACGAACGGCAGGGCAATCAACGTATGTGCCAGCGGGATAATCAGCGGCGAGGTCACCAACACCAGCGGTGGCTTGTTGAACGTGATGATAAATCCCAGGCCAAGTGTCACGGCGGAGGCGCCGAGGGGCAGCATCAGGAACGGGTCGAGCAGACGTTCGAGTCGACCGGGACGGGCAAGGGCTGCTGCCGCCGGGAAGCCGAGGGCCAGGGACAAGACCACGGTCAACGCGGCGTAACCGAGGGAGTTGCCAATTGCATCAAAGGGCGGGACGTAGAAAATCGAACCGCGCCGGTTAACGAATAACTCATTGTAGTAATCACTGGTCAGTCCAACCCTGACTTGGCCGCGCTCGCCCTGGTCGGCTTCGAGACGGGTGGCCGAGCGCAAAGGAAGAGATAGAAGAGGTAATAAAAAAAAAGCAAAAAGTAAACCGCACATCCCATTGACAAAAAATCGCTCGCGACTTGCCCGTACCCGGCGCAGGTTGGATTCGGCGGAACGCGGTGCGGACGCGACGACAGTGCGAGTCACAATCCGGCTGTAGGCGATGGAAAAGCCCAGTGTGCAGAGCAGTTGGATGAACGACAGGATGGCGGCCAGCGGCAGATTGAACATCTGCATGACCTGCTTGTAAATCTCAACTTCGAGGGTAGAAAAGCGCGGTCCACCCAGGAGCAGAATAACACCGAAACTGGTGAAATCGAAGATAAACACCAGCAGCGCCGCTGCCAGAAGGGACGGGCGCAGCAGCGGCAGCGTGACGCGCCAGAAAACGCGGCGCGGGTCCGCACCCAGAGTCCGGGCGGCATGCTCCAGGCGCGGGTCGAGGTGGGATAGTGCGTTCCCCACCAGGCGGATGACGATGGTGGTGTTGTAGAAGACATGCGCCAGCAAGATCGCGGCCAGCGTCCCGACGAAGGAAATAGGCGCAGCCTTGAGATGGAAAAGGTTCATCAGGCCGAGGTTGATCCAGCCGCGTGGACCCAGCAAGGCGTTGAACCCGGCCGCGACGACCACCGTCGGCAGCATGAACGGGATGGCCGTCAGGGCACGCAGGAAGGATTTGCCGTGGAAGGCGTAGCGGGCGAAGAGGAAGGCAGCCGGCAGGCCGAGGGCGAGGGTGAGCAGGGTGGATAAAAGCGCCTGGTAGAAAGTAAAAAGGAACGAGTGAGAAGCGAGCAGGGCGGAGGCTAAGTCGAGGGTTTTGAGCGCGGCGGGGTTGAGCCCCAACCAGAGGATGCGGGCCAGTGGGTAAAAGAAAAACAGGCCAAGGAAAAGGGCAACCCCCAGCCAGGGCAATAACCGCCTTAGCCACGACGCCCATTCTGGGTGCTTAGGGACAAAGGCACGGAAGAAATCAAGCTTCAGTGTCTTCGTGCCTTTCGTCCCCGTTCCCAGGGGGTCGTGATGAGTGGGTATAGTCACAAACTCGTCACTTCCAGGGTCAATGTAAAACCGCGGTTGTCCAATCGGCAATCCACTTGTCACGGTTGGCAGCGATGGCCGCCGGGTCGAGCACGGCAGGCTGCTCCGGGACCTGGGCATATTTTACGAAAACATCCGGGAGTTTGGCGCCCGGGTTTACTGGGTAAACGTACATCTGCAAAGGCATATCTTCCTGGAACTGCTGGCTGAGCATGAAATCCACGAATTTCTCGGCCAGGGCACGTTGTTTGGTCCCTTTCAGAATGCCGACAAACTCAATCTGGTGGGAACAGGTTCCCGGTGCAAGCATGGCAGCAGTGGGGGCTTCGGTCACGGGCGGGTTGGCAGAGACGACTTCCGCCGCCGGGCTGGAGGCATACGAGACGACGATCGGCTGCGAGCCATGTCCGGACGAGCCGCTGAAGTTCGTCCAGTAGGCCGTACCCCAATCGTCCACCACCACCAGGCCGTTCTCCCGCAGAGCGCGCCAGTAATCCAGATAGCCAGGATCCCCAAAGTGGGCCACGGTCGCCAGCAGGAAGGTCAAGCCGGTCGAGGAAGTGGCCGGATTCTCGACCACAAACAAGCCCTTGTATTCAGGCTTGAGCAGGTCTTCGAGCGTGGCCGGGACCGGTAAACTGTGCGCGGCGAGAAATGCCTTATCGTAATTGACGCACGTGTAACCGTGGTCCACCGGCGAAAGACGGTTCCGGGCATCGAGTTTGAGCCCATCAGGAATATACGCCAGGAGCGGCGAAGCATAAGGCTCGTAGATGTCCGCGTCCAGAGCGCGGGATAGGAAGGCGTTATCCACGCCGTAGAACACATCGGCCAGGGGGGCATCACGGGTCAAGATGGCTTTATTGAGCGCTTCACTCACGCTGCCACCTTTCAGGAATGTTACCTTCACGTTGTTCTGCTGCTCAAATCCAGCAATGACACTTTCACTGGCATAAAAATCGTCGTGGGTCATCACGGTCAGGGTAACGGGGCCTTTGGAGCTGCAAGATGTGAGCAAAAACAAAAAGCAAAAAACAAGAAGGGAAAAGCGTTTCATGGGAACCTCCGAATCAGGTACTCAGGGATCAGGTAATCCGGGAACAGGTACAAGGGGATTTCCCGAATGCCTGATTATCAAATTACCTTTCATGATGTGAATACAAAGTAATAGGCCGGACTCCACTCGGACGAATGCCATATTGTCAAGCATCTCATTGCTGATGCCGCGCGTCTTTTCGGGAGAGAGCGTTTCGCCGCGTAGGGGCCAGCGCAGACCCTCTGTGGTGACGCCGGTGACTGCCCCGCCCCAGGGGATCAGCGAAACGGTATCCCCCGGCGCTCCCCGGACCTCCGACCGGCTGCGCACGAAAAAGGCTTCTTCCACCCCATCGTCGAGTCGAACGTCGAGCGTTGAAAGTCGAGCATCGGTCAGCAGGGACAGGTTGCCGAGGGCCTGGTCGAGGCGGCCGCCCAGCGCGCCGACGATAAGGATCTCACGGAAGCCTTGCTGGATTGCGTAATCCAATGCAAGTTCGAGGTCGGTCTGGTCCTTGTCGGCAGGATACTGGAGCAGATGAACGCCTTTTTTCATCGTCCGTTGTCTATCGTCCACCGTTAGAGAATCCAGATCGCCGATGACAACGGAGGGCATAAGTCCCATGGCTAAGATGTGATGCGTACCGCCATCGGCGGCGAGGAGGGTATCATCGAGTTTGATCAGACGGCGAGCAATTTCGAGCTCCGGCACGAGGCCATTGGTAAAGATGACAGCACGTGGCATAGAAATAAAACCATCCTCCGGGGAGGATGGTCGGTTGCAAGCTATTATCCCTCCGCCGGTATGATCCGGATCAGGTTCTGCGGGTCGAGGCTCTTGGCCTCCTCTCAGCCCGGAACACGGGCTCCCCGTTCAATTGTCGAGATGAGTATACGGCAGCAGCAGCCGCTTGTCAAGAAAAATTTCGTCAGGACTTGCCTGTATCGCCATGCAAAGTGGAATGATGGTCCGTGACGTAAAAACCGCCGCCCTTGAATATGACCGGCGGTGCAGAATATACTCGATGCGCATTCCGATGCCCGGATGGGCAATGGACGTCGGATTGATTTGCGTCGAATGATAATTTTTTCTCAAAAGTCTGTCCGCAGATGGGGCAGGAAAATTCATACAGCGGCATGTATGTCTCCAAAGGAATGGAGGCAGACACTGGGTCTGCCCCTACATGTTATTTTGCCTTGACGGTGATCGTCTTGGGTTTGACTTCCTCGGCCTTGGGCAGGGTGATGGTCAGCACGCCGTCTTCAAAATCGGCTTTGGCCTTATCTGCCAGGACTTCGGTCGGCAGGCTGAGGGTCCGCTCGAAAGAGCCGTAGCGTTGCTCGCGCAGGTGATAGGCCTTTTCCTTCTTTTCTTCCTTTCCCTTGAACTCACCCTTGATGGTGAGCAAATCGCCGGTTACCGAAATCTGCATTTCGTCGGCCTTCATGCCAGGAAGAGAGGTCTTGACCACGACTTCGCCGTCAGTCTGGTACAGGTCAACGGCCGGGGCTTGTAGACCGCTGGTCAAGCCAAACGGACGGGTGAAGGCATCATCGAAGAGGCGATCCGTGGCCTCACGCAGGGTAACCATTTCGCGGGCGGGTTCCCAACGGATTAGATTAGACATAATTGTTCTCCTTTCTTTTCCAGTAATTCGATGTCGATCGGTTTTAAATATACAGGGTCTGCGTCTGAAAGACGCAAACCCTGCGTAAAAAAAGCGTTAGAAAGCAGGCCGGACCTTCGACAGCCCTGAAAATTATCCGGCTTTTTCGCGCCGGAAGTCCACGAAACGATAGCCGACGCCGCGCTCGGTCAGGATGTACTTGGGGTTGGCCGGGTCTTTTTCCAGTTTTTGGCGCAGGTAGTTAATGTATAGCCGGACGTAATGCGGTTCATCGCGGTATTCATAGCCCCATACCTTGGAAAGCAATTGGTCGTGAGAGATGACCCAGCCGGCATTCTGCACCAGGTGATACAGCAGGCGATACTCGGTGGGGCGGAGTTTGACGATCTTGCCTTCCAGCCAGATCTCGCGCCGATCAAAATCTATCTTCAGGCGGTCGTCTATTTCGATCAGTCCGTGCATTCCGCCAGTTTCCCCCTCCGTGCGGCGCAGGACGGCTTTGATGCGGCTGACCAGCTCGCGCGGGCTGAACGGTTTGGTAATGTAGTCGTCGGCGCCCTTTTCCAGGCCATGGATACGGTCATCTTCTTCGCCCTTTGCCGTCAGCATGATGACGGGCACGTTGCTGATCTCGCGCACCATCTCCAGCACATCCAAACCGTTCAGGTCTGGCATCATCACATCGAGCAAGATCAGGTCGGGGGTCGCGTCGCGCAGGCGTTGGAGAGCTTGCTTTCCATTGAAAGCTTCGATCACTACAAAGCCATCGTGCTCCAGATTGAGACGAATGAAACGCACCATGCGTTCTTCATCGTCAACGACCAGAATCTTACGTCGTTGCAGGGAATCTTCGGCCATGTTCATTCTCTTACGAAACCTATGATGCGCTCTTCCCCTTCGCTGGGCATCACTTCGATGAAGGCAATCTGGGCGATCGGCCAGATGACTGTCACAACGTCACTGGCTAGATAATGAATATCCTTTCCATCCCGGCGGCGGGGGTGATGAATGGTCACGACCGTATCGTTCGCGGCGGGAAGCTCGTCCAATTCGCCGACGATGGGATCTTCGTTCGAAATATGAATGACAACAGTATGTGCCATGAAAACGACCTTGTTAGTTAATGAGGACTTGCATCTTGAGTTTGCCTAAGTAGATGAGATCTCCGTGTGCAACCAATGTCTCGATGTGGGGCGAAAGGCGAACGCCATTCAGATAGGTGCCGTTGGAGGAGCCCAGATCTATGATAACAGCCTGATTCTTGACCAGTTTGATGGCAGCATGCAGACGCGAGACGCCGTTGGCATACGCATTATGAGGTGAAAGATCTACATCAGGGACAATAGGCTGTCCTTCTACAGAACGTCCCAAGGTGAACTCAGTGCGATCAGTGAGTGGCAGAATTTGACCACTTTCAATGATGTGCAAGGAAATCCAAGACTGCAAGGGTGGCGATGGAGGTGGTTGAAGTTGGATTGTGCTGCGTTCAACTTCCCTGCGGGTCTCAGCGGTACGAATTTTATGAGTAGAGACATGCGCGTCAATCAATTGTGCTCCACACTTGCTACAATAAATGGCGCCGCTTATCTCTTTGTGCTGACAATTTTGGCAAGTGATCATCATTCTTCTGCACTTTGCCCCGATTTCAACAGGGCTCTCGTCCCATATTTTATCTCTTTCCCGCCTTGTTGCGAGAACGACTTTCTCTGATGAATGTTCTCGGCTTCCATGAGCACCGTCTTTGCCAAGCCGCGTTCCCCTTGCGCAAGAAGATGCGTCGCCAGGCGGCTTAGATGCTCGGCAGCCTGCTCGTAATCACCGGCAGTGACCTCCAAACGAGCCTGTTCTTGCAGCCGGTAAAGTTTCAACCGCGAGAGAGCGTGCACGATCTCGACAGGTGGAGGCTCCGCGTTCGTTTCATCAAGAACAAGGCGAACCAACTGAATCGGGATCGACTTTAAAGGGGGTAATTGATCTGTCAAAGTGATAGATACTTTCCCGTTTAGGAGGGTGGCTGTCGTCCGCTGGACCGCCTCGGGATGAACGACGAATTCCATGAGGACCTTGAGACTGTTATCCCAAATAACCGGCCCCAGCATCACCGGGCTTTCAAAAGAGAGCAATCCAGCCTCTGGCTGCAATCGAAAGGCATAACGTAACTCAACACCTTCCGAGCTTTCGAACTCCAGCCGAGTTTCTTCGGCGTAAGCCTTTCCGAGTTGATTGAACTTGTCCAATAAAGCATGTTGAATGTCTTGTGGACGGGGAATATACATGCTGCTGCCGCCAGTAAGGGAAGCCAGCTCATCCAAAAAGTTATCGTTCCATTCGGAACCAATGCCCAAGCCGCTGATCCCGATACCCTGCTTGGAGGCTTGTTGGGCGAGGCTGATACATTTACTTTCATCACCATAGGTGCGCCCGTCGGTGAGCAAGATAATGTGATTTACCTGAGAACGATTCACGTTGCGGACGATTTCATTGTAACCCAATTCAAGGCCCGAAAAAATCTCGGTTCCACCAGAGGGTTGCAACATCTGGATGCGGGCTTCTTGTTTGCCAAGTTCCGTACTATGGGTAGCCGGGACAATGATCTCCGCCCGGTCGCTAAAGGCGACCACAGAAAAAACGTCCTGTGATTTCAATTGGCGCATAATTTGGACGGCGGTAGCTTTGACCACATCCATGTTGCTGCCCTGCATAGACGTTGAACGGTCAAGCACCAAACAAAGGTTTAGCGGAGGGGCGGGGCGTGTTTTCAGACCGACTGGGGCGGCTAATTCCATCATAACATAGATTACCTGTGGCTCATCTGAGCGCAACAAACTCTGACGACTGAACAGGATCTTCTGATCCAGCAAAGTCCCTAGAGCTTTTTCGGGCGGCAGGGAGGCATCGTACTTGGTGCGCTTTTGGGGGTTGGAGAGGGTCTCATAAGCCTCCTGAACGTCCAAGAACAATTCCGTTTCACCTGGGGCACGATTCGTGTCCGGGTGGAGACGTCGTGCGGCCTCGAAGTGCGCCCGGCGAATTTCTTCAGGCGAAGCGTTACGCGTTAAACCAAGAAGAGCGTAGAGATCCTGCTTTTCTGTCATCAGGTTGTCAGTTGTACCACAATCACGCTGATATTATCGGGGCCGCCAGCTTCGTTCGCAGCAGCTACCAGTCTTTGACAAGCGTTCCGAAGATCCTTTGCGGTAATGACCAGGTTGAACAAGTCGCTTTCAGAGAGCACGCTCCACAACCCATCACTACAGAGGAGCAAATAGCCGGGCTGTGGGAATGTGGTAGAGAAAATATCCGGCTCGAGCACCTCACCCTGGCCCAGCGCGCGATAAAGAACATTCCGTTGGGGATGGACAGCAGCTTCTTCAGAAGAAATCTGGCCAAGTTCTTCCAGACGTTTAACCAGCGAGTGATCGCGCGTCAGGGCTTCTCCCTCTCCGTAGGGCTGAATAGCATAAGCACGACTATCGCCGACATGGCCGATGGTCATCTGTTGGCCGAGTACGAGAGCAGCCGTCAGAGTAGTACCGCTGCCGGGGGCCGCCTGTGTAACAGCTCGTTGTGCTTCGTTTATGGCTGAACGCATCAAATCCTGGATTGATTCGCTCATGCTTTCGGAAGGATTGACCAGATAGGGTTGAAAGTGTTTTAGCAGGTAGCCGGCCAATGTCCCCACAGCGGTAGAGCTGGCGACTTCCCCGTATTGATGTCCTCCCATGCCGTCCGCGACGATAAATATGCCCAGCGGATAACTACTTGTCTCCCCTCCCCTTGCAAGCGAGAGAGCGAAAATGCAGTCTTCGTTATGCTCGCGCTGTTTACCAATCGACTGGCCACAACCATACATCAACTGTTGTGGTTCGATACGCAGACCTTTCGTCAGCGCTCCTTCAATTTGACTGTCCGATAGAGGAGTTGTGTTGTTATCAGCCTGCGCCGATAAGGGCTTGGTCTTCTTCCCGTGTAGCCAGTTAAAGAGGTTCTTTTTCACAATAGTCTCCTTGAAGGATAAGCCATTTAAGCAAGCAAGGCATAAAGAAAATGATCGGTCGAACCGATATAGACCACATCGTCGTAAACCAGTGGAGTGCCGGTGATAGGACCTTTGGTAGCAAATTTCCACCGCAGCCGTCCGGTGCGATACTCGAGGCAGTATAGATTTCCATCTGCCGAGCCACAGTAGAGCACATCTTTATAAATCACGGGAGAACTGCTGACCTGATGATCGGTTTTGAAACGCCAGACTTCTTTGGCTGTGTGAGCATCCACCGCATAGATGTGACCATCCGCAGAGCCAATGAAAATCAACCCGTCCGTCAGGTATGGTGAGGAGATCGAGCCTTTTCCCATACGGAAACGCCAAATGACCCAACCAGTGTGCGTGTCCAGCGCGTAAAGCGTGCTGTCAAGTGAAGCGAAATAAACGATCCCATTTGCTACCCACGGTGAAGAGGTAACGGCCATTTTAGCCTTATGGTGCCATTTCATCTCACCCCGAAAATTCACACAATAGAAATCTCCACTCTCGCAACCAGCATAGACCATGTCTTGAGTTACGAAGGGAGTAGATCGCACTGGTGCAGCCGTCTCGAATTGCCACGCCGCCCGTCCGCTTATCAGATTGACCGCATGGACGCGTTGATCGTCCGAACCGAAGAAAATGTGCCCCTCAGCGATACGCGGCGACGAATGGACACGTCCTTCGGTATAGTACGTCCAAACGATTTTCCCAGTGCGGGCGCTGATGACGTGCAAACGTTGATCTTCAGAGCCAATATAGATATTGTCATCGAAAACCGCCGGGCGGGTAACCACACCCCCATCCGTGGCGAATTTCCAATTCAGCGTACCTTCGGCAGCACTTAAGGAATATAGATTATGGTCATATGACCCGATGTAAATCACGCCATTGAAATACAATGGAGCTCCGCGTACCTCATCCTCGCATTGGAAAGTCCAAAGAGGTTTAATACCGCTTTGGGATTGTATGGAGGCCGTTATAGTGCCAATTCGGTTCAAGGCCCCGGTCTTACGTCCCGCCGTGATCAGGGCTTCTTTCATCGCTGCAGCGCTTTGGAAACGGTCGTCAGGATTATATTGCAGGGCCGTATTGACCACTGCTTCTAATTCTGCTGAGACGGCTGGGTTACTCTTGCGCAGGGGGCGTTCCCCGAAGGAGAAAGGCGGCTCCAGGCGCGGGTCGCGGCGAGAAAGTGCGTGGTGTAGTGTAGCGCCCAGGGAATAGATATCGGCCAGTGGTCCGGCTTCGCCGCGGTACTGTTCCGGGGGAGAATAACCCTCAGTACCGATCATTGTCCCTTTCTGTCCGGTCTGGAACGGTTTGGCAATCCCAAAGTCAACCAGCACGATGTGATCTTGCAAATTGACCATAACGTTGGATGGCTTCATGTCCCGGAAAATGATCGGGTCGGGCTTGTGATTGTGCAGAAAGTGGAGAACGTCGCATAACTCAATAGCCCAACCCAAGACGCGTTCCTCGGTCAAAAAGCCGGCCGTTTCGTCAATGATGGCTTCGAGGTCCCTGCCGTTGATGAATTCTAGGGTCAAATATGAACGGTTCCCCTCGCTGAAATAATCATAAATGCGCGGGATCGAGGGGTGGTTGAGGGTAGCTAAAATGTTGGCCTCGCGCTCGAAGTTCTGGACGATGGTTTTCCGCGCCAATGGATCGGGGGCCCGATTGATCATTTCTTTCACTGCCACCAGTTTAACTACGTTGGGAAAATGCTGATCACGGGCAAGGTAGACTGACCCCATTCCCCCCACTCCAACAACATCTTGGATCACATAACGGTCAACAAGTATTGTTCCCGAAGTTAGCTGGGAATTGCTTTCTTCCGGCTCGTTCTCAATCTGTTTTGTGGACTTGTGAGTTTCCAGAGTTACCTCCTGATCATCTTCGGGGTTGTACAAATTATAGTCACCCTCGGCAGGAATTGCAACCTATCTGCCCTTGCGTGGATGCACACTTTGGGGCAAAATACGCCTGGAGTATTTGCTTGAAAATACTGGCTGTCAGCGACATGGTGGTGGACCGTCTCTACTCGTTGCAAGTCGCCGAGCGATTTGACGGTGTCGAGTTGATATTGGGCTGTGGCGATCTTCCATATGAGTACCTGGAATTTTTGGTTTCGGTGATGAACATCCCATTGCTGTATGTTCCAGGGAATCATGACCCCGGCTATGACGAAAAAATTCAGAAGACCCAGGCCGAGGGATGTTGCTTTCTCGACCGGCGCGTAGAACGGGTCAAGGGCCTGAACATCGCTGGAATTGGCGGCAGTGTGCGCTATAAGCCGAACTGTCCTAACCAGTACACGCAGGCCCAGATGTATTCCCGCATCCTGTCTTTTCTCCCAAGCCTGCTCTGGCGTACCTCTCGCAATAGTGGCGTTTTGGACATTGTGATTGCCCATTCTCCGCCGCGCGGCATCCATGATGACGATGATCAGGCTCACATTGGTTTTTCAGCGTTCCGGGATTTTATTCAAATTTTCAAACCACGTTACTTTTTACATGGACACACAATGGTGTATAAGAGCAATATTGTGTCACCCTTAACAAAGGCGGGAGAGACCACTATCATCAACGTTTATCCTTATCGGATTATTGAGGTTTAACAATATTCCTAAAGATACCTGGCGTCTCCTTTTCCAACCAGAACCCGCGCGCGGCGCGTGGAACATGGCCGTTGACGAAGCCATCCTCGAAGCCGCGGGGCGCGGCGATTCCCCTCCGACCCTGCGCCTGTACGCCTGGCAACCGCCCTGTCTCTCGCTTGGCTATGCCCAGCCCATCACCGATGTAGATATTCCCCGCCTGCAAGCGCACGGCTGGGAGGTGGTACGCCGTCCCACCGGGGGTCGGGCCGTGCTGCACACAGACGAAATTACCTATTCCGTCATCGCCCCATTGGATGAGCCGCGCGTCGCTGGGACGGTGCTCGAGTCCTATCGGCGCCTCGCCGCCGCGCTGGTGGAAGCCCTGCGCCTGCTCAGCCTGCCGGTGGCAATGCAGGAACGCTCTAGGAGGCATAGTTCCACCGCCAACCCGGTCTGTTTCGAAATCCCGTCCACTTACGAGATCACTGTTGATGGGAAAAAACTGATCGGCTCGGCGCAGGCCCGTCGGAAGGAAGGCGTGCTCCAGCACGGCTCCCTGCCGCTGACGGGCGACCTGACACGCATCCTCCAGGTTTTGGCCTTTCCCGACGAAGAGTCCCGCACCCGTGCGGCTGACCGGTTGCTGATGCGGGCGACGACGGTGGAAACCGCCCTGGGTCGCGCGGTGACCTGGGACGAAGCCGCGCAGGCGTTCCGAACCGCCTTCAGCAAGGTCCTCGCCCTTAGCTTACAAAACGCCGACCTGTCTCCCACAGAAAAGGAACGCGCCAAAGAACTCGTCACCAGCAAGTACGCCCAAACCAACTGGAATCAAAAAAGTTGAAGGCTTTCGCCTTCAACTTTTTTAACTTCGTAACCAGGCAACCGATGGGGATGCGTTCTTACTCAAAGATAACGTCGAGATATCCCAATGCCCGGAAGAAGCGGTCCAGGAAGGATTCCGCATTCCTCTGTGCATTTTCAAGCGCACCATCATCTATCGCAGCCTGATAGATTCTCGCTTCAGCCGCCTGGCGGACCGTCGTCTCCAGGTTGGGATCCACCGGGCTGAACACGCCTCTTTCGTAATCATACACGTACGATTTTTCATTATCCAGCGTGGCGATAAAAATCTCGGCCTCCGGCAACTTGACATGTAGAACATTGCCTTCCAGTCGCATGTCCGTGGGGGAGATCTTCTGCATATCAATTCCCGCAATAACGATGCCATGCGCCACGAAAAGCATCTTCTGACCGAACAGCCAGCCAAAGGTCCCCTGGTTGGATTCGGCGCTGATCACCTGCTCGACGGAATACTGGATCGTTTCCAGCCGGGCCAGCGAGCGGACCTCATGGATGATGGTGATCGGGTCCGGAATAATAGTGGGCGTAGGATGCAGGAAGTCGGCGACCTGCGTGCCGAGTGCGTCGTTGGCATGCTGCAAGGGGCTGAGAGCATTGCTTATCGTGTTGGTAGTTTTATTAATCGCTGTGCCCAGGTACCAGATGGCAACAGCGGCCAAAATTACCATCACGATGACGAATATGGCGGAAAGAGAACGTGAAGAATTTTTATCGGACATATAAACATTATACCAAATTCGATAAAAAGGTCGCTCACTCACTTGCCGAATTCGTTATTCCGAGATATTATCAGATTGTCCTTGACTTTGTCTCGTTCATTGTCTACCGCTGGGATATCAACGTGCGTATGTCCACCATCATCGGCTTCGTGGGTGGCGGCGGCATCGGCTTCCTGCTCCAGCAGAACATCAACCTGCTCAACTACCGCGCTGCCAGCGCCCAGATGTTTGCAACTGCCATCGTGGTTGCTTCCATGGATTACATCTCTTCGGTGCTGCGCGAAAAATACGTTTAGTTTCTCGAATCCGTTCATTATTTGCTGTATTACAGCCTGTTCAGATGTCCGGACGGGCTGTACGCTTTTTTATAGTACAATCCTCGACTACAAAATTGATCGGGCTTGAAACCTTTATCGTTAATGGTAATTCTAAAGTGGAGAAAGTTGAAATGCAAAACGAAAAGCATCAAAAACTCAAAGAAATCCTGACCGGTATGGGCAGTGTCCTGGTGGCCTACTCCGGCGGTACCGACAGCACCCTGGTCCTCAAAGTGGCTCACGATGTGCTTGGCGATAAAGCCATTGCCATGACGGCTGTCTCTGCCAGCTTGCCGGTAGCCGACCGCCTCGAGGCCGAAGAGATTGCCCGCCAGATCGGGGCGAAGCATATCCAGGTTGAAACCGAGGAAACGTCCGACCCTGAATATCTTGCTAACACGCCCAATCGCTGTTTCTTTTGTAAAAAACAGACATACGGGAAACTGGCTGCCTACGCCGAACAACATGGCTTCCAGGCCATCGTGGACGGCACCAACGCCGACGATAGCGGCGATTACCGTCCCGGGCGCCAGGCTGCCAGCGAATACCACGTCCGCAGCCCGCTGCTGGAGGCGGGATTTACCAAAGCCAACATTCGCCAGCTCTCCAAGGAACTAGGCCTGCCCAACTGGGACAAACCCGCCGCGGCCTGTCTCTCCTCACGTATCCCTTACGGAATGACCATCACCCTCGAGGCGCTCTCGCAGGTGGAACGCGCCGAAGACCTGCTGCACGGGCTGGGCTTGCGCCAGTTGCGCGTGCGCCATCACGGGGCGGTGGCCCGCATCGAGGTCGAGCCCCGGGATTTTTCGCGTTTGCTGGACCATCGCGACGAAATCGTAACCACCTTGAAGGCAATCGGGTACGTCTACGTGACCCTCGACCTGGCTGGTTTCCGCAGCGGCAGCATGAACGATGTCATCCAGCGAACGCCGGCGGAGAAAGGCCAGTAATGGACATCGAAAAACTTCGCCAAATGCTGGATGCCGTCCAGCGGGGTCAGACCACGGTGGACGAAGCACTGGAACATCTGCGCCAGTTGCCGTACGAAGACCTCGGCTACGCCCGGCTGGACCTGCATCGTGCGCTGCGCAACGCCATGCCCGAAGTGGTCTTCTGCCAGGGGAAAACCATCGAGCAAGCCACGGCCATCCTGAAACGCCTGTGGCAGCACCATGACCGGGTGATGGGGACGCGCCTCTCCCCGGAAATGGCGGAAGCCATCCTGAAAGAAATTCCCGAAGCGCACTACGAGCCGCTTTCCCGGCTGGTGACGCTGGTACGTGGGGAAACTCCTGTTCAACCTGAGAATGCTCCCTATGCCCTGGTCATCACCGGCGGGACCGCCGATATGCCCGTTGCCGAAGAAGCCGCCCAGACGCTCGAGTTCCTGGGCTCACGCGTGGAACGCGCCTACGACGTGGGCGTGGCGGGCATCCACCGCCTGTTCGACCAACTGGATCTGGTCACCGGGGCGGCTGTCATCCTCAGCGTGGCGGGTATGGAGGGCGCGCTGACCAGCGTGGTGGGCGGGCTGGTCAGTTGCCCGGTGGTAGGTGTTCCCACCAGTGTGGGCTACGGGGCCAGTTTCAACGGTCTGGCGGCGCTGCTTGCCATGCTCAACTCGTGCGCCACCGGCGTCTCGGTCGTCAATATTGACAACGGCTTCGGGGCAGGCGTGGTGGCGCACCGCATCTTGCAGACGGGCAAACCGGCCAGTCAGCCGAAGGAGATGCCATGAAGATAGCCTATTTCGATTGTATTGCGGGCGCTTCCGGGGATATGCTCCTGGGCGCGCTGGTGGATGCCGGTCTGCCGGTGGAAAGCCTGCGCGAAAAGTTGGCGGCGTTGAACCTGGGGGATGAGTTCGAATTGGAGGCGCAAAAGGTCAGCAAGAACGGGTTCGGCGCGACGAAGGTGGATGTTGTCGTGCATGAACATCACGATCACGAAGAATACCATCATGGACGCCACCTAGCCGAGATCGAGGCCATCATGCGCAAGAGCAGCCTGCCGGGGCACATCCAGGAGAAAGCAATCGGCATGTTCCGGCGGCTGGCCGAGGTGGAGGCCGGTATCCACGGAAAGTCGGTGGAGCAAGTGCACCTGCACGAGGTGGGCGGCGTGGATACGATTGTAGATGTAGTCGGAACGCTGGTCGGGCTGGAGACCCTGGGCGTGGAACAGGTCTACGGGTCGCCGCTGCCGCTCGGACGGGGTTTCGTGAAGGGCGCGCACGGGCAAATCCCGCTCCCGGCTCCGGCTACCGTCGCCCTGCTGAAGGGTATCCCCGTGCGGGGTAGTGAGATCGAATTGGAACTGGTCACCCCCACCGGAGCGCTGCTGCTTTCCACGCTGTGTGTCGCCTTCGGCCCCATCCCGGCGATGACGCTGACCGGCTTGGGGTACGGTGCGGGCGGGCGTGACCTGCCCATCCCCAACGTGGTCCGCCTGCTGCTTGGCGAGCAATCTGGTACCAAGCAGGGAGCAGGTGCCGAGACCCTGGTGCTGCTCGAAACCAACGTGGACGATAACAGCGCCGAGATCAACGGTTACGTGATGGAAAAACTATTCGCGGCCGGGGCGCTGGATGTATTTTTCACCCCTATCCAGATGAAGAAGAACCGTCCGGCCACGCTAATCTCCGTGCTTTGCCGCCCGGCGGACGTGGAACCGCTGGAGACGATCCTGTTCCGCGAAACCAGCACCCTCGGCGTGCGCCGCCAGTTGGTAGAACGCCGCTGCTTGGAGCGCGTCAGCGAGACGGTCGAGACGCCCTATGGCCCGGTGCGGATGAAGACAGCGCGCCTACCCGACGGGACCACTAAGTGCGCTCCGGAATATGACGATTGCAAACAGGCCGCGGAAGTGCACGGTGTCCCGTTACGCGTGGTATACGAGGCGGCACTCGGTCACCGCGCATAGGCTTTCTGGGGAGATATTCCCCAGGTTGAAAGCCCAATATTTTCAACTCCGCGAGCGTTATTTCTACAATTCCGGTTCCTACAGGACCCGTTTCCCTTGCTGGAAAGAAGGTTCTTTTTTTAAATGGTACAATCCCGCCTGTGCTCAAACGTATCGAAAAAATGTTCCTGACCATTTTCACCATCCTCGTTGTTCTCGGATTGCTCGTCCTGATCGTGCCGCGCATTGTGACAGGGGTATGCGCGCGTGGGAAGGTTTACGCAGCCTCCGAGATCCAGACCCGACGTGTGGCAATCGTCTTCGGCGCAGGGCTGTGGCGTGACGGTTCTCCGACCCCCATCCTGATTGACCGGGTTACTGCCGCGGCGAACCTGTTCTTCGCCGGGAAAGTCGAAAAGTTACTGATGAGCGGCGACAACCGTTTCGTGGATTACAACGAACCGGAAGCGATGCGGCAACTTGCCCTCTCACTCGGTGTGCCTGACGATGCCGTTGTCCTGGATTACGCCGGGCGGCGAACGTACGATACCTGTTACCGGGCCCAAGCCATTTTCGGTGTAACCGAAGCCATCCTGGTGACGCAAGCCTTCCACATGCCGCGCGCTATTTATCTTTGTAACCACCTCGGCGTCGACTCGCTCGGCGTCGAATCCGACCTGCGCCTTTACCGCAAATCTTCCATGCTAACCTGGAATCTGCGCGAACTCCTGGCGACCACTGCCGCGCTGTGGGATGTCAACATCAGTCACCCCGTCCCCGTGCTGGGCAAACCGGAGCCGATTTTTCCGTGATGTATAATGTGCAGAGAGGTCATGATGTTATCTATAAAAGAACTTCAAGCACAATACGTGACCAATGAAACTGGCAAGAAAGTCGCCGTCATTTTGCCCATTGAAGAATTCGAGGAACTGCTGGAAGACATTGAAGATCTGGCCGTTCTTGTCAGACGACGCGACGAGTCAACCGTTTCCCACGATGAAGTCGTGGCAAAGTTAAAACGAGATGGCCGCATATAAGATTGAGTGGAAGCGGTCAGCGGTAAAAGAGTTAGAAAAACTGCCTCGGCAAGCGGTTGCGCGTGTTGTCGAGGCAGTAAGAAATCTAGCGAGTGACCCGTTTCTAAACGGGACTCGCAAAATAGTTGGATCAGAACAAACTTATCGAATCCGCGTTGGAGTTTACCGGATTTTATACAACGTGTACGATGACAAATTCATCATTGAAATTGTTCGGGTAAAACATCGTAAAGACGTTTACAAGAGGTGAAAATGACCCGCGACGAAGCACTTTCTCTTGTCCGTGAATACGTCAAAAACGAGAACCTCGTCAAGCACATGCTTTCCGTCGAAGCCGCCATGCGTTTCTATGCCGAGAAATTCGGCGAGGATGCGGAGAAATACAGCGTGGCCGGCTTGCTGCACGATTTCGACTGGGAAATCCATCCCACGCTCGAAGAACACCCACAAGCCGGCGAACCCATCCTGCGCCAACGCGGCGTTCCCGATGACATCATTCGCGCGGTCATGTCACATGCAGACCACACCGGCGTCCCACGCCAGACGCGCATGGAAAAGGCCCTCTATGCCTGCGACGAAGTGACCGGACTGATCACCGCCGTTGCCCTCGTCCGGCCCTCCCGCTCCCTCCTGGACCTGGAAGCCAATTCCGTGAAGAAAAAGTGGAAGGACAAGACCTTCGCTGCCGGGGCTAATCGCGCCGAGATCGAAAAAGCCGCTGCCGAGTTCGGCATCGAATTATGGGAGCATGTTGGCAACGTCATCCTCGCCATGCGCCAGATTGCACCGGAATTGGAATTGGTCGGGAATGTTCAATGATTTTTGCAGGGAGGCGGCATGACACTCCAGGGCAAGGGTTTCTTTACTTTTATCCTCCCCCAATGTGAAGGCGGCGATCCTGCCGCCATCGTGACGGCAGCACAGGCAGCCGGTCTTAGCCACGTGCTTGTCAAGATCGCCGATGGGGCCAGGGCGTTCGGCGTAAATGACTCCGGGTATGATTTCACCGCGCCGGTCGTCCAGGCCTTACGCGCCGCCGGGATCGCCGTCTGGGGTTGGCACTACGTCTATGGCAATGATCCCTCCGCGGAGGCGAATATCGCCATTCAGCGTGCACAGTCTCTCGGTCTGGATGGCTACGTGGTGGATGCCGAGGACGAGTACAAACAGCCCGGCAAGGAGGCCGCCGCCCGACAGTTTATGTCCGCCGTGCGGGGCGCGCTGACCGTCCCCATTGCCCTCAGTTCCTACCGCTTTCCTAATTACCATGCTACGCTGCCCTGGTCGGTCTTCCTCGAAAGATGCGACTACCACATGCCGCAGGTTTATTGGGAACAAGCTCATAATGCCGCAGAGCAACTGCGCGAGTCCAAGCGCCAGTGCGATGCCCTGCCCAACGCCAAACCCTATATTGCCACCGGCCCGACCTATGGCGTGACTGGCTGGGAGCCAACGCCGACTGAAATCAGCGAATTTCTCTCTACGGCCCGTGCCTTGGGAATCCCCGCGGTCAACTTTTTCGATTGGCATTACTGCCGCAAGTACTTGCCAGAGGTCTGGACGACGATTGCAGAATTCGATTGGTCCGCCCCGCCGCAGGTCAATCCGTCTTTGCCCTCGAATCCGCCCGAACCGGAGCCCTCGAACCCGCCCCCACCTGCTCCACCGCAAATACCCCCTACCGCCCCTGCAGATGTTTTCTCGACCCAGCTCCTGGCCGCCCTCAACAGCCGCAAAGCCGGACAGGTGGCTGCTCTTTACCGTACAACTGCCGTGCGCGTTTGGGCGGACGACATCATGCACGGCCCGATTTCGATCCAGGCCGCTTATGCCACCTTCTTCTCTGGCCTGCCTGCTGGGACAATGTTCACCCTATCCACAGTCAATATGGGCGACGACCTGCGCTTCCTCATCTGGAAGGCCGGGTCACTCACTGGTCAGACGACTCTGGTACTGCAAAGTGGAAAGATCATCCTGGATTACACTTTCCTTGCATAGTCAGATAAAGAGTTCAAGGGAGACCCTATGTCAGAATCTACATCAGACCGGCGTTTGATAAATCCCTGGCCAATGGTGGCAGGCATCATTTTCTTCCTCGCCCTGGCTGGGAGCCTGTTCTTCCTGTTCTACGGAATTTCGCCAGCCGTCGAGAGCTACACGTGCGGTTACATCGGTGTGCAAATAGAGACCAACGGGGCTGGCGAAGTAGTGCTCGACCCGACGCCCGGTTTGGATGCAGCTAATGCCGGAGTAGAGAAGGGGGATATTTTCCTGTCTATTGACGGCCAGCCGATTCCACCCGGCGAAGAGAATCCTGCCGAACTGATCCGCGGCCCGGTCGGTGAGCCGGTTATTATCACGGTGCGGAAATCAGACGGCAGTGAACAGACTTTCACCATCGTCCGTTCGTCCGAATACCGGAAGACGCTGGACGGAGCGGGGGTCACTGCCAACTTCCTGGCAGGCTACTTTACCATCCTGTCCCTGCTGATAGGACTGGGCTTTGCCGCCCTGGGCGTGCTCCTCCTTTTGCGCTGCCCGGGGGACTGGCTGTCCGTGCTAACAGCGTTTACCCTGCTCTTCTTCCCGTACAGTCTGAACGCTGCCAACGTGGCTCATAGCGGTGCGGTCCTCGCCGGGCTGGACTGGCTCTACAACCTATTGCGTGCAGCCGGTCTCTGCTTGACTGTGAGCTTGCTCTTCGTTTTCCCGAACGGCAAATTCGTCCCGAAGTGGACGCGTTGGGCGCTGGTTGTCATTGCCGTCTGGATGGTCCCGTATTACATCGCCTTGATCATCGAAAATTTCCTGCCGGCGGTATTGTTGGATGTTGCCTGGCTGATCATCATCGCCCTGGGAGTTGCCGTTCAGATCTATCGTTACCTGCGCGTTTCCACCGAGACGGAGCGCCAACAGACCCGACCCATGCTGATTGCAGCCCTGGTCGCGCTGTTCGTTTACCTGCTAGTCTGGCTGATCGGGACCCTGCTGCCGAAAAATGCCTTGAGCAGTGCCGGCTGGCTCTGGTACTACTTGATCGTCAACTTGTTGGTGGGTGCTGCGCTTTTCTTCTTTGGTGGTAGCCTGGCGCGCTCCATGCGGAAGGTGAAATAAGCATCATCCCCCGACATTTAAGGCCCGGATGGTCTGCGCGAAGCACCCTTTAGGGCTCCTAAAGGCGGGGGTGCTGCTTATAAAAATCAAGCCCCGTGCCATGAATGAATAGTCCTGGCGCGGGGCACTTTTTACTTGTTCCGTATCACCCCTTACTTCTTTTTCTTCCCCTTCGGGGATGATATCACATACCGTTCCAGCGCCCAGCCCTCGGTGACGCCCAGCACAGCGTCCCCGGCCTTGACCTCCACCACCACCTCGCCGCGCACGGCCGAACGCTTGCGCAGCGGCGCGGCATCCAGACGGGTCATCTTAGGGGCGGCTTTCGCCAGATGCAGGGTGACAATATCATTTTTCCTGCCCGTCGCCAATCCGGCCAGCGAGCCGCGCGGCGGCAACTCCCAGGCGATGATGCCCTTACCGTAGCGGCCCTGCGCCGGGAAGTCTTTCTGCTCCACCCGCTTGCCCTTGCCGTCCGACGCAATCAGGAAAATCTCGCCCTCCACCGGCAGGACTTGCGCGCCGATCACCTCGTCCCCCACGCCCAGTTTGATACCATTGACGCCCGCCGCGGCCAGCCCCATCGGGCGGACTTCCTGCTCGCTGAAGCGGATCGCCATGCCCTGCGCCGTGGCGAGCAGGACCTCCCTCCGGCCATCCGTTAAAACGACCCAGCCCAGGCTGTCGCCCTCGTTGACATTGGCGAGTTTGAACGTCTGTGCGGAAGGTCCCGGCAGTTCACTTAAAGCGCTCTTTTTTACCATGCCGCCCTTGGTCACCGCCAAGACAAAACAGTCTGACAGGCCTAACACGTCCGACTTGTTAGACTTGTCCGACTTTCTGGACGGTAATGCAAACGCCGCCACCGGCATCTCGTCCACCTGAAGCGGCGACTGTTTGTTGAACGGATTGCCGTCCGCCAGCTTTTCGGCTTCCGGCAGGGTATGGACGGCCACTGCCGCGGCCAGACCCTTCTCAGAAACGAGGTAGAGCGTGTCGGTGGCGTTGGCCTTCACCAGCAATTTCGGCGCTTCGGAGCCGGAGAGACGCGGCGGCTTGTCGTCGTGCGTGCGGGCGATGGTCCCATCGGGGGTCATGCCGATCCAAACCACCTGCTCCTGGACCAGTTCGGCAGCCGTCAGCGGGGCTTTTTTGGCTTTGCGGCCTTTCATACTGACGATTTGCGTGCGCCGCCGATCGCCGTAAGCGGCCTTGACCTTGAGTAGTTCCTCGGCGGCCGTGCCGCGCATCTTCTTGGGGGATTTGAGCAAACCTTCCAAGTCTTTGATGAGCGCAATCGTCTCTTTGTATTCGGTCTCGATTTTCTTGCGTTCCAACGCAGCCAGGCGGCGCAACTGCATTTCCAGGATGGCGTTGGCTTGGAGTTCCGTCAGCTTATAGCGCTTCATCAGGCGCGCACGAGCCGTGTCCACATCCGGGGAGTTGCGGATCAGGCTGATGATCTCGTCCAGGTGTTTGAGCGCCACCATCAAGCCTTCGAGGATGTGCGCCCGGGCGCGCGCTTTTTCCAGGTCGAACTCGGCCCGGCGCTTAATGACGGCCAGCCGGTGGTCGAGGTAGACACGCAGAGCCTGTTTCAGGTTCAGTAGGCGCGGCTCGTTATCCACCAGCGCCAGCAGGTTGATGCTGAAAGTGGACTGCATCGGCGTGCGCTTGTAGAGGTCGGCCAGCACCTTCTCCGGCTCGACGTTTTTGGTCAACTCGATGACGATGCGCAGACCCTGGCGGTCGGACTCGTCCCGCAGGTCGGTGATGCCTTGTAGGGGCGACTCACCGAGTCGCCCACTGTCGCGCACGAGTTCGGCAATCCGCTCGATCAGGCTGGACTTGTTGACCTGGTAGGGCAGTTCGGTGACGATGATGCGGCTCTTGCCGCGCTCCATCTCCTCAATGTGGGCTTTGGCCTGGATGGTGACCCGGCCGCGGCCCTTGCCGTAGGCAGCCTCGATGCCTTCCTCACCCTTCTGCTCGATGATGATGCCGCCGGTGGGGAAATCGGGACCCTCAACGAATTCCATTAAATCTTCCACGTTAACGTCGTCGAGTTTCTCCCATTTTTCGAGCATATAGACGCAGGCATCCACAATCTCGGACAGGTTGTGGGGCGGGATGTTGGTCGCCATGCCGACGGCGATGCCGGTGGCCCCGTTGACCAGCAGATTGGGGAGGGCCGAGGGGAGCACCGTCGGCTCGGTCAGCGTACCGTCGAAGTTGTCGGCGAAATCCACGGTGTTCTTGCCGATGTCCGCCAGCAGGTCCAGTGCCGGAGCGGCCAGACGGGCTTCGGTGTAGCGCATGGCGGCGGGAGGGTCACCATCCACCGAGCCGAAGTTGCCCTGCCCGTCCACGAGCAGGGTGCGCATGGAGAAATCCTGAGCCATGCGCGACATGGCTTCATAGACGGACTGGTCGCCGTGCGGGTGGTACTTGCCGAGCACCTCGCCGACGATACGGGCCGACTTGCGGTAGGGGCTGTCGAGGCGGATGCCCATGTCGTACATGGCGTACAGGATGCGGCGCTGGACCGGCTTGAGGCCATCCCGCGCATCCGGCAGGGCGCGCGAGACGATTACACTCATGGCATAGTCGAGATAGGCTTCCTGCATCTCGCGGTCAATGTCAATTTTGCGGACGAGGCCAAGTTCCATAGTGACTCCTGCCCTCACCTACCCCCACCCCATCCCTCCCCCATCCTCTCCCAACGGGAGAGGATGGGGGAGGGTGGCTGCAGGTCGGGAGGGGGCGGGTGATGGGAAATTATGTTCTAATTGCTATCTTAAGGGGAAAGGGGGAAAGCGTCAAGGAGAAAACATTGGGGCGGCCTTACGGCCGCCCCGTTGGGCATTTACGGCGTGAATGTGATTGTTTTTTCCAGGCAAGTCCCCGCCATACCATCCAGAGAACAAACCCGAATGGTGGCCGTGAAGTTATGACCGGCAGGGTTTGCGGAAAATGAGGTAGTCGTTGTAAAGCCAATTTCCCCTGCTTCCAGGTTTAGATCGGCAGATACAAGAGCGCAGCCAATATCATTATGGTTAGGGAAATCGTTCCGATCACTGACATTGGTCTCAGCGGTCACTTGATCTGTCGCAATGACCCGGTTGGACTCCCAGGTGACACTGCCAGTATTGGTGATCTTGAACTTAATGTTATAAAGACCGCCGCCGCAGTCCTCCGTGGAAGAATAAACCACATTGAAGGAAGCCGCCGGGGTGGGAGTGGACAGCGGCGTGGGGGTGGGTGGCGGCGTGACAATGGGCAGCGCGCCGGTATTTCCGGTCACGGCGGCATACTGCCCCCACAGCCAGCAATTCGTTGCCGGATTAGCCGGGTTGCGGATGATCCAGGAGCCTCCGTCTGAGGCCCGCCCAACCACTTCGGCAGTCTTCCCCACCTGCAACACACCGATACTGTCGTAAGCTGGGCCCGGACCGGTACGGCAGTTGGTTTCCACCGAGACGCTGACCATAGGGACAGTAGGGGTGAGGGTGAACGTCGGCGTGGGGGTAAGGGATGGCGTGAAAGTAAACTCAGGCGTATTGGTTGCCATGGCAGCAAGGGTGGATGCCACGGCGTTGGCAAGGGCCGTCTGAGCCGCTACCGTCGAAGCGACAATCTCGGCAGCCTGCGTCTGTATGGCAGCAGTAGCCGCCGCCGGGTCCGGATTCGAGCCGCTGACCACGGCCGTTCCCCCTGGCAAGGTACAGGCTGAGACGAGAATGAGCAAGACCGAGGCGATTATCGCAATGAACTTTTTCCAAAACATTGTGGCTCCTTTCTTGGGCAGATGAATTTATACTACCATCATACATTCTTTTGTCCCCAAAAACAACCCCCCGCGTTAGATCATCTAAAATGTTACCGAAGGGATACAGTTCGCTCAAATGATAATGTTACTATGGAACGATGCCCAATGAAGAGAAAATGACCCTGAATGAACGTCGCAAGTATCTGAGAATGCAAC